>Ga0224555_1003612_pt1 | contig 15499 bp, 12 predicted proteins | sample 714S23034metaG_FD_180687 | JGI IMG/M metagenome (GOLD analysis project Ga0224555, IMG submission 180687) | Peat soil microbial communities from Stordalen Mire, Sweden - 717 S2 30-34 | ecosystem: Environmental > Terrestrial > Soil > Wetlands > Peat | place: Sweden: Norrbotten County, Stordalen...
GACGGCTGCTTTCCGCCTGCCGCCGTCAGCTCCGCGTCGGGGTCCACGTCCAGCCACGGAATCATCACGAAGGCTCGCAGGTGAGCCAGTGGGTGCGGCAGGGTCAGCCCGTCGTCCACCGAGAACAGCTCGGTGTCCCCGTTCAGCGACGTCAGGTAGCAGCTGACCAGGTCCACGTCGAGCGTGCGCGGGCCCCACCGCTGGCCCCGCACGCGGTCGGCGGCCTCTTCCATCTCCTGGGCCCGCCGCAACCAGCCGTGTCCGTCGAGCGTCGGGTCCTCTGCGATGAGCACCGCGTTGAGGAACGGGCCCTGCTCGACGCCGCCCCAGGCCGCCGTCTCGTAAACCGCGGAGACCGCCTGCACCGCGTCGCCGAGCCGGTCGAGCACCGACTGCAGCCGGGCCAGCCGGTCACCGAGATTGGATCCGATCGACAGCACTACGCGAGTCATTGGCGCCCCCCTTCATCGCTGCCACGCCGGCATCATCGTCGTCGGCTCGAGTCGTTTGGCGCCACTCCTCGATCCCGGCTACGCCGGCATCATCGTCGTCGGCGCGCATCACAGCGCGCCCCCTGCGGGAACCACCTGACCCCGGCCGCCGCGCCGTGACCGGCGGGCCACCACTGCCACGTCGGCGAAGGTCTGCGGGATCGGAGCGTGCGGCTTGTGCACCGTCACCTCGACGGCGTGCACCCGATTGTCGTTCATCACGTCCTGAGCGATCTCACCGGCGACCGTTTCGATCAGATTGCGGGCCGGACCGGCGATGACGGCAGCCGTGCGCTCGGCCAGGACGCCATAGTCGTAGGTGTCTGCCAAGTCGTCACTGGCCGCCGCATCCGCCAAATCGATCCACACGACGATATCGACGACGAAATCCTGCCCGTCGGCGCGCTCATGATCGAACACGCCGTGTCGACCGCGAACTATCAAGCCGCGCAACTCGATTCGATCAGCCATCAGATCCTGCCGCCCCAGCTCGGGTCCACGCCTCGACCACCTTGACGGCGTCGACCGAGGCCCGAACATCGTGCACCCGCACCGCCCACGCGCCATGCAGCGCGGCCAACGCCGACACCACCGCGGTTGCCGTCTCACGGCCATCGGGCGGCCGTACCGCACCGTCGGGACCGGCCAACAAGCTACCCAGAAACCGTTTACGCGACGCCCCGACCAGCACCGGGATGCCACCAGATACCAGCTCCGGAAGCGCGTGCAGCAACGCCCAATTATCTTGGCCGGACTTGGCGAATCCCAGACCGGGGTCGATGATCAGCTTCGCCGGATCCACACCGGCGGCAACGGCGTCGTCGACGCAGCCGAGCAGCTCGGCGCGAACCTCAGCCACCACGTCGCGGTAAGGCGGTACCTGATGCGGACGGTCGGCCGATACCGAGCGCCAATGCATCAACACCCACGGCACGTCGGCCTCGACGAGCAGATCGGCCATGGCCTCGTCGGCGCGTCCACCGGACACGTCGTTCACCATCTGCGCGCCGTTTTCCAGCGCCGCCCGCGCCACACCGGCGTGCATCGTGTCAATGCTGACTGTAATGCCTTGTACAGCAAGTCCTTTGACGACCGGCACAACGCGAGCGGTTTCCACCCGCGGATCGACACGGACTGCGCCGGGGCGGGTCGACTCGCCCCCGACGTCGACGATCGACGCGCCGTCGGCGACCAACGCCAAGCCGTGCTCGACAGCGCGGTCAGCGTCCAGATAGTGCCCGCCATCCGAGAACGAGTCGTCGGTGACGTTGACCACCCCCATGACCTGGACGCGCGTCGTGCTCACCTGCGCAAGATCAGTTCGAGCGCCTCGGCTCGAGATGCATTGTCGGACTTGAACTGTCCGCGCACCGCCGACGTCGTGGTGACGGCACCGGGCTTGCGGACGCCTCGCATGGACATGCACAGGTGTTCGGCCTCGATCACGACGATGGCCCCGCGCGGATCGAGTTTGCGCATCAGGGCGTCGGCGATCTGGGCGGTCAGCCGCTCCTGCAATTGTGGCCGCTTGGCGTACAGGTCGACCAGCCGGGCAACCTTGGACAAGCCGGTCACCCGGCCGTCGTGACCGGGGATGTATCCGACATGCGCCACACCGTGAAAGGCCACCAGATGGTGCTCGCAGGTCGAGTACAGCGGGATCTGTTTGATCAGCACCAGCTCGTCGTGCTGCTCGTCGAACGTGGTGTCCAGCACGGCGTCGGGGTCGGTGTAGAGACCGGCGAACATCTCCCGAAAACTCCGGGCGACGCGGGCGGGGGTGTCCACCAGGCCGTGCCGATCCGGGTCCTCTCCGATCGCATAGAGCAGTTCGCGGACCGCGGCCTCGACACGTGCTTGGTCAAAGGCCGCTTCGCTCAGAGTCGCGGTTTGGGAATTCGGCCGCACCATCGAAGTCTCCGTTCGTTCAGCCGTGTGCCTGCGGGTTGGACGGGCTCGGGCCGCCACCGGGCGGGTCCGCGGCCTGGCCTGCCTCCGGCGCGGGTGCACCGGGTGGCGGATACGGCGGATACGGCGGGTAGGGCTGACCCCCGTGGTGCTGCGGTGGCGCCGGCCAGTGCGACGGCGGCTGTGTCGGGGATGGCGGGGGGTACCAGTGCCCCGGCGGCTGTTGTTGCGGTGGCCATCCCGGGGCGTGCCAGCCCGCCGGTGCACCGTAATCGGGTTGCGTCGCGTGCTGGGCTGCGGCATCGCGGCTGCCCGGCCGCCCATGAGAACCGTTGGTGCCGTTGGATTTTCGATCAGCCTCCGCCTGCGCTGCCTCGGCGGCCCGGGCGATAGCCACCTTGAACGCCGGCTCGGGGACCGGCTGAGGCCAGGGCTCGCCGCGTTCGATGGCCAGCTCGCCAGGTGTTTTGATCGGCGGCTTGTCCGACGGGATGCGACCACCGAAGTCGTCGAACAGGGTAAGCCGGGGCCGCTTCTCGACATCGACGAAAATCGCCTCCAGCTCCGGACGGTGCAGGGTTTCCTTTTCCAGCAGTTCGCCGGCCAGCGTGTCGAGTATGTCGCGGTATTCGGTGAGGATCTCCCAGGCCTCGGTGTGCGCGGCCTCGATGAGCTTGCGGACCTCGTCGTCGATGTCGCGGGCGACCTCGTGCGAGTAGTCGGCCTGATTGCCCATGGTCCGGCCCAGGAAAGGGTCACCATGTTCGGTGCCGTATTTGACCGCGCCGAGTTTGGAGCTCATGCCGAATTCGGTGACCATCGCACGCGCGATTTTGGTGGCCTGCTCGATATCTGACACCGCACCCGTGGTGGGCTCGTGGAACACCAGCTCCTCGGCGGCGCGCCCGCCCAGGGCCATCACCAGCCTGGAGATCAGTTCCGAGCGGGTGTGCAGTCCCTTGTCATCCTCGGGCACCGCCAGCGCGTGGCCGCCGGTGTTACCACGGGCCAGAATGGTCACCTTGTAGACCGGGTCGACGCCCGGCATCGCCCAGCCGGCCAGCGTGTGGCCGGCTTCGTGGTAGGCGGTGATCTTCTTCTCCTGCTCGCTGATGATCCGGCTCTTGCGCCGCGGCCCGCCGACCACCCGGTCCACCGCCTCCTCCAGGGCGGCGCCGGTGATCACGGTGCCGTTCTCGCGCGCGGTCAGCAGCGCCGACTCGTTGATCACGTTGGCCAGATCGGCGCCGGTCATGCCTACGGTCCGCTTGGCCAAGCCCTCGAGGTCGGCCTCCGGCGCGATCGGCTTGCCCTTGGAGTGCACGCGCAGCACCGCGCGGCGTCCGGCCAGGTCGGGGCTGGACACCGGAATCTGACGGTCGAAGCGGCCGGGCCGAAGCAGCGCCGGGTCCAGGATGTCGGGCCGGTTGGTGGCCGCGATCAGGATGACGCCGGCGCGCTCGCCGAAACCGTCCATCTCCACCAGCAACTGGTTCAGCGTCTGCTCGCGCTCGTCGTGGCCGCCGCCCAGCCCGGCGCCGCGCTGGCGGCCCACCGCGTCGATTTCGTCGACGAAGATGATGCACGGGCTGTTCTGCTTTGCCTGCTCGAACAGGTCACGCACCCGGGACGCGCCGACGCCGACGAACATCTCGACGAACTCGGAGCCGGAGATGGTGAAGAAGGGCACGCCGGCCTCACCGGCGACTGCCCGCGCCAGCAGGGTCTTACCGGTTCCCGGCGGCCCGTAGAGCAGCACGCCCTTGGGGATCTTGGCGCCCAGCGCCTGATACCGCGACGGGTTTTGCAGGAAGTCCTTGATCTCGTAGAGCTCCTCGACCGCCTCGTCGGCGCCGGCGACGTCGGCGAAGGTGGTCTCGGGCATGTCCTTGTTCAGCAGCTTCGCGCGGGACTTGCCGAACCCGAAGCCCATCCGGGCGCCGCCCTGCATGCGGGAGAACATCATGAACAGGCCGACCAACAGCAGCAGCGGCAGCACGTAGACCAGCAGTGAGCCCAGGATGCTGCCCTGGTTGACGGTGGTGCTGACCTGAGCGTCTTTGCTGGTCAGCGCATCGAACAGCGGGACGGCGTAACCGGTCGGATATTTGGTGATGATCTTGTCGGACCCATCGGTGCCGCTGTTGGCGCTTTTCAGCGTCAGCCGTACCTGCTGCTCACGGTCGTCGATCTGAGCGCTCTTGACGTTGCCGCCCTTGATCTGGGTCATCGCCACCGACGTGTCGACCGGCTTGTAGCCGCGGGTGTCATCGCTGAAGTAGAAGAAGGACCAACCAAGCAGCAGCACGACAGCGATGGCCGTGAGCGTGCGGATCACGTTTTTACGGTTCATCAATCATCGGCCGTCGCCGGCCAGGTCCTTCCCGATACACGCAGCTGGAATAGTCCAGGTTACCGCCCCGTGGCGATTGCCAGCCCGGCACGGCCGGGCGCAGCAGGTCGACACCATGTTGCCCGTGGCGATCGCCAAGTCCGCCGCAGGCGGGCGCAGCGGGTCGAGCGTCAATTCTTCGCCGTATGGACAACGAATCGGGGTTCCCGAGATCGTCACCTGCGCACCCACCCGCCAAACGCCTTTCGGGCGGACCGGGCGTGTGCTTTGGTGAAGCGGTGTCCAACACCCTCCCCGTCACCGAGCGCACTATCGAGACCAACGGCGTGCAGTTGCACACGCTCGAAGCAGGTGCGCCCGGCGCGCCGGTGGTGGTGCTGGCTCACGGCTTTCCAGAGCTTGCCTATTCGTGGCGCCACCAGATCCCGGCGCTGGCCGCCGCCGGATACCACGTATTGGCCCCCGATCAGCGCGGCTATGGCCGCTCCACCCGGCCGGCGGACATCGCTGCCTACAACATCGCTGAGCTGTCCGCCGACCTCATCGGCCTTCTCGACGACGTCGGCGCCGACAAGGCGGTGTTCATCGGTCACGACTGGGGCGCCCCGGTGGTGTGGAGCTCGGCGCAACTGCATCCCGATCGGGTGGCGGCCGTCGTGGGTTTGAGCGTTCCGCCGGTACCGCGCGCACAGATTCCACCGACCGAGGCGTTTCGCGCAATCTTCGGCGACAACTTTTTCTACATGCTCTATTTCCAGGAGCCCGGGGTGGCCGATGCCGAACTGGACGGCGACCCCGCCACGACCATCAAGCGGATGATGGGAGGCCTGGCGCGGTCCGACGATCCAGCGGCCGCGCTGCGCATGATCCGACCGGGGCCGGCCGGCTTCGTCGAGCGACTACCGGCTTCGGACGGCCTGCCGGACTGGATCAGCGCACAAGAAATCGACCACTACATCACCGAGTTCACCCGCACCGGCTTCACCGGCGGGCTGAACTGGTACCGCAATCTGGACCGCAACTGGGAGATCCTGGCAGACCCGCCGACCGCCACCATTGAGGTGCCGGCAATGTTCATCGCGGGCACCGACGATCCGGTATTGGGTTTCATGCGCCGTGATCGTGCGGCCGAGGTGGTGACCGGCCGCTACCGCGAGGTGCTGATCGACGGCGCCGGGCACTGGCTGCAACAGGAGTGCCCGGACCAGATCAACGAGGTGGTGCTGGACTTCCTGTCGAGTTTGACGACCGGCGCCCGGCCGTCATGAACCGTCCGCTGAACTTCGGTGTCTTCATCACGCCGTTTCACCCGACCGGCCAATCCCCTACGGTGGCACTCGAATACGACATGGAGCGAGTGGTCGCGCTGGACCGGCTCGGCTTCGACGAAGCATGGTTCGGTGAGCACCACTCTGGCGGTTACGAGCTGATCGCCTGCCCCGAGGTGTTCATCGCCGCGGCGGCCGAACGGACCAGACACATCCGGTTGGGCACCGGCGTCGTATCGCTGCCCTACCACCATCCGCTGATGGTGGCCGACCGCTGGGTGTTGCTGGATCATCTGACCCGCGGGCGGGTGATGTTCGGTGCCGGACCGGGCGCCCTGCCGTCGGACGCCTACATGATGGGTATCGATCCGGTCGAGCAGCGCCGGATGATGCACGAGTCGCTGGAAGCCATCCTGGCGCTGTTTCGCGCCGCACCAAGCGAGCGAATCAGCCGCCACTCGGACTGGTTCACACTGCGCGACGCGCAGCTGCATATTCGCCCCTACACCTGGCCCTATCCGGAAATCTCCACGGCAGCAATGATTTCGCCGTCGGGTCCACGGCTCGCAGGAGCGCTGGGCACGTCGCTGCTTTCGCTGTCGATGTCGGTGCCGGGCGGGTATGCGGCGCTGGACAACGCCTGGGAAATCGTGCGTGAACAAGCCGGTAAAGCAGGGCACGACGAACCGGACCGGACACACTGGCGGGTGCTCGGCATCTTGCATTTGGCCGACAGCCGAGAACAGGCTATCGACGATTGCACCTACGGCTTACAGGATTTCGCGAGGTATTTCGGCGCGGCCGGGTTTGTGCCGCTGGCGAATCTCGTCGAGGGGGAGCAGTCAGCCCACGAGTTCGTCGAAGACTATGCGGCAAGAGGCAATTGCTGCATCGGTACGCCCGAGGACGCGATCGCCTATCTCGAGGATCTGCTGGTCCGGTCGGGCGGGTTCGGCACCTTTTTGTTGCTCGGCCACGATTGGGCGTCCCCGCAGGCGACCTATCACTCCTATGACCTGTTCGCCCGCAAGGTGATTCCGCATTTCAAAGCGCAACTGGAGGCGCCACGGGCCTCCCATGAATGGGCCAGGGGCATGCGTGACCAACTGCTCGGCCGCGCAGGCGAGGCGGTGGTGAAGGCGATCAGCCAGCACACCGATGAACTCAAGATGGAAAGCGACAACAACTGATGCGTGCCGCGGTGCTGCGTGACGGCCACATGATGTACCGCGACGACGTGCCCGACCCGGCGCCCGGCCCTGGCCAGGTTCTGGTGGCGGTGCGGTCATGCGGAATCTGCGGTTCGGACTTGCATTTCGCCGCTCATGGCGCCGAGGTGCTATCGCTGACCCAGCAAATGTCAACCGGCGCCGGCGCCGGTATGACCGTCGACTTGGGCCGCGACGTCTTCATGGGCCATGAGTTCAGCGCGGAGATCCTCGAAGCAGCACCCGACACCGATACGCATCCGGCGGGAACCCTGGTCACGTCGATCCCGGTGCTGATTTCGGGCACGAGCGCCGACCCGATCGTCTACAGCAACCAGACGCTGGGTGGCTACGCCGAACGGATGCTGCTTTCAGCTCCGCTGCTGCTGCGCATCCCCAACGGACTCGACCCACGACATGCCGCGCTCACCGAACCGATGGCGGTCGGCCTGCACGCCGTCAACAAGTCCGGCGTGCAGCCCGGCGAGACCGCGCTGGTACTCGGCTGCGGTCCGATCGGGATTGCTGTAGTCGCCGCGCTGCGAGCCCGTGGAGTCGAGACCATTGTGGCAGCCGACTTTTCACCCAAACGGCGCGAGCTGGCCACGACGATGGGTGCACACCAGACCCTCGATCCCGCGCAGGGTTCACCCTTCGACACCGTCACCCCCGCCGTGGTGTTCGAGGCGGTCGGGATACCCGGCATCATCGACGACGTGCTGCGCCGGGCCAGGCACGGCACTCGTTTGGTCGTCGTGGGCGTCTGTATGCAACCCGACACCGTGCACCCGTTCTTCGCCATCGCCAAGGAGATCAACGTTCAGTTCGTGCTCGCCTACGACCCGATCGAATTTGCCGATTCGTTGCGCGCGATCGCCGAAGGTGACATCGACGTCAGCCCGATGATCACCGGCGACGTCGGTCTCGAGGAGGTCGGGAAGGCGTTCGATGATCTGGCTGACCCCGAACGACACTGCAAGATACTGGTGGCCCCCTAGGTCCAGTCCGCTGGCAGCCTGAAAAGCATTCTGCTGGTTCAGATTTCGTCTTCCATCGATCGGCGGTTGTGTCGGTGACGGGTTGACACCGCTCATGTTTAGCGGGCGGCCCAGGCTCCCATTGGTATATGTTGGGCCAAGCTGGTAACCCACCACGGCTGAGCGAGACGTGGAGCAACTGTCGGCCAACCGCAGTCGACCGTCCCGGCGTGGCGACCACAGCTGCTCCTGAGGAGGCACCATGCCAACGCCGCCGCTGAGCCTGCCACGGCAGATGCTGCGGCGTCGACCCGTGAGCGGTGCCCCGGTTGCCGACGGCACCTCGGCTCAACTGCAACGGAGCCTTGGAACCTTCCTGCTGACGATGTTCGGTGTCGGCGAGACCGTCGGCGCGGGCATCTTCATCGTCCTCTCGCAGTCGGTGCCGCAAGCCGGCCCGGCGGTGGTCATCTCGTTCCTCATCGCCGGCATCGCGGCGGGTCTGGCAGCGATCTGTTACGCCGAACTGGCCTCGGCGGTACCGGTTTCCGGATCGGCCTATTCCTACGCATACGCCACACTCGGCGAGTTCGCGGCCATGGGCGTCGCGGCATGCTTGCTACTCGAGTATGGCGTGTCCACCGCCGCGGTGGCCGTCGGGTGGAGTCAGTATCTCAACAAGTTGCTCAATAATGTCTTCGGATTTGTTCTGCCACAGAATATTTCGGCGGCGCCGTGGGATCCCGAGCCCGGCATCGTGAACCTGCCGGCGATTGCCTTAGTGGTGATGTGCGCGGTCCTGTTGATCCGCGGTGCAAGTGAATCCGCCAAGGCCAATGCCGTGATGGTGATGATCAAGCTCGGCGTGCTGATGCTGTTCTCGGCCATCGCGTTCACCGCGTTCAATGCGCACCGCTTCACTGACCTGGCGCCGTTCGGCGTTTCGGGCATCAGCCTGGCGTCGGGCACAATCTTCTTCGCCTACATCGGCCTTGACGCGGTATCGACCGCCGGCGACGAGGTGAAGGACCCGCAACGCACCATGCCGCGGGCCATCATCGCCGCCCTACTGATCGTCACGAGCATCCATCTGCTGGTCTCGGTTGCCGCCCTGGGCGCCCAGCCGTGGCAGGACTTCAAGGGCGAAGAAGCAGTGCTGGCCGTGATCCTGGACCACATCACCGGCAACATCACCGCCAGCACCATTGTGGCTGCCGGCGCGGTGATCTCGATATTCTCCGTCACCCTGGTGACGTTGTACGGTCAGACCCGCATCCTGTTCACGATGGGACGCGACGGCCTCCTGCCGGCGACCTTCGCGAAGGTCAACCCGCGCACGATGACACCCGTGCAGAACACCGTGATCGTGGCGTTCGCGGTGGCGGTGCTGGCCGCGCTGGTGCCGTTGGGCCGACTGGCTGAAATCGTCTCGATCGGCACGCTGACAGCTTTCATCGTGGTGTCGGCCGGGGTGATCGTCCTGCGAATTCAGGAACCTGATTTGCCCCGCGGTTTCAAGGTGCCCGGCTACCCGGTGACACCGGTCTTGTCGATGGCGGCGTGCGCCTACATTCTCTACAGCCTGCACTGGTACACCTGGGTCGCGTTCAGCGGATGGGTGGCGGTGGCGCTGATCTTCTACCTGGTGTGGGGCCGCCGGCACAGCGCCCTCAATCGAACCGTCGCGCTGGAGAACTCGACACCGGCAGGCGCGTAGGGTGCCAACCATGCCTGCCTCCAATCGCGCCGGACTACCCATTCGCCACGCACTCGCGTTGGGCTGCGCGGCCGCCGTTCTGGCCGGCTGCGACAGCACCGCGGCACGGGTCGGCGACAGTCCGCGTCAGGTCACCGTCGTCGGTTCCGGTCACGTGCAGGGCGTCCCCGACACACTCACCGCAGATGTCAGCATCGAATTCACCGCCTCCGACGTCACCGCGGCGATGGATCAGACCAACGCACGCCAGCAGTCGGTCATCGATGCCCTGGCCGGCGCCGGCGTCGACCGCAAGGACATCAGCACCACCGACGTCAGCCTGCAGCCGCGATACGACAATTCCGGCGGCACCATCACCGGGTACCGCGCCGGCAACTCGATCCGGGTCAAGATCCACCCCGCCGGCTCGGCCTCGCGTCTGCTGGCCCTCATTGTCGGCACCGGAGGCGACGCCACCCGGGTCAACTCGGTCAGCTACTCGATCGCCGACGATTCTCAACTGGTGAAAGACGCCCGGGCCCGTGCTTTTCACGACGCCCAGGACCGGGCCGAGCAGTACGCGCAGCTGTCCGGGCTCGGGCTGGGCAAGGTCATCTCGATCTCGGAGGCACCGGGCGCCGCGTCCCCGGTGCCCGCGTCGCCGTTGCGGGCGGGACTGCCGTCCAGTGTTCCGCTGGAGCCCGGGCAACAAACGGTGAGCTTCTCGGTTACCGCGGTCTGGGAACTGCGGTAGCGGCCCGACGCTACACCTGGACTTTCATCGGTGCCACGCCCCAAAACTCGTCGCAGTACTGGGCGATCGCGCGGTCGGAGGAAAATTTGCCACTGCGCGCCGCGTTGAGAATCGACATGCGTGACCACGCCTCCGCGTCCTGCCAGGCGTCGCCAACCGCGGCCTGGCAGTCCACGAAGGAGCGGTAGTCGGCGCACACCAGGAACGGGTCGTGGTAGCGCAGGGACTCCACGACCGGACGCAGGATCTCGGGGTCACCGTCGGTGAAGTGTCCCTCCGCAATGAGGTCCAGCACGTCGGCGAGCTCGGGGTCCCTCTCGATGTAACTCGCCGGGCGGTAGCCCTCGGCGTAGACCCGGGCCACGTCCTCCTCGTTCAATCCGAACAGGAAGAAGTTCTCCGCGCCCGCCTCCTCCAGCATCTCCACGTTGGCGCCGTCGAGTGTGCCGATGGTCAGCGCGCCGTTGATCATGAACTTCATGTTCCCCGTGCCCGAGGCTTCCTTGCCCGCGGTGGAGATCTGCTCGGACAAGTTGGCGGCCGGGTAGATCAAGTGCGCGTTCTGCACATTGAAGTTCGGCACGAAAACGACCTTCATGAAACGGTTCACGTCCGGGTCGGCGTTGACGGTCGCGCCGACGGAGTTGATCAACTTGATGATCCGCTTCGCCATGAAATACCCCGGGGCGGCCTTGCCGCCAAAGATGAAGGCACGCGGGGGAATCGACAGGCCGGGATTCTTCTTGAGCCGGTTGTACAACGTGATGATGTGCAGCACATTGAGGTGCTGCCGCTTGTACTCGTGAATCCGCTTGACCTGGACGTCGAACAGCCAGGTCGGGTCCAGCTCGACACCCGCCACCGCGTGCAGATACTCCGCGAGCCGTGCTTTGTTGGCGCGCTTGACATCTCGCCAGCGCTCACGGAAGGCGCGGTCATCGACATAGACTTCCAGCCCACGCAGCCGCTCCAGGTCCGTCAGCCAGCCGTCGCCGATGGTCTCGTCGAGCAGCTTGCGCAACCCGGGGTTGGCCGATGCCAAGAATCGCCGCGGCGTCACGCCGTTGGTGACGTTGCCGAATCGCTGCGGCCACAACTCGTAGAAATCTTTGAGCACACTCGCTTTCAACAACTCCGAATGCAACGCCGCCACGCCGTTGACCGCGTGACTGCCCACGGTGGCCAGGTGCGCCATGCGCACGCATTTGTTGCCGCCCTCACCGATCAGCGACATCCGGCGCACCCGGTCGTCGTCGCCGGGGAAACGTGCACGCACCTCATCGAGGAAGAGTTCATTGATCTGAAGAATGATCTCAAGGTGCCGCGGCAGTGCCTCGCCGAACATCGACAGCGGCCAGGTTTCGAGCGCCTCTGGCAGCAGCGTGTGGTTGGTGTAGCCGAAGGTGGCCACCGTGATTTCCCACGCCTCGTCCCAATCCATAGCGTGCTCGTCGACCAGTAGCCGCATCAATTCGGCGACGGCGATCGACGGATGCGTGTCGTTGAGCTGGATCGCCCACTTCTGCGGCAGGGCGCTCAGCGGCTGCCCGACCCGCTCCTCATGGATGCGCAGGATGTCCTGCAGGGAGCAACTCACGAAGAAATACTGCTGCAGCAACCGCAGCCGTTTGCCGGCTTCGGGTTCGTCGTTGGGGTAGAGGACCTTGGAGACCGTCTCCGAGATGACCTCTTCGTCGACCGCCTTGTAGAAGTCGCCGGTGTTGAAGACCTCCAATGCAAATGATTCCACCGCCCGCGCGCTCCACAACGTCAGCGTGTTGCAGGTATTGACGCCGTAGCCCTGGATCGGGGTGTCGTAGGACACGCCTTTGAGCACCCGCTGCGGGACCCAGCGGACTCGGGGTCGGCCCGCGGAGTCCTCGTACTGCTCGGTGGAGCCGCCCCAGTTGACGATGTAGCTGGCATCGGGTTTGTCGATCTCCCACGGGTTGCCGTAAACCAGCCAGTTGTCGGTCTTTTCGACCTGCCAGCCGTCGCGGATCTCCTGCTCGAAGATCCCGAACTCATAGCGGATGCCGTAGCCGATGGACGGCCGCTCGAGTGTGGCCAGCGAGTCGAGATAGCAGGCGGCGAGCCGACCGAGGCCGCCGTTGCCCAGACCCGGTTCTTTCTCGCAGGACATGATGATGTCGAGGTCTTGGCCCAACTCCGCCAGCGCTTGCCGTGCCGCGTCCTCAATGCCCAGGTTCAGAAGGTTGTCGCCCAGTTGCGGACCCATCAGGAATTCGGCCGACAGGTAGCACGTCACCTTGTTCGGAAGTTCGAGCCAGTCCTGGGTGGTGGCCATCCAGCGCTGCTGCATCCGATCGCGTACGGCAAGCGACAGTGCGCGGTAGTAGTGCTCAGGCGTCAGCACCGTCGAAGGCCTGGCGATCGAGTACACCAAGTGATCGCTGACCGCCTGGCGCAGTGCTCCGGCCGACATCCCGGTGCGCGCCGCGCTCGGTACCGTGCGGCCCGCGACGGTGCGACTGGTGGGGCTACCGTCGATTGATTTGTGCACCAGATCGGTCATGGCGATGCGTCACGCTCCCGGTTGTTGGCCGCTCGAGGATTCGCCAGTCTGTCACCGTCGTGTTTCGGCGACGAGAGGTCTTCGGGTCATTCCCGTGAATTAGCGTGCGCTCGCCGGTGGTGGTGGCGGGTGATACACGACCGCCGGTCGGCGGCGTCAGTCACCGATGCCCATGATCTGCAGCAGCTCTCGGTGGTCGGTGATGCGATAGTCGGGCTCGCAGTCTTCGTACTGCTTTGTGCCCTGGTCCGAGTCGAACATGATGGTTCGCATCCCGACCTGACGTGCGCCATAGATGTCGCGGAACATGTCGTTGCCGACGTAGACGGTCTGGGCAGCCGGCACCCCCAGTCCCTGCAACGCGTATTCGAACAGTCTCGGGTCCGGTTTGCGGAAGCCGTAATCGCCGGAAACGATGATGGGATTGAAATAGTGCGTCAGCCCCACCTTGTGCAGTTCGCCACGCGCATAGGCGGTTTGGGCATCGGTGACGATCGCCAGCGGAAACCGTTGCCGCAACTGTTCGAGCATCTCCCGCACGTGCGGATAGAGTTTCAGTTTTTTTCGCGACACCCCGCGGTAGATCTCCGCAAGCGTCAGCGATAGTTGGACGAGGCGTTCCGGCAGTAACGCGCGGGTGTAGTCGCTGCCATAGTCGTCGATGATCGAACGCCAGATCGCTACCGCGTCGAACTCCGGATACCGCTGTGGGCTCTCCCGCTGCTGGCGCTTCAGACGAGCGAAATACTCGTCGCGCACCTGGTGCCGCCGCATATCGATGCCCTGGTAGGTCAAAAAGTGCCCGATCGACCGGAAAATGTCCTCGCGGTGCTCATCGGTACGGATATGCACAAGCGTGCCATTGACGTCGAACGCGACAGCGGTCACTCCGGTCAGTGCGGTGGCCACGATCAACTCGCCTGCAACAGCCGCTTGGACTGCCCGACAAGCTTATTGCGGTAGTCGGCGTGAATGTAATCGTTGCGGGCAACCCGCAGGAGATTCATCGCCATGTAATAGGGCAGTCGCGCCGTGATGGAGCGGAACGCTGCGTCGCGGTCGGGGAAATGGCAGCAATATTCCCACAGGAAATGACCGATGAACGGCTCCGCGCGGTCGGGCTGGCCGGTCGCCGACATGAACGCGTGCTGCATCTCGCCGGCGACCCGACCGATGTCGAACATCCGGTCGCCCCACCTGGCCCGCTCGAGGTCGATCGCTGCCACGTCGAGGCCATGGCCGAACAGAAAATTGGCCGGGGTTGCATCGCCGTGCAGCCACACCTGCCGATCACCCCACATCGACGTCCTATCTCGCCATAGCCCTTGCAGCCACAGCAATTCATCGGTGTCCCACGCGCCGACGCGGTTCCGGTCCTTCAACTTATAGACCAAGCTGCTGAAGTACTGGCAGTCGACGTCGAAGTCGACCGTGGCGCAATTGGCCGTCCTATTATGTTGAGTGGCAAGAAAATACGCCAGCGCTTTCAGACGCCAATAGAGATGGCTGTCATTGTGGCGGCGAATGCAATGCTTGATGGCGTGACTGAACTGCTCGCCGGGATAGAACTCGATGGCCAGCACACTGTTGAGATCCACGTCCACGCCCAGTGGCCGCACCACGTGATGCGGTGAGCCCACCAGGTCATAGCTTCGCAGCCCCTGCATCGCATCGAACTCCCGATAGGCTGCCCGCGCTGCGCGATCGCGGTCCCAGCCGAACCTGGGTCCGAAGAACTTGCAGATCACCCGCGCTCGGCTGTGTTTTTCCTCGTACGCGTAGACCTCGTTGCTGCCCCGCAGCCGAAAAGCGCGAAACGCTGGGTTGCGTTCGTACACACCCAGTTGTTCACGGACGATCCGGCACAGAAATCCGTACATGCCGTCACCGCCCGACACGTATCCGACGTATTGGCCAAACACGACGCCTCCCTGCCGTGCCGGCATCGACCCCGAGTTGTTCGCCTGGCGTACACAGGATGTTCAGATGATAAGTTGCGGCCCCCGAGCGCGCACGCCGACGGAGCCAGCGCGAGTGACCTCCGGTCGGAGCGTTACCGCCCAAAGCCGAAGCCGGCCGACCTCAGTCGAGGTAGACCCTGGGGTCCAGGGTTCCGATGTAGGGCAGGTCGCGGTAACGCTCGTCGTAGTCGAGGCCGTAGCCCACCACGAACTCGTTGGGGATGTCGAAGCCCACGTACGCGATGTCCGCGTTGGCGCGCAGCGCGTCGGGCTTGCGCAGCAGCGTGCACACCCGCAGTGAATGCGGATGCCGGGTGGCCAGGTTGCGCAACAACCACGACAGCGTC
>Ga0224555_1003615_pt1 | contig 15490 bp, 15 predicted proteins | sample 714S23034metaG_FD_180687 | JGI IMG/M metagenome (GOLD analysis project Ga0224555, IMG submission 180687) | Peat soil microbial communities from Stordalen Mire, Sweden - 717 S2 30-34 | ecosystem: Environmental > Terrestrial > Soil > Wetlands > Peat | place: Sweden: Norrbotten County, Stordalen...
AGAAACGATCCGGCAAAAGACCGGACGTTTAAGGCCCGGCAGCATGGGGGAGATCATCGGAGAGGTGAACCGGACAACACGAGGCTGGTTTGAATACTTCAAGCACAGCATCAAGGGTGTGTTCGACAGGGAAGACCAACGGATACGCGGACGACTGCGGGCTATTCTGCGAAAGCGGAACAAGGGACACGGACGCGCGCGGGGACTCGACCATCAACGCTGGCCCAATGCCTACTTCGCCGAACTGGGGCTATTCTCCTTAGCCATAGCCCGAGCGCAAGCGATCCAATCTCGAAAGAGAACCCACTGACTGGAGAGCCGGATGCGGGAAACCCGCCTGTCCGTTTCGGAGGGAGGGGTGGAGTCGAAAACTCCATCCCTACCCCTATCCGATCTTCATCCGCACGGTCACTGTTTAGCGCAGCAGGGCGCGGGCGCGGCGAATCCAAACGCGGTCGCGCTTGCGTTGAAAGGACGGGGCGTAGCGGTCGTCGTTGAGGGCGGACTGGAATTCGAGGCGGGCCAGATCGGGCTTTTTCTCGGCAAGGTACAGCTCGCCAAGCTGGACGCGGGCGCGGGCGTAAGTGTGGTCTTCCAGGACCCGCTTCCAGACCTCAATGGCGCCGGCGGCATCGCCCAGCAACTGGAGGGTTTCGGCATAGGCCATGAGGGAGTAGCCGTAGTCGTGCTTGGGGTTCTCGACGCATACTTGATAGAGGAGCGCGCAGGCTTCGTCGGGTTTCTTCTGGCGGAGCAGGCATTGGCCCAGATGGGCGCGGGCATCGAGGTCCTGGGGATCGCGTTCCAGAGAGGCGCGATAGCATTCTTCGGCTTTGGCCAGATTGCCTTTTTGAAAATAAATGTCGCCCAGTTCGAGGTAATGATGGGGCTTGTCCAAATTGTGAATGAGCGTCTCCAATTCCTTGATGCGGTGCCGCTTCCCCGCCCCGGGCAACTCGAACCCTTGCATGGCCGACGGAGCGGCGCGATAGACCATGAAGAAATAAAACAGCGATGTCAGGCCATAGGGGAAGATCAGGATCAGAACCGCCCAGAGCCATTCGTCGCGCCGAATGGCATCGACCAGCATCCAGATTTGGAAAGCCGTCGCCAGCAGTGCCAGCGGGTTGCTCCGCAGCGCGGCCAGATAATAATATACAAAGTGCATCGCTTCCGATGGCCGTCCGGAAACGGCGTCGCCGCCGGTTGGGGCCGCTATTCCTTTTTCGGGAGTTTCTGTTCCAGGTAAAGCTCGCGCAGTTGCTTGGGATCTACTCCCGCCGGGGAATCGGTCATCAGGTCGGCGCCCTTGGCGGTCTTGGGGAAGGCTATGACGTCGCGGATGCTGGAGGCGCCGCAAAGGATGGCGTTCAAACGGTCGAAGCCCAGCGCGATGCCGCCATGCGGCGGGGCGCCGTAGCGGAAGGCTTCGAGCATGTAGCCGAACCGCGCCTGGACCAGGTCGGGCGGAATCTGCAAGACTTGCTCGAAGACCAGTTTTTGAACGGCGGGTTGGTGGATGCGGATGGAACCGCCGCCCAGTTCAATGCCATTGACAACGATGTCGTAATGCTGCCCGCGCACCTTCCTGGGATCCGTGGTCAAAAGCGGAATGTCCTCCGCGACGGGAGCGGTGAAGGGATGATGGCTGGAGTACCAGCGGTTTTGTTCCTTGTCGAACGTCAGGAGCGGGAAATCCACCACCCAAAGGAAATCAAACCGGTTGGCGGGCAGGACGAGTTGTCCGCGGGTTTTCAAGACGTCCGCGCAATAGAGGCGGATTTTGCCGAGGATTTCGCAGGCGTTGAGCCATTGATCGGCCGCGAAGAGGAGAAGGTCGCCTTCCTCGATCTTGAGCTTTGTGGACAGCGCCTGCTTCTCCGTTTCGTTGAAAAACTTGACGATGGGCGATTTCCATTCGCCCTTCTCCACTTTGATATAGGCCAGTCCTTTGGCGCCAAAGCTCTTGGCGTACTCCGTCATGGTTTCGATCTGGCCCTGCGTCGCGTCGGCCATGCCCTTGGCGTTAATGGCCTTGACCACGCCGCCCGCGGCAATCGCGCCGCTGAAAACCTTGAACTTGCTGGCGCGAAAGTCTTCGGTCAAGTCCGCCAGCTCCAGTCCGAAACGGGTATCCGGCTTGTCAATCCCGTAGCGATTGAGCGCCTCCTGGTAGGTGAGCCGCTTGAAGGGCGCCGGCACGTCGATGTCCAGCGCCGTCTTCCAAATTCGCCGCAACAGCCCCTCGATCAATTCATAAATGTCCTCCCGCTCAATGAAGGACATTTCGAGGTCGATCTGTGTGAATTCCAGTTGCCGGTCGGCCCGCTGGTCTTCATCCCGGTAGCAGCGGGCCAGTTGAAAGTACTTCTCGACGCCGGCGACCATGAGGATTTGCTTGAATTGCTGGGGCGACTGCGGAAGGGCGTAGAATTTGCCCGGCTGCGCGCGGCTGGGCACCAGGAATTCGCGCGCCCCTTCCGGCGTGGATTTGAAAAGCGTCGGCGTCTCCACTTCCAAGAAACCCCGCTCATCGAAATAGACCCGGGTGGCGGAGGCGACTTTGCTGCGCAGGCGGAGGTTGCGGGCCATTTCCGGCCGGCGCAAATCCAGGTAGCGGTACTGCAGGCGCAATTCCTCGTTGACGGTCCGCGCCACCTCCGGGTCATCGACAGGAAAAGGCAGCACGTCGGCCATGTTAAGGACTTCCAGCGCGGCGGCGGCGATTTCGATCTCGCCGGTGGCGATTTTGGGATTGGCCGTTCCGGCGGGGCGGGCGCGGACTTTGCCGGTCACCGAAACGACGCATTCGCCGCGCAACAAGCCGGCCTGCTGGAAAAGCTCCGGGGCCATGTCGGAGGGGTCGAAGACGGTCTGGGTGCGGCCTTCGCGGTCGCGGATGTCGATGAATATCAGGCCGCCCAGATCGCGCCGGGAATGGACCCAGCCCGAAAGGGTGACGGACTGCCCGATCTGTGCCGGGCGCAACTGGTTGCAGTGATGAGTTCGTTTCATTGACAGAGCACCGGGGACACGGCGGAGGCGGGCCGGAGGCCGGCGACGGACTGGCCCCACTGGCGGCACGCCGCGGCCTAGACCTCGAAATCGAAAATCAGCTTGTTCTCCACCATGGTCATGGCCATCGCCTTGAACCGTTCATGTTCGGGATGAACGATATAGGCATCGCGGGCCGCGATATCGGCGAAGGTCATGATGAAGCTGTGAGTCATCCCTTGATTGTTGCCTTCCAGGCTGCAATTCGTGCCGGAAACGTAGTCGTCGATGCCGGGGACGGTTTCGGACAAATCGAGCACATCTTCAAAAAACTTGCCGATCTGCTCATCGGTCGTGCCGTCTTTGAACTTCAACAGGACAATGTGTTTAACCTTTGACATGCGCTAACACTAGATTTTTTTATTCTCTGCTCAAGCCTTATTCCGCGGAAAGGCGTCCCCGCGTTTCCCACCACGGGTGGGGCGGCCATTCTGCGGCCTGCCCGGAAATTGTCAACAGACGATTGACGGGCCGGGAGACATGCGGGCAAACTTACGCCATGCCGCAGAAGTTTCCAGAACTCGCGTGAGGGTTGGCGGGGGCAACTGTCTCATCCGGCATGAGACTGCTTTTAAACTTTAAACTGCGCGGGTTGAACCCTAACCTTTGCCCCTGATTCCAAGCGAATTCTCCAATTTATGATCCATTCTTCTTCTCATGTCATGTCAGCCGGGACGGTCCTGGTTCTGTGCCTCCTCGTGTCGCCGGCTCCGGCCGGCATGGCAGCCGCCGAATCGAACGACGATTTTTCGAATGTGACCGCGTCCGTCGTCAAATTGTTCCAAAGCCGCGACGCCGCCCGGATCGCCAGAGAGTTGGCGCCCGCGGTCGAAGATTGGCGGTCCGTCCTCTCCACAAACACAACCGGTTCAAACCCCGACCCGCTGGCCGGCTTCCAGGAATCCTGCGAGAACCAGCGTCGCCAGATTGAGCGGAGCGCCCAGCAACTCCTGGCCAAGGCGGATTCGTTGCATGTTGATTTCTCCAAGGGCGCCTTCCGCGCCGAGGCCATCCCGCCCAGGCAACTTGGACAAAGTCGCAATGAAAGCATCATGGCCGCGGACCAATGGCTGGCCTCCGCGGACAAGCTGGAAATCGTCCTGCTGCCTGATTCGGGCGGCGTCGGCCCAACCAACGGTGAATTCAAGCTCGCCGTGCTCCGTTTGATGAAATTCCCCGGCGGCTGGCGATCCCGTGGAGGCGTCCAATGGGTTTCTTTCCCGTCCGACGTCGCCGATCCGAAAACGGCCCGCGAGGTGGCGATCCTCCAGAAAGCGGCGCTCAACGAGGGCATCACCGGCCAGGACGATCCCGCCCTCCTCAAGCTGGGCGATGCCCTGGTTCATTTCATCCGATCTCGCGATACGGACGTTTTCAAGAATGAGGCACAGGTCACCATCGACCTGCTTTGGAGTGTGTTTCAACAGAACACCAACGGGCCTTCCCGGCGGGACTTGGAGGATCAATTGAATGCCCAAGTCAAGGCACAGGTGATCGGCGCCGGTTCCACCGTCCAGCAGATGGAAGACGCTGGCATTGACCTGAAGGACGCGGACATCCAGATCAGCAAAGCGTCCGTTGAACACGTGCGAGGCCAGGGCTCTTCCGGGGCGGTGGCTGGGCTGAGTGGCGCGCAATTCAAGTTGTCGCTGACCGTGAAGGCCGATGCCAAATCCAGGAACGGAACCCCATTGTCCGGCAATTACATTCTTGCCGCCGATCAACTCATGCGATTCGCCGAGGAGTGGAGAGTCATAGGCACGCTGCGTTGGTATCAATTCCCAGCCGGCGTCGTGGACGACAAAGCCGCCGCGAAGCTCGACTTTGAAAACTACGTCGCCGAACACGGCACCTTGCCGCTCCAGACAACCGTTCCCGAAATCGAATTCACCACCCTCGACGGCGACAAGAAGATGAAACTCTCCGACCTCCGCGGGAAGGTGGTGGTGCTGGATTTTTGGGCGACCTGGTGTGGTCCCTGCCAGGAACCGATGGCCAAATTGCAAACCCTGCGCCAAACCCACCCCGATTGGCGCGACAAGGTCGCCGTTGTTCCTTTAAGCATTGACGACACCGTGAGTATCGTGCGCGACCATGTGGACAAGCGTGGCTGGACGAACACCTTCAACGTCTGGGCGCAAGAGGGCGGCTGGCAATCCAAACCCGCGGTGGCATTCCGCGTGCATGGAGTGCCGACCAGTTACATAATTGACGCCCAGGGCCGGATCATCAAAGCCGGACATCCCGCGGGCATGGACATTGGCGAAGAAGTGGACAACCTGCTGAGAGGGGAAACCAAAAAACCTTGATGCGCCGTAATGCGCCGCCCATCAGTCAATAATACGTAGCTGTACCGCACAGGTAACAGTAACCGAGAATCGCGCCGACAATGGTAAGGTCGGCGCCGACGGCGACGGGGGTCAGGGCAATTTTCTCAATACGCCCCTTGCCGTCGTTGTAAACCGGCAGGTCGTGGGACGCAATCGGGCGGCTGGCCTGGTAAAGAGTGAAGGATTGACCGTTGGTCGCCACCACGGCGCAAAGACCCGGAGCCAACATATTTCCGGCAGAAATGGGGCCATAGACAATCGGAACCGCCGGCAAATTGGCCCTCGCGGCGACGCGGGTGAAATGCGGGCGGAAACCTTGTTCGACGCGAGTCTGATTTCCAGCGAGCCAATAAGCGCGGGTGTGGACGCAATCCGAGCGTTCGGAGTATTCATCATAGACGACGAGCAAGTTGGTCTGGGGATTGCCCTCGAACAACTGAAGGTTGAGTTTGTCAGAGGGTTCTTTGCAGGCTTCCAACCGGTCATTGGTCCAAAGAGCCTTGGTGACGCACCCTCCAGTCAACACTAGAAGCAGCGGCAAAAAGAGAGCGGCGTGTTTGGTCTTCGTTCTCATTCAAGTTCCCCGGCAGAATGCCACAGGGGGCGGGCCAGTCAAGCGGCGACGGCGTGCGGGCCGCACTATTTCATTTCTTTTTCAGCTGGCTTGTGCCTTTCTGTCGCGGTCCTATGGAACGATTGCCTGGATTCCGCGACTTTTATCCCGAACCGCTGCCGCACTCCGATGTCTGGAGCGCGGAAGCCCGCCACTTTGTTTTTGAGCGCTGGCGCGAGACGGCCCGCCGCTACGCCTTCCGCCAGTATGACGGCCCGCCGCTCGAACCGCTGGAGCTTTACACCCTCAAAAGCGGCGCGGAAATCGTCGGCCAACTCTATAATTTCACCGACAAAGGCGCGCGCCCGGTCGCCCTCCGGCCCGAAATGACCCCGACGCTGGCCCGCATGATCGCGGCCCATGAGCGCAACTACAAAAAGCCCCTCAAGTGGTTCGCCATCCCCCAGTTGTTCCGCTACGAACGCCAGCAGAAAGGCCGCCTGCGCGAACATTTCCAGTTCAATGCCGACCTCATCGGCGACCCTTCCCCGGCGGCGGACGCCGAAATCATCGCCCTGCTCATCGACACCCTGCGCGCTTTTGGTTTGACAAAAGAAGACTTTGTCGTCCGCCTCAGCAGCCGCAACGCCTGGGGCGGGTTTTTCCGCGGGCATGGCGCCAAAGCTGAGGACGAAGAACCCTTTTATCAGGTGATCGACAAACTGGAGCGCGAGGCGCCGGAGGCCAGCGCCGCGAAACTGGCCGCGCTGGGCTTTTCCTCCGACGAGGTCGGACAATTCATCGCCGCCGGAAAGCCGTCGGCGGAGCTGGAAGCGGTCATGGAGAACCTCCGGGCGCGCGGCCTGGGAGATTTCGCGCGGGTCGATTACCACGTCATCCGCGGCCTGGCCTATTACACGGGCGTGGTGTTTGAAGCGTTCGATTTGAAGGGGGATTTTCGAGCCATAGCGGGCGGCGGACGCTACGACAATCTGATCAAGCTGATCTCGGGCGGGAAGGTGGATTTGCCGGCGTTGGGCTTCGGAATGGGAGACGTGGTGTTGCTGGAGTTATTGCGCGCGCGCGGGTTGCTGCCGAAGTTTGATTCCCAAATTGAGGCATACTGCCTCATTGAAGACGAGGCCTATCGCCAGGCTTCCCTGGAGTTGGTGCAGGACCTGCGCGACCAGGGCTTCGCCGTGGATTATCCGCTGGCCCCGGCCAAATCCGACAAACAGTTCAAACGGGCCGTCGAACTTAACGCGGCCTTTACCCTTCGGTTGGAGCCTTCGGAACAGGGCGGCTTCATGGTCAAGGTCAAGAACCTCCGCACGCACGAGGAAAAGACGTTCGATGGCGCCTGATTTGCGCGGTTGACACCGCCGGGCAGGCCGGTATCCTCTCACACTCCGAATCGCGGACTCGCCGCGAGAAGGGGTCGTAGCTCACTAAGAAACATGGCAACGGCAAAGAATTAATGACATGAAACGCCAGTATCAACCGTCAAAAATCCGGCGCAAACGGCAGCACGGCTTTTTAAACCGCAATGCCTCCAAGAGCGGCCGGGCCACTTTGGCCAATCGGCGCCGCGTGGGCCGCAAACGTCTCACCCCGGTGTGACGCGCATGGCCGGCACGCGCATCGTCAAGTTTGGCCTCCCCCGTTCCCGTCGCATCAAGCAATCGGGCGATTTCGTCCGGGCCAGGGCGGAAGGGCGGCGGCTGGTTTGCGGATGCCTCATTGCCAACCTGCGCCCGCGGGCGGCCGGAGCGGCCAGCCGCCTGGGAGTGGTGACCAGCAAAAAGATAGGCGGGGCTGTTCTGCGCAGCCGCGCCCGGCGCCTGTTGCGCGAGAGCTTCCGCCTGCACCAGCAGGACCTCCCGCGTCCGCTGGATGTGGTGCTCATCGCCCGCCCCTCGATCAAGGGCAAGAAACTCGCGCAGGTGGAGGGGGATTTTCTGCGCGCGATGAGCCAGGCTCGGTCCGGCTTGGGTGAGCCATGAACATTTTTCAGCACGTTTTGATTTTGGGGATTCGCGTCTATCAGGCGGCTCTTTCGCCGGTGCTGGCGGCGGCCGTCGGGCCGTCAGGCCGGTGCCGGTTCACGCCCAGTTGTTCGGAGTATGCACGGCAGGCCATTGGCCGGCATGGCGCGCTCGTCGGCGCCGCTTTGGCAGTGCGGCGCCTCTGCCGCTGCCATCCCTGGGGCCGATGGGGCGAGGACCCGCCGCCGCCGGGGCCGATCCGATTCAAGTTGCTGCCGCCCAAATTGAGGAAGGGGAAAATCTGTCATGGATCGTAAGTCGATCATTATTCTCGCGGTTGCCATTGCGTTGCTGCTGGTGGGGTCGCAAGTGGTGGACCACTTTTTTCCGCCCAAACCGATTCCACCCCAGGCGCTGAAGACCAATGTGGTTGCCGAAGCCGTCCCGTCCGCCACCGTTGCGGCGCCGGCGGTCGCCGCACCCGCGCCGAAAGTGCCGCGGCCAACCGCGCCGGAGCAGACTTTGATCGTTTCCAACCAGGATTTGATCTGGCATTTCACGTCGCGGGGAGGCGGATTGGACACGGTGGATTTGAAGGATTATCCCGCCGCGGTCATCCCGCCGTCCGAGCACGCGGCGGTGACGCGGATGGCGAGTTTGAATCACAACGCGCCGTCGCCGGTTTTGAGCGTGGTGGGCGAAGGGTTGGCGGCTGACGACGATTACACGTTGAGGCGGGAGGGGGGAACGGTTATCGCGGAAAGGAGCCTGAGCAACGGGCTGCGGGTGGTGAAGGAGTTTGACGTGGGCAGCAATTACCTCTTCAACGCGCGGCTGACCTTTGAGAACACGGGAACGCAGCCGTTGCCGTTGCCGGGCCGGGAGGTGGTCATCGGCACCTCCACCGCCATCGGGCCGCTGGATGATCCGACGGCGATGGGAACCTTCTGGTACAACGGCATCAAGACTGAAAACATAAAGGACTCGTGGTTTGCCAACCGGACTCTGGGCTGCATACCGGGGATACCGCGGGCTGAGTACGAGGGTGGGGCGGGCAACGTGCATTGGGCGGCGGTCCACAACCAGTTTTTCGCGCTGGCTGCCATTCCGTCCAACGCCGCGCCGCGCATCGTCATCCGAAAAGTGCGCGTGGACGCCCCGGAAGCCAGCGGGGTGTCCAACTCAATGAGCGCGCTGCTGACCAACGGGTTCGAGGCGGCCCTGGCCTATCCGGCTCTGGCGCTGGGAGCGCACCAGAAGCTGACGGAGACGTTTACGTTTTACGCCGGGCCGAAGGAATACAAGCGGCTGGCCCAGATCGGCCAGAAGATGGACAACAATCTGGATTTGATCATGGCGTTCACGGGGCCTTTTGGATTCTTCTCCAAATTGCTCCTGCTCTGGATGAACGGGCTGCACGCCATCGGGCTGAGTTACGGGCTGACGATCATCGCCATCACGCTCATCATCAAGCTGGTGTTCTGGCCGCTGACCAACGCAAGCACCAAATCGCAGAAGCGCATGCAGGCGCTCCAACCCCAACTCCAGGCCATCGCGGAAAAATACAAGGACGACGCTGTCAAAAAGAACGAAAAGACGATGGCTTTCTGGAAGGAGCACAAGATCAACCCGATGGGCAGTTGCCTGCCCACGCTCCTGCAAATCCCGGTCTTCTTCGGCTTTTACTGGATGCTCCGCAACGCCATCGAACTGCGCGGGGTGTCCTTTCTCTGGGCCTTCGACCTTTCCCAGCCCGACACCGTGACGCACCTCGCCGGCTTCCCCGTCAACCCCCTGCCCTTGATCATGGGCGTGACCCAGCTTTGGCAGGCGCACTTGATGCCGCCCTCCCCGGGAATGGACCCCGGCCAGCAGAAGATCATGAAATTCATGCCGCTGATGTTCATCGCGCTGCTCTACCGGATGTCGGCGGGGCTGACTTTGTACTGGACGGTGCAGAACCTTTTGAGCATTCTGCAAACCAAGATTACCAAGACCAATGATCCGGCGCCGGCCGCCGGACCGGCCAAGAAATTGAAGTAGCGGCGCTTCCGCCCGCGCGCTAAGATGGGCGGCTGACAAACAGACACATCGCATGAACACGCAACCGCAGCCCAAAGCCATACTTGAGGAACTCCTGAAATTGCTGGGGTTCGACGCCACCGTCGAAGAACACCCGCTGGACGACGGACTCCTGCTGGATGTCAAGACCGAGGACTCCGGCCGCCTGATTGGGCGGCAGGGGCAAACGCTTTCCGATCTGCAGTACTTGACGAATCGGATTCTCTTTCAACAAGGACCCGACACACCCAAAGTGATGATCGACGTGGGGGGCTATCGCGCCAAGGCGCGGGAGGCGCTGGCGCAGAAGGCGCTGGCGGCGGCGGAAAAAGTGCGCCGCTGGGGGGACATTGTGGAATTGGAGCCGATGAGCGCCTTTGACCGCCGCATCATCTACAATTCGTTGCGGGACGATCCGGGCATCGAGGCCGTCAGCGTCGAGGTGGATGGCACGACCAAGAAGGCCATCCTGCTCCGGCCCAAGCACTGAGAGAATTTTCCCTTGCGCAATCGGACCGTCTGGCCGAAGATGCGGGCGCACTGGATGGGGCGTTAGCTCAGTTGGTAGAGCGTCTGAATGGCATTCAGAAGGTGAGGGGTTCGAGACCCCTACGCTCCACCATCCATTTCTTCGCGGCGAATTGACAGGTTGCGCGGCGGGAGGCAAATTAACGACGTGAGTTTCAAGACCCAATAACCGCATGGACAGCGGGCCGTCGTTTTTTTTCACGCTGCGGTCATGGGCCGATTTCATCAAGGTTTCCCATACGGTGTTCGCGCTCCCCTTCGCCCTGGCGTCGATGGCCGTGGCGGCGCGGGATCGCCACGGGTGGCCGGGATGGCGGGTTTTCCTGCTCATCCTGGCGGCCATGTTCTGCGCGCGGACCTGCGCGATGGCGTTCAATCGCATCGCGGACCGGCGGTTCGATGCCGAGAACCCGCGCACGGCCTCGCGTCATTTGCCTTCGGGGCGGATGCCGCTGGCGGCGGCATGGGGGTTGTGTTTGGCGGGCGCGGGGGGATTGGTGGCGGTGAGTTATTGCATCAACCCGCTCTGTTTTTGGCTGTCCCCGGCGGCGATTTTCGTGGTGTGCTTTTATTCTCTGACAAAGCGGTTCACGGATTTTTCGCACGTTTTTTTGGGGTTGGCTCTGGCGCTGGCCCCCGTTGGCGCGTGGCTCGCGGTCAGGGGGGATTTCCGGCTCTTTCCGATCGAGCACGGCTGGACGCGAATGCTCCCCTACAGCGCGCTCCTGCCCTTGCTGCTGGCGGCGGCGGTGGTGTTCTGGTTGATTGGTTTCGACGTCATTTACGCGTTGCAGGATTACGAGTTCGACCGGCGGCACGGATTGCATTCGCTGGTGGTGCGGTGGGGCGTGGGCAACGCGCTGTCGGCGTCGTTCATCGCGCACCTGCTGATGTGGGGCATCCTGGCGCTGTTCGGGGTGCTGGCGGGATTTCGTTTTGCCTATTACGTGGGACTGGTGTTCATCCTGGGCTGCCTGGTGCTGGAGCATTGGCTGGCGCGGCGGCGGAGTTTGAACTGGATCAGCCACGCCTTCTTCCGCCTCAACGCCGTCATCAGCGTGGTCTTTCTGGTGGTGACACTGACGGAAATTGTGCTTCCATTCATGCGATTCAGCAGATGAACCTGTTCCTGGCACAGAGCGAATTGAAGGACCTTTATGAGAAGGTGGCGGGCGGCGCGCGCCTGGACGAGGCGGAGGCGCTGCGCCTCTTCGAGAGCAAGGACCTCAACGCGCTGGGCGCCATCGCCAGCCTGGTCTCCGCGCGCAAGAACGGCCGGCGGGCCAGCTACATTCTCAATCGCTACATCAATTACTCCAATTACTGCATCCTGAGCTGCCAGTTCTGCGCCTTTGCCCGCAAAAAGCGCGACGCGGACGGCATGCAATTGACAGTGGAGGAAATCGCGGCGAAGGCGCGCGAGGCGCTGGCGGCGGGGGTGACGGAGTTGCACATCGTGGGCGGATTGCATCCCTCGCTGCCCTTCAGTTACTACACGGACATGCTGCGGGCGCTCAAGGCGGTGGATGGGCGGCTGCAATTGAAATGTTTCACAGCCATTGAGATTCTGCACCTGGCGTGGCTGGCGCGAAAGCCGGCGCGCGACACATTGCTGGCGTTGCGGGAGGCGGGCTTGGACTCGCTGACCGGCGGCGGGGCGGAGATATTCCGCAAGGAAATCCGCTCGCAAATCGCCAGGGGCAAGGAGTCCGCCGAGGAATATCTGGACGTTCACCGCCTCTGGCATCAACTGGGCGGGCGGAGCACCTGCACCATGCTTTACGGGCACGTCGAGTCTCTGGCCGACCGCGTGGACCATCTGCGCCAATTGCGCGCGTTGCAGGATGAAACGCGCGGTTTCACGGGGTTCGTGCCGCTGCCTTACCAGCCGGACAACAACGATATACCCGTCAAGGTGGCGCCGACGGGCTTCGATTCCTTGCGCACGATCGCGGTCAGCCGGATTTATTTGGACAACTTCGATCATATCACCGCCTACTGGGTGGGTTTGGGTTTGAAACTGGCGCAAGTCGCCTTGAGCTACGGCGCCGATGATTTGCACGGCACGATTCTGGAGGAGCACATTTTCCACATGGCGGGCGCGCCGACCCCGCAATCGCAGTCCGAAGCCGAGATGATCAAAGCCATCCGCGAGGCGGGCCGCATCCCCGTCCAGCGCGACACGTTTTACCAGCCGGTCAAGGTCTGGAGCGAGGAGACGCCGCTGGCGGCGGAGAACGCGGGCGCCTCTGAAATCCTGGAGCGCAATCTGGCCTCCGCTTGAATTCCGATGTTCCCCTCTGAAGAAACGCCCAAACCGCAACCGGCCCATTTCCTCAGCCCGTTCAAAGCCGGCTCCGTCCCCTACCTCAACGCCGCGCCGCTGACGCGCGGGTTGGAGGAGCAAATCCTTTTCGCGCCGCCCTCCGAACTGGCGCTGCGGTTGCGGCGGGATGATCTGGACGCCGCGCTGGTCAGCATCACGGAGGTGTTGTTGAGCGACCGGTATGACATCCTGGATGGCGTGGCGGTGGCGTCGCTGGGGGAAGTGAAGAGCGTCTTTCTGGCCCACCGGCAGCCGCTGGAGAAGATGCGCGAGATTTATTTTGACACGGCTTCGCTGTCCAGCCTGAACCTGCTGAAAGTCCTGTTGGCCGGGCGCGGCCTCAAACCGGCGCTGCTGCCCCTGCCCGGCTACGACGGCGCGCGCGCGCTGGAAAACGTCCTGCTCATCGGCGATCAGGCGCTGCGCTTCGCCCGGTCCTCTCCGCCGCACGCGATTTGGGATTTGGGCGCAGCCTGGTTTGATTTGACGGGGCTGCCGTTTGTCTATGCCGTCTGGGCCTTGCGGCGCATCGAGAACGGTCCCTTGCGCTTGCGCCTGCGCGAGGCGAAGAACTCCGGGCTGCGCGCACTGGACGACATCATCGCCAGCCGGACGGATTTTGACCGCGCCTTCCGCGAAGACTACCTGCGCCGGCGCATTCGTTACGATCTGGGCGCGGAGGAGCGGCGGGGCATCGCGCGTTTTATCGAATTGCTGCGGCGGCACGGCCTGGGGCCGGTCTTCGAGCCGCGGTTTGTTTCCTGACATTGATATGCCCCGATCATTGGCGACTTTTCCAGGAGTGCGACCGTCTCGGTCGCATCCGCCGGCGTCCCGCCGACGGAATCTTCCGCCCAAGACCTCCCACCATTTTGGTGAGCTCGCAAGCAGGTCGCTTAGGATCGGGGTGTTATGGAAACGGTGACGCTGGCCCGGAACGCGATGGCGACACGGTTTGAATTGGTGTTGCATGGCGGCAACGCGGGCCGTCTGCGCGCCGCCGGGGAGGAGGCGCTGGCCGAAGTGGACCGCCTGGAAGCGCGATTGAGCCTTTACCGGCCCTCCAGCGAAATCGCCCAAGTCAACGCCCAGGCCGCCCGGCGGCCGGTGCGCGTCAGCCCGCCGGTTTTTCGCCTGCTGCAACACGCCCAACGGCTCCAGCGCGAGACTGGCGGCATGTTTGACATCGCCGCCGCCCCCCTGGTGCGCTGCTGGGGGTTCATGGACGGCGGGCGCCGCGTGCCCGGCGCGGACGAGATCGCCCAGGCCCGCCAGCGCAGCGGCTTCGGCCACATTCTGCTTGACGAAACGGATTTCACCGCGCGCTTCGACCGCGAGGGCGTGATGATCGACCTGGGCGCCATTGGCAAGGGCTTCGCCATTGACCGCGCCGCGGACATTTTGCGTGAGGCCGGTTTGACGAGCGCGCTGCTGCACGGCGGGACGAGCACCGTCTATGGCCTGGGCCACCCGCCCGACGCCGCCGGCTGGAAGGTGGCCATCATCGAAGCGCCAGACGCCCCCAGGCTCGGCGCCGCCGTCGTACTGCGCGACAGCGCGTTGTCAGTCTCCGCGGTGTGGGCGAGAAGTTTCGAGGCGGCCGGCAGGACGTACGGCCACGTCATCGACCCGCGCACGGGCCATCCTGTCAACCACGCCATCCTCGCCGCCGTCGGACTTCCCTCCGCGACCGAAACGGACGCCTTTTCCACCGCGCTGCTGGTGGCGGGCCTTGAGGGCCGCGATGCCATCGCCAGGCTCCGCCCGGACATGCGCGCATTGGTCGTGGGCGGAGCGGAACAAAATTTCCGCGCCGAAAGCAGCGGGATCACGCTGCCGGCAGATTGAGATAATTCAAGTCACGGCGGCACACTCTTCAAAATCTTTACCCTCAAAGGGCTGGTCATCGCATTTGGCTTCAGATACCCCAAACACCAATCGGTATGTTAATCAAAAGTCTCTGCATCAAGAATCTGCTTTCGTTTGGGCCGGACACTGAGTTGTTGCCGCTTGCCCAACTAAACATGCTGATCGGACCGAACGGGTCAGGCAAATCGAATTTTCTCGAAGCGATCAGTCTGTTGCAGGCTGCGCCGAAGGATTTGTCCGCGCCTGTCAAAGAAGTCGGCGGTGTGCGCGATTGGCTCTGGAAAGGGAAGCCCAATGCTGTCGCTTCGCTGGAAGCCATGATCGAAAACCCGCGTGGTAAGATGCTGTTGCGGCACGTCATGAATTTCACGGAACACGGCAGCCGGTTTGAACTCGTCGAAGAGCGAATCGAAAATGAGCGGCCATTTCCCGGCAAGCAGACGCCACATTTCTTTTACCGGTTTCAGAATGGGTATCCCGTACTCAAGGAAACGCCTCGTGAAAACGCAAAGGCTCCAGAAGACATCGAACCTCACGAAGCGGAGACGGAGAAGGACAGAGAGCTGAAACGGGAAACGCTTAATCCCGAGCAATCCATACTCTCGCAGGTCAAAGACCCCGAGCGTTATCCAGTTCTCGCACATCTTGATTCAAGTTATCCTAAAAACGGCAGTTGAAGTGTAAACCTGTTGGGTTTCCGGATCCCTTGGAACCGGGCGCGGCGATCTTTTTCGTGCAATTGGGACCCAGCTAACCAGGCACCCACGCCTGTTGCCCGAACCAG
>Ga0224555_1003617_pt1 | contig 15482 bp, 13 predicted proteins | sample 714S23034metaG_FD_180687 | JGI IMG/M metagenome (GOLD analysis project Ga0224555, IMG submission 180687) | Peat soil microbial communities from Stordalen Mire, Sweden - 717 S2 30-34 | ecosystem: Environmental > Terrestrial > Soil > Wetlands > Peat | place: Sweden: Norrbotten County, Stordalen...
CGAGACTCATTAGCCTGAGGCGATGTTCACCGGAATCGTCGAGGAATTGGGTGAGGTCGTCGGCAAGGACGACCTGGGCGATTCCGCCCGCTTCACCATCCAGGGTCCCGTGGTTACCGCCGATGCCGGTCATGGCGACTCGATCGCCGTCAACGGCGTGTGCCTGACGGTGGTCGAGGTGCTGCCGGGGGGCCAGTTCACCGCCGACGTGATGGGCGAGACGCTGAGCCGGTCCAGTTTGGGTCGGCTGGCCGCGGGCAGCCCGGTCAACCTCGAGCGCGCCGCGGCGATCAACAGTCGGCTCGGTGGGCACATCGTGCAAGGACACGTCGACGGCACCGGGCAGATCCTGACCCGCTCACCCGCCGAGCACTGGGAGGTGGTCCGGATCGGTCTGCCCGCCGAACTGGCCCGCTACGTGGTCGAAAAGGGCTCGATCACCGTCGACGGCATTTCGCTGACGGTCTCCGGACTCGGAGACGACTGGTTTGAGGTGTCCCTGATTCCGACCACTCGCGAGCTGACCACGTTGGGTCAGGCTCCGCCCGGAACACCGGTAAACCTCGAAGTCGACGTCATCGCGAAGTATGTCGAGCGGCTGCTGCAAGCAAAATAAGCCGACGCAGAGGTCTTAGGACGGCGCACCTGGGGGTGCCTCCGGCGGTGCGGAGGGTGGATCGGTTAGTTGGTGGCGACGATGATGGCTGTTATTCGGTCCGTCGATAACCGGGACAGGCGGCTGCGGCGGCGGCCCTGGAGCGGCGTGCCCTAGCGGGGCCGGGCCGACGAGCATTGCGGCTACAAACAGCGCGACGGCCAGCTTGCAGCTACGCCGACGAGGCAGTACAAGCTTTTTGCCAACGGCCGCCTTGCCCATGCTGGCGAGTTTAGTTGCGAAACATGACGTAAGGCCAGGTCTTTCCAGCTAAACCTGTCCCCAGTTGTGGGTCGCCGCTGGTAAGTAGTGGACCCCTAAACGGGCGACGCCCGCTCCGCCATGCGGCGAAGCGGGCGTCGTGTGAGGTGAGTCTTTACAGCGGGATCCAGACTCCGAAGAAGTTGAAGCCCCACTGGTTGAACTGCGGATTCCAGTTTGGGGTCTCCTGGTAGCCCCAGTAGTTGATCGGGCCGTCATTCCACGGTCCACCGGGCGGGGGAAGCGGCCTGTCCCATGCCGGCCGCGGTGGCTCACCCGCACCCCAGGGCGCGGGTCCGTCTCCCCAGGGGGCGCCATGGAAGTAGCCGCGCTGGTCGTCGCCGTGCCAAGGACCGCCGGGACCACCGGGCCCGCCCGGTCCGTGCATTCCGGGGCCGCCCGGTCCTCCAGGTCCGTGGTCACCCGGACCACCAGGTCCACCAGGTCCGCCAGGTCCCTGGTCGCCCGGTCCGCCGGGCCCACCAGGTCCGTGGTCACCCGGTCCACCGGGTCCGCCTGGTCCGCCGGGTCCGTGGTTACCCGGTCCGCCTGGCCCGCCAGGTCCACCGGGTCCGCCTGGACCGCCTGGCCCGCCCGGGCCGTGGCCGCCGCCGCCGCCACCCGGGTCGCGGGGTGCAGGTGCGTCGTGGTTTGCCGCGGGCGGCGCGCTGTGGGTGCCGCCCGAACCGGGTGGCGGCCCGGGAGCCGCGCTGGCCGCACCGGCACCAACACCCAACGCGGCGGCCCCGAGGGCGCCGGCGATGGTAGCCCCGGCCATCAGTTGTTTCAGTTTCATAGTCCTTCACCTGTCTACATTGGGTATTCAGCGGACGCTTGACCCCCGTCGTATCGAACGCTAGATAGCTTAGCTATGAATCAGCTATGGGCGACCACTGGAAATCTTCTGCACATTTGCTCGAAGCTAGTCGGCCTGATGAACCCGTCCGCTCAGTGAGCCATGGCAATAACTACGGCAACGTGGTGGTTCATACTGGATGCAACACCTGAGGGCTTCAGGTGCGTTTCTCCTTACGAGGTGGCGGCGATGACGAGGTTGGACTCGGTCGAGCGCGCGATCGCCGACATCGCGGCCGGCAAGGCTGTCGTCGTCGTCGACGACGAGGATCGGGAAAACGAGGGAGACCTCATCTTTGCGGCCGAGAAGGCCACCCCGGAGTTGGTGGCGTTCATGGTGCGCTACACATCGGGATACCTGTGCGTGCCGTTGGCCGGCGAGATCTGCGACCACCTCGGTCTGCTGCCGATGTATGCGGTCAACCAGGACAAGCACGGCACCGCTTACACCATCACCGTCGACGCGAAAAATGGTGTGGGAACTGGAATTTCAGCATCAGATCGCGCAACGACGATGAAGTTGCTGGCTGATCCGGGCAGTGTCGCAGAGGATTTCACCCGGCCCGGGCACGTGGTTCCGTTGCGCGCCAAGGACGGTGGTGTACTACGGCGCCCCGGTCACACCGAAGCCGCCGTTGACCTGGCCCGGATGGCCGGACTGTCGCCGGCCGGGGCGATCTGTGAAATCGTCAGCCAGAAAGACGAAGGCGCGATGGCGCAGACCGACGAACTACGGGTCTTCGCCGACGAACACGGTCTTGCGCTGATCGCCATCGCCGACCTGATCGAGTACCGCCGCAAGCATGAGAAGCACATCGACCGGATCGCCGAGGCCCGCATCCCGACCCGGCACGGCGAATTCCGTGCGGTCGGATACGCCAGCATCTACGAGGACGTCGAGCACGTGGCTCTGGTCCGCGGCGAGATTGCGGGACCCTACTGCGACGGCGACGACGTGCTGGTCCGGGTGCACTCGGAATGCCTGACCGGGGACGTGTTCGGGTCACGCCGCTGCGACTGCGGGCCGCAATTGGACGCCGCGATGGCGATGGTCGCGCGCGAAGGCCGGGGTGTGGTGCTCTACATGCGCGGTCATGAAGGCCGCGGCATCGGCCTGATGCACAAGCTGCAGGCCTATCAGCTGCAAGACGCCGGGGACGACACCGTCGATGCCAACCTCAAACTCGGATTGCCCGCCGACGCGCGGGACTACGGGACCGGGGCCCAGATCCTGGTCGACCTCGGGGTCCGCTCGATGCGGCTGCTGACCAACAATCCCGCCAAACGTGTCGGTTTGGACGGGTACGGGCTGCACATCATCGAGCGGGTGCCGTTGCCGGTGCGAGCCAACGCGGAGAACATCCGGTATCTGATGACCAAACGTGACCGGATGGGTCATGACCTCGTCGGCCTGGACGACTATCACGAATCCATGCATCTACCAGGCGAATTCGGTGGTGCCCTGTGATTGGTCGGCGCTTATGAGCGGTGGCGGCGTGCCCGACATCGCGCCACTGGACGCCTCCGCGGTGAAGCTGGCGATTGTGGCCAGTACGTGGCACACCCAAATCTGTGACGCTCTGCTCGACGGCGCCCGCAAGATCGCCTCCGAATGGGGCGTGGACAGCCCGACGGTGGTCCGGGTGCTCGGCGCTATTGAGATTCCGGTGGTCGCGCAGGCGTTGGCCCGCGATCACGACGCCGTCGTGGCGCTGGGCGTGGTGATCCGCGGGCAGACACCGCATTTCGATTACGTGTGCGACGCGGTAACTCAGGGCTTGACCCGCGTGTCGCTGGATGAGTCCACACCGGTTGCCAATGGTGTGCTGACGACGAACAACCAAGAGCAGGCGCTCGACCGTGCCGGGCTGCCGACATCGGCCGAGGACGCCGGCGCTCAGGCGACGGCGGCGGCGCTCAACACCGCGCTGAGCCTGCGCGATCTACGCGGAAAGTCGTGACCGCTAAGCCGAACCGGGACAGCTGGGATGCGCAGGTCCGTCCCCATCTGACGCCCTATTTCGCCTACACGGCCGCGTTTGTCATCGTCGCGGCACACGTCGTGGTGGGCCTGCTGCTCAAGATCAAGTCCAGTGGCGTGATCTTTCAAACCGCCGACCAGGTGGCGATGGCGGGGCTGGGTTTCGTTCTCGCCGGACTCGTGCTGCTATTCACCCGGCCACGGCTGCGCGTCGGCGCTGCCGGACTGTCGGTGCGCAATCTGCTCGGTGACCGCCTGGTGCCATGGTCGGACGTGGTCGGTGTGTCGTTTCCGGCCGGCGCACGCTGGGCGCGTATCGATCTACCTGACGACGAGTACATCCCGCTGATGGCGATCCAGGCCGTCGACAAGGACCGCGCGGTGGACGCCATGGATACTGTGCGCACAATGCTGAGCCGCTACCGGCCGGATCTGCCGCTGGGCTGACTTGTCGGGCGGCAGTTCCGACGGTATCCACAGCCGGCGAACCTGCCGCAGAGATCTGTCAGTGGATTGCCCTATACTCGAACACATGTTCGAATCGTGGTATGCCTCGCGACCCACACCGGAGTCGGCGGCGCTGCTGGACCGGGTACGCGAAGCCGGTCGGTCGGAGGCTCAGGCGGCCGCGCGGCGGTTGGTCGCCGTTGGCGAGTTGTTCGTGTTGCGTTGCCGGGATTCGGGGGAGCGGGCTGACTGGGCGATGGACACCTGGGAGGCGGTCGCCGCGCAGGTGGCCGCCGCGCTGCAATGCAGCATTGCGATGGGCTCGAGCTACCTGCGCTACGCGATGGCGTTGCGGGACCGGTTGCCGGAGGTGGGCAAGGCATTTCACGCCGGCGACATCGACTATCGCGCCTTTCAGACCGTCGTGTTCCGAACCGACTTGATCACCGACGTCGATGCGTTGGCGCGGGTGGATGCGCGACTGGCAGTACGGCTTTCGCGGTGCCCGTCGATGACCCGCGGACGGTTGGCCGCCGAGGTTGACCGGGTGGTGGCCGAAGCTGACCGGGACGCGGTGCGCCGGGTAGGCGAGGCCGTCAGAGACCGGTTCGTCGACGTCGACACCGCGGACACGGGTATGGCGTTTCTGACGGGAAGCGTGCTGGCCACCGCTGGACGCGCCCTCGACCGTCGGCTGAACGAGTTGGCGGGAACGGTGTGCGAAGCCGACCCGCGCACCCGCGAGCAGCGCCGGGCCGATGGACTGGGAGCGTTGGCCGCCGGCGCCGACCGGCTGGTGTGTGGCTGTGGATCCTCCGACTGCGCTGCCGCGACGCGTGCGTGCAGTCGCAACGTGGTGATCCACGTGGTCGCCGAGCGGGCCAGCGTCGACGGCAGCGGGACCACGCCGGGCATAGTGCCCGGTGCTGAAGGCCTGATCCCCGCGCAGATGGTTGCCGAACTGGCCAGGACCGCTTCGCTTCAGCCTCTGCTTGCACCGACGAATGGGCCCGAGCCGTGCTATGCCCCGTCCGCCAAGCTCGCCGACTTCGTGCGATGCCGTGACCTCACCTGCCGCGCCCCGGGCTGTGATCGCCCGGCCGCCGATTGCGACCTGGACCATACCGTCGCCTACAGCGACGGTGGCTGGACCCACGCGTCAAATCTGAAGGCGCTCTGCCGACGACACCACCTGCTGAAAACTTTCTGCGGGTGGCGTGACAAACAACTGCCCGACGGCACTGTGATCTGGCTCCTTCCGGACGGGCACACCTACGTGACCCACCCGGGCAGCGCGCTACTGTTCCCGACTCTCTGCACGCCGACCGGCGACCTGCACCCGACGCCGCCGACGCGTCCCGGCCAGTGCGGCGACCGCGAGCTGCGGATGCCAACCCGGACACGCACCCGTCGCCAGAGCCGCGCTCATCGCATCAACGCCGAGCGGCGGCACAATCGCCGGGTCCGCGAGGCGGCAGTGGCTTCGCCGCGTGCTCCCGACGAGCCGCCGCCCTTCTGACGACTACTAGCCTGGACACGTGGCTGATCCTGCGACGTACCGTCCGGCTCCCGGGTCCATCCCGGTCGAGCCCGGCGTGTACCGATTCAGCGACCAGCACGGACGGGTGATCTATGTCGGCAAGGCCAAGAGCCTGCGCAGCCGATTGACGTCGTACTTCGCCGACATCGCAAGCCTGCACCCGCGCACCCGGCAGATGGTGACCACCGCCGCCAAGGTCGAGTGGACCGTGGTCAACACCGAGGTCGAGGCGCTGCAGCTGGAATACAACTGGATCAAGGAGTTCGACCCTCGGTTCAACGTCCGTTACCGCGACGACAAGTCCTACCCGGTGCTCGCGGTGACCCTCAACGAGGAATTCCCACGACTGATGGTCTATCGCGGCCCGCGCCGGAAAGGTGTCCGCTATTTCGGGCCGTACTCGCATGCCTGGGCCATCCGGGAGACCCTGGATCTGCTGACCCGGGTCTTCCCGGCGCGCACCTGCTCGGCTGGAGTATTCAAGCGGCACAACCAAATCGATCGTCCGTGTCTGCTGGGCTATATCGACAAGTGCTCGGCGCCGTGCATCGGGCGGGTCAGCGCCGAGCAGCATCGCCAGATCGTGATGGACTTCTGCGACTTCCTGTCCGGTAAGACCGACAGGTTTGCCCGCGGCCTCGAACAGCAGATGCACGCCGCGGCGGCAGATCTCGATTTCGAACGCGCCGCGCGCTTGCGCGACGACCTGGGGGCGCTGAAGCGGGCCATGGAGAAGCAGGCCGTGGTCCTCGGCGACGGCACCGACGCTGATGTCGTGGCGTTCGCCGACGACGAGCTGGAAGCCGCGGTCCAGGTGTTCCATGTCCGCGGTGGCCGGGTTCGTGGGCAGCGGGGCTGGATTGTCGAAAAGAGTGCGGACGCCGGCGATTCGGGCCAGGAACATTTGGTCGAGCAGTTCCTGACCCAGTTCTACGGCGAGCAGGCCGAACTCGGCGGCGCCGCCGACGAATCCACCAACCCCGTCCCTCGCGAGGTGCTGGTGCCGTGTCTGCCGTCCAACTCCGGGGAATTGGCTACCTGGCTGTCGAAGCTGCGCGGTTCGCGGGTGGCATTGCGGGTGCCCCGCCGCGGCGATAAGCGGGCACTGGCCGAAACCGTACAGCGCAACGCCAAAGACGCGTTGCAGCAGCACAAGCTGAAGCGGGCCGGCGACTTCACCGCCAGATCTGCTGCGCTGCAGAATATTCAGGAAGCACTCGGTTTGGCCGACGCGCCGCTGCGGATCGAATGCGTGGATATCAGCCACGTGCAGGGAACCGACGTGGTCGGATCGCTGGTGGTGTTCGAGGACGGGCTGCCGCGCAAGTCCGATTACCGTCACTTCGCGATCCGGGAAGCCGCCGGACGCGGGCATTCCGACGATGTCGCGTCGATCGCCGAGGTGACTCGTCGTCGCTTCATGCGGCACCTGCACGACCAGGAAGATCCGAAAGTCCTTTCCCCCGAAGGAAAGTCGCGCCGATTTGCCTATCCGCCCAATCTGTATGTCGTCGACGGCGGCGCTCCGCAGGTGAATGCGGCCAGCTCAGTCCTCGATGAACTGGGCATCACCGACGTCGCGGTGATCGGCCTGGCCAAGCGGTTGGAGGAGGTATGGGTGCCGTCGGAGCCCGACCCGATCATCTTGCCGCGCAACAGCGAGGGTTTGTACTTGCTGCAGCGAGTGCGCGACGAAGCCCACCGCTTCGCCATCAACTACCACCGCAGCAAACGGTCCAAGCGGATGACGGCCTCGGCGTTGGATGCGGTGCCGGGGTTGGGCGAGCATCGCCGCAAGGCACTGGTTGCCCATTTCGGGTCACTGGCCCGCCTCAAGGAGGCTACGGTCGACGAGATCATCTCCGTTCCGGGCATCGGGGTCGCGACGGCGACTGCGGTGCTCGACGCACTGCGGGGCGGCGACGGATCGGATGCTGCGGCACAGGACCGGGTCGCTGAACGGGCATCGGGATGACGGGTGAGGGGATGGACGGGGCGAATCAGGGTGGGGCGCTGGGCAATGTCGAGCCTGCGGAGGAAACCGTGAGTCAGGCCGACAACCACAGTGGCGCAAACGGATCCGGTACCGACGTGGTGTTGGTTACCGGTCTGTCGGGGGCCGGACGCAGCACGGCCGCCAAGGTGCTCGAGGACCTCGGCTGGTATGTCGCCGACAACCTGCCACCCCAGCTGATCACCCGGATGGTCGACCTCGGGCTGGCGGCGGGATCCCGGATCACGCAGTTGGCGGTGGTGATGGACGTCCGTTCCCGCGGGTTCACCGGCGACTTGGACTGGGTGCGCACCGAGCTGGCCACCCGCGACATCACCCCTCGGGTGTTGTTCATGGAGGCCTCCGACGACATGTTGGTGCGCCGCTACGAGCAGAATCGCCGCAGCCACCCGCTGCAAGGTGAGCAGACGTTGGCCGAAGGGATCGCCGCCGAGCGCGGGATGCTCGCCCCAGTTCGCGCGACCGCCGACCTGATCATCGACACCTCGACGCTGTCGGTGCGCGAGCTGCGGGAAAGCATCGAACGGGCCTTCGGCGGCGAGACTGTCGCGCAGACCAGCGTCACCGTTGAGTCCTTCGGCTTCAAGTACGGCCTGCCCATGGACGCCGACACGGTGATGGACGTGCGATTCCTGCCCAATCCGCACTGGATCGACGACCTGCGTCCCCACACCGGCCAACATCCCGCGGTCCGTGACTACGTGCTCGGCCAGCCTGGCGCGGCGGAGTTCCTGGAGACTTACCATCGATTGCTGTCCCTGATTATCGACGGCTATCGCAGGGAGGGGAAGCGCTACATGACCGTGGCGATCGGCTGCACCGGCGGCAAGCACCGCAGCGTCGCCATCGCCGAGGCATTAGCGCGGCTGCTTGAATCCGACGAGCAGCTGTCGGTGCGGGTGTTGCACCGGGATCTGGGCCGCGAATGAGCCGACGGATTGTCGCCCTGGGCGGAGGACACGGCTTGTATGCGACGCTGTCGGCAGCCCGGCGACTCACGCCGCACGTCACCGCCGTCGTCACCGTCGCAGACGACGGCGGCTCGTCGGGACGGCTGCGCAGCGAACTCGACGTCGTGCCGCCCGGCGATCTGCGAATGGCGTTGGCGGCGTTGGCTTCTGACAGCCCGCAGGGGCGACTGTGGGCGACGATCCTGCAGCATCGGTTCGGCGGCAGCGGTGCTCTGGCGGGTCACCCGATCGGCAACTTGTTGCTGGCCGGCCTGAACGAGTTGCTGGCCGATCCGGTTGCCGCGCTCGACGAAGTCGGCCGGGTCCTCGGTGTGCGGGGCCGGGTGCTGCCGATGTGCCCGATCGCGCTGCAGATCGAGGCCGACGTCTCCGGGCTGGAAGCTGACCCGCGGATGTTCCGGCTGATCCGCGGCCAGGTGGCGATCGCCACCACACCGGGAAAGGTGCGCCGCGTCCGGCTGCTGCCCGGCGATCCGCCGGCCACCCGGCAGGCCGTCGACGCGATCATGTCCGCCGACCTGGTGGTGCTGGGGCCCGGCTCGTGGTTCACCAGTGTGATCCCGCACGTGCTGGTACCCGGGCTGGCCTCGGCGCTGCAGGCGACCACGGCCCGCAGGGCGCTGGTGCTCAACCTGATGGCCGAGCCGGGGGAGACGGCCGGTTTCTCGGCGGAACGTCATCTGCACGTGCTGGCCCAGCATGCGCCGGGCTTCACCGTCCATGACGTGATCATCGACGCCGAGCGGGTGCCGAGCGAGCGGGAGCGTGACCAGCTGCGGCGAACGGCTACTCTGCTGCACGCCGAGGTTCAATTCGCAGATGTGGCCCGGCCTGGTACACCTTTACATGACCCGGGCAAGCTGGCCGCGGCGCTGGATGGGGTAGGCGTGCGCGACACCGGTCGGCCGCCGCCTTCGGCGACGTCCACCGACGCGATGGCGATCGAGAAAGAACGTCGGCAGACCGGCGCAGATGTACCGGGTCACAACGGACCAAGGGGTGACGACGCGTGGCGATGACGGCCGAAGTCAAAGACGAGTTGAGCCGCCTGGTGGTGAGTTCGGTGAGCGCGAGACGCGCCGAAGTGACCTCCCTGCTGCGGTTCGCCGGTGGGCTCCACATCGTGAGCGGCCGCGTGGTCGTTGAAGCCGAGTTGGATCTGGGCAGCATCGCGCGACGGCTGCGCAAAGACATCTTCGACCTGTACGGCTACAACGCGGTCGTGCATGTGTTGTCCGCCAGCGGAATCCGCAAGACCACGCGCTACGTGTTGCGGGTCGCCAACGACGGAGAGGCGCTGGCCCGCCAGACCGGCTTGCTCGACCTGCGTGGGCGCCCGGTGCGGGGACTGCCCGCCCAGGTCGTCGGCGGCAGCATCGGCGACGCCGAAGCTGCATGGCGCGGAGCCTTCTTGGCGCACGGTTCGCTCACCGAGCCCGGTCGCTCTTCGGCGCTGGAAGTCAGCTGTCCCGGCCCGGAGGCCGCGCTGGCGCTGGTGGGTGCGGCGCGCCGGCTCGGTATCAGCGCCAAAGCCCGCGAGGTGCGCGGCGCCGACCGCGTGGTGGTGCGTGACGGCGAGGCGATCGGGGCGCTGCTGACCCGGATGGGCGCCCAGGACACCCGGTTGGTCTGGGAGGAACGGCGGATGCGCCGCGAGGTCCGGGCAACGGCCAACCGGCTGGCGAATTTCGACGACGCCAATCTGCGGCGCTCGGCGCGCGCCGCGGTGGCGGCGGCCGCCCGCGTCGAACGGGCGTTGGAAATCCTCGGTGAAGGTGTGCCCGGCCACTTGGCCGCGGCAGGCAAGTTGCGCGTCGAACACCGACAGGCCTCATTGGAGGAGCTGGGTCGGCTAGCCGACCCGCCGATGACGAAAGATGCTGTGGCCGGCCGTATTCGGCGATTGCTGTCGATGGCTGACCGCAAGGCGAAGGTCGAAGGAATTCCGGACACCGAATCGGCGGTGACCCCAGACCTGTTGGAAGACGCCTGATACCAGCGCTTCCAACCACGCCACGTTCGCCGTTCGAGCAGCGCCCATGAGGGCATCGATCAGTCGCACCCTTGAGCGGCACGACGGGCAATAAGTTGACGCCATCATGGCCGCCGACAGATCCGACCAACAGCGAGGATGCGCCGTCAAAACGGGCCAGCCGTTGGACGCCATGCGGTGGTCGTGCCGGCGGCGCTGCCTGAGAGGAAGCTGGGCAATATTAACGTTGAATTCGCAACTATTTGGAGAGCATCGGGCGTCGGGTCGGCGGCCGCGATCCCCGGCAGGGAGGCCAACGCGGCCCCGATGCCCAGTCGTGGCCGTGTCCGAGATTCGGCGCGGACATCGACGTTGGATAACCCGACGCGCGGTCGGCCAGCATTGCAACGGTTCCGACGACGGTCCGCCGCCGCTGTGCCAGATCGGCCAACGCCCAGTCTGCAAGATTGACACGCGGGCCTGGTGATGCCGATACATTGTTCTCGCCAACGGTGGCACAGCTGAAACGAGGCCGTCATGGGATTCATCACGCCGGACCTTCCAGACGTCGACCCCGACACCTGGCACACGCTGCCGGCGGCCTCCAGGCTGCAAGTGGTGACCCGGCATTGGGTGGAGCACGGTTTCGGCACCCCGTCTGCGATCTATCTGCTGTACGCGTTCAAGATGGCCGCCTACGTCGCGGGTGCTGCCGCGGTCATCTCGCTGACCCCGGGTCTGGGCGGGCTAGGTCATATCGGGGTGTGGTGGACGCAGCCGATCGTGTACCAGAAGGTGGTCATCTTCACTCTGCTGTTTGAGGTCTTGGGCTTGGGCTGCGGGTCCGGCCCGCTTACCGCGCGGTTCTGGCCGCCGATCGGCGGCTTCCTGTATTGGTTGCGGCCCAAGACAATTCGGCTCCCTCCGTGGCCGCACGAGGTTCCGTTCACCAAAGGTGATACCCGCACTATCGTTGACGTCGCTCTCTACGCGATAGTCCTGGCCTCCGGCGTCTGGGCGCTGTTGGCGCCCGGCCATGGCGGGCCGGTCACTGCGAGCGGCGATGTCGGTTTGATCAATCCCGTTCTGGTGGTGCCCACGATCGTTGCCCTGGCACTGCTGGGTCTGCGCGACAAAACCATCTTCCTGGCCGCCCGCGGCGAGCACTACTGGCTGACACTGTTGGTGTTCTTCTTCCCGTTCACCGACCAGATCGCCGCCTTCAAGATCATCATGCTTGGGCTCTGGTGGGGCGCGGCGACTTCCAAGCTCAACCACCATTTTCCCTACGTAGTTGCGGTGATGACGAGCAACAACGCGCTGCTGCGCGGCAAGGCATTCAACTGGTTGAAGCGCAGGCTCTACCGAGACCCGGTCAACGACTTACGCCCCACCTGGATACCGAAGCTGATGGCCCACGTCGGCGGCACCACAGCGGAATTCATTGTGCCGGCGGTGCTGGTCTTTTTCGCCGACAGTCAACCGTGGCGGTGGGCCCTGATCGGCTTCATGGTGCTCTTCCACCTCAACATCATTTCCAACCTCCCGATGGGAGTTCCGTTGGAGTGGAACGCGTTTTTCATCTTCTCGCTGTTCTACCTGTTTGGTCACTACAGCAACATTTCGATCTACGACCTCAATTCGCCGCTGCTGTTGGCCATGCTGTTGGCGGCGCTCGCCGTGGTCCCGATTGTGGGAAATATGTTCCCGCAACAGATTTCGTTCTTGCCCGCATTGCGCTACTACGCAGGCAACTGGGCGTCGAGCGTGTGGTGCTTCCGTGCGGGGGTTGAGGACAAGATCGAAGCCGACGTCGTCAAGAGTTCGGCGCTGACCGCCAAACAAATCGCGAGGCTCTACGACCCGGCGACGGCCGAGATCATCAGCGACAAAGCGCGAGCCTTTCGGTCCATGCACGTTCACGGCCGCGCGCTCAACGGGCTAGTGCCCCGCGCCCTAGGGGGAGAAGCGAACGAGGCGGACTACACGCTGCGTGAAGGTGAAACCGTCGCCGGGCCGCTCATCGGCTGGAACTTCGGCGAAGGCCACCTGCACAACGAGCAGTTGGTCGAGGCGGTGCAGCGGCGCTGCGGGTTCGACGAGGGCGATCTGCGGGTGATCATCCTGGAAGGCCAGCCGATCCAGACGCAAAAGCAGTGGTATCGCATCGTCGACGCGAAGACGGGGCTGATCGAGGAAGGCTATGTCGCGGTCGAGGACATGTTGGCGCGCCAACCCTGGCCCGAGCCCGATGACGAGTTGCCCGTCCACCCGGTAATCCGCCAGACCGACGCTGCGCGATGACCAGCGCGGTCGTCGTCGGCGCCCGCAGAGCCGAACCGGCAGCCCATCGAGGTGATGCACCGCGATTCGCGGTGCATTCTCGCTGCTACTAGGCTGGCAGCGAGCATTTCGTCAGCCACGAAGGAGAGACACGTGACGGTCCGGGTAGGCATCAACGGCTTCGGTCGAATCGGGCGTAACTTCTACCGGGCCCTGCTGGCGCAGCAGGCCGAGGGCGCCTGCACCGACGTCGAGTTGGTAGCGGTCAATGACTTGACCGACAACGCGACGCTGGCGCACCTGCTGAAATTCGACTCGATTCTGGGCCGGCTGCCCTTCGACGTCAGCCTGGAAGGCGAGGACACGATCGTCGTCGGCAACACCAAGCTCAAGGCGTTGGAGGTCAAAGAGGGACCAGCGGCGCTGCCGTGGGGCGACCTGGGTGTCGACGTTGTTGTCGAGTCCACCGGCATCTTCACCGACGCCGCCAAGGCCAAGGGCCACTTGGACGCCGGCGCCAAGAAAGTCATCATCTCCGCACCGGCCACCGACCCCGACCTCACCGTCGTACTCGGCGTCAACGACGACGAGTACGACGGCAGTCAGAACATCATCTCCAACGCATCGTGCACCACGAACTGTCTTGCGCCGCTTGCCAAAGTGCTGCACGACGAGTTCGGCATCGTCAGAGGTCTGATGACCACCATCCACGCCTACACCCAGGACCAGAACCTGCAGGACGGGCCGCACAAGGATCTACGCCGCGCGCGGGCCGCCGGTCTCAACATCGTCCCGACCTCCACCGGCGCCGCCAAAGCCATCGGTGTGGTGCTGCCGGAGTTGAAGGGCAAGCTCGACGGCTACGCGCTGCGGGTGCCGATCCCGACCGGCTCGGTCACCGACCTGACCGCCGACCTGTCCAAATCGGCCAGCGCCGCCGAGATCAACGCGGCGTTCAAGGCCGCCGCGGAGGGCAAGCTCAAGGGCATCCTCAAGTACTACGACGCCCCGATCGTCTCCAGCGACATCGTCACCGACCCGCACAGTTCGATCTTCGACTCAGGGCTGACCAAGGTGATCGACAACCAGGCCAAGGTGGTGTCCTGGTACGACAACGAATGGGGCTACTCCAACCGCCTCGTCGATCTGGTCGCGCTGGTCGGCAAGTCGCTGTAGCCGTGTCTATCCCTAACCTGGACGACCTTCTCGCACAGGGAGTTTCGGGTCGTGGCGTGCTGGTGCGGTCCGATCTGAACGTGCCGCTGAATGACGGTGTCATCAGCGATCCCGGCCGCATCACCGCATCGGTGCCCACGCTCAAGGCGCTGGCCGACGCCGGCGCCAAAGTGATTGTGACCGCCCATCTGGGACGTCCCAAAGGCGGGCCCGATCTGAAACTGTCGTTGGCGCCGGTCGCCGCGGCACTCGGTGAGCAGCTGGGCAGGGACGTGCAGTTGGCCGACGACGTCGTCGGTCGTGATGCGCGGGCCCGCGCCGAGCGTCTGACCGACGGGGATGTCCTGCTGCTGGAAAACATCCGCTTCGACCCGCGCGAAACCAGCAAGGACGACGGGGAACGGCTGGCGCTGGCCAGAGAGCTCGTTGAGTTGGTCGGGCCGACAGGTGCTTTCGTATCCGACGGGTTCGGGGTGGTACACCGCAAGCAGGCCTCTGTCTACGACGTCGCCACCCTGCTGCCGCACTACGCCGGCAAGCTGGTCGCCGAGGAGGTCAGCGTGCTCGAACGGCTGACCAGCTCGACGCGGCGACCCTATGCCGTGGTGCTCGGCGGTTCGAAGGTGTCGGACAAGCTCGGTGTGATCGAGCAGCTGGCCACCAAGGCGGACAGCATTGTCATCGGCGGCGGCATGTGCTTCACATTTCTTGCCGCAGCTGGTCTTTCGGTGGGCACATCACTGCTGCAGACCGAGATGATCGACACCTGCCGCCGACTGCTCGACACCTACGCCGACGTGATCCGGCTGCCGGTGGACATCGTGGTGGCCGAGAAGTTCGCCGCCGATTCGCCGCCGCAGCTCGTCGCCGTCGATGCGATCCCGGACGGCAAGATGGGGTTGGACATCGGGCCCGGGTCGGTGATCCGCTTCAGAACGCTGCTGTCCAACGCCGAGACCATTTTCTGGAACGGCCCGATGGGGGTTTTCGAGTTCCCGGCGTTCGCCGCCGGCACCAAGGGCGTCGCGGAAGTGATCGCCGGCGCGACCGCCAAGGGCGCGTTCAGCGTGGTCGGCGGCGGCGACTCCGCTGCCGCGGTGCGCGCGCTGGGCCTGCCCGAGAACAGCTTCTCGCACATCTCCACGGGTGGTGGGGCGTCGCTGGAATACCTTGAGGGCAAGACGTTGCCCGGTTTAGAAGTGTTGGGCACCTGAGCGAAGGACGCCGATGAGCCGCAAGCCGCTGATAGCCGGCAACTGGAAGATGAACCTCAACCACTTCGAGGCGATCGCATTGGTGCAGAAGATCGCCTTCTCGTTGCCGGACA
>Ga0224555_1003619_pt1 | contig 15480 bp, 17 predicted proteins | sample 714S23034metaG_FD_180687 | JGI IMG/M metagenome (GOLD analysis project Ga0224555, IMG submission 180687) | Peat soil microbial communities from Stordalen Mire, Sweden - 717 S2 30-34 | ecosystem: Environmental > Terrestrial > Soil > Wetlands > Peat | place: Sweden: Norrbotten County, Stordalen...
AGGGCTCGGGGGAGCGACTGAGCGTATGAATTGAGTCGACATGGTTTCTTGGGGAAGAGACCGCGTGCGTCCCTCAACTCAAGTATGCCACAGGTTGTTAATTATGGTTAATGAATTTCATTATATGAAATTACGATGAAATCGCATGCAATTCTCGGAACCGGGAAACTTCCTGTCCCAATTCTCGAAGTTGAGCCGCGTGCCACCCATCCTGGTTGTTACATGCCAACCTTGCGGTCAGCTACGCTCCCCCTTCGAGGACTTTGGGAACATCGATGCCGAGAGCTGTGGCGAGGTCGTGCTGGTGGTTCTGCTCCTGGGCTATGATTTTGCGGAGTTGCTCCGCGAGCGCGTAGTGGCCGAGGGCCTCGGCTTGTTTGACCCGCTGGCGGTAGTTTTTGATGGTTTCGGTTTCGTTGTCCAGGTCGAAGCGAAGCATGTCTTCCGGTTTCTTCGACAGCTTTACCGGTTTTGGGGTGGCCGTCGGTTCACCGCCTAAGTAGTCAATCTGATCGGCGAGGATGAGGGCGTGTTGCAATTCCTCGGCGGCATGGAGTTTGAGTTCCGCGGCGATGTTCATCCATTGGGCGCCGGTGAGGACACTGCTGTAGACCGTGTAGGCGATGATGGCCTGGTATTCGCGGGATAAGTCTTCATTCAATGCGTCGACCAATTCCTCGATGGCCGCGCCGGCTTTGCTTTTTTTCTTTCCAGTCATGATCTCTCTCTTTCAAATCTCACAAGCTTGGATGCGGGGATTCCTGTGTTGGCGTATTCAGTTCACCATGCCTGCCAGCGCCGTCGACGGTCAATTTTGCACACACGGCTGACTAAGAGAAGTTCTAATCGACCGTCGTATGAGAGGCAATCCGGAAGTTACTCGCTCGTCAACAGCCGCCCGCAGGCAAAATCTATGCGCCCTCCGGCCTAAGCCAAACCGCCTCTGCCGCCGGCCTTCCCAGGATCGAATGCTGCACGACTCCGTCCCCAGGTATATCAATCGAAACCGTCTGGTCGTAATTCTGGCTCACCACTTTCAGCTTCTGGCTGGGCCCAATTCCCGTCCGGTGCAGAAAAAGCAGCAGTTTTGGGTCGCGCTCATGCAGGCTGGTGACGATGTAGCTTTGTCCCTCACGCGCCTCAGACAGCGGAACCTCGCCACGCCGTTTTCGCACTGCCGGGCTCTCCGGCAGCACCGCGTTCCCATGTGGACAAGCCCCGCCCTCACCCAGTTTCTCCCTCAGCTTGGCCTCGAACGCCGGCGAAACCGCATGCTCCAGCCGCTCGGCCTCCTCGTGGATCTCGTACCACTCCATCCCAAAGACCTCGTTGAGCATGCGCTCGATCAGGTGATGGCGCAGCGCCGTCCGATAGGCCGTTTCGCGTCCCGCCGCGGTCAGTCGCACAATCCCGTCGGCGCCCACCGCGGCAAAGCCGTCCCGCTTCAGCCGCTTCAGCGCCATGGTCACTGCCGGCGCCGAAACCTCAAGCCAATGCGCCAGCAGCGCCGGAATCACCTCGCGCCCCTCGGCCTCAGCCTCGAGAATCGCCTTCAGGTAGTTCTCTTTCGAAACGTGTATGGAATCTTTCATCGGAGTGTCCCAACAAGTCTATACGGTGAAGCAGCCTCAAGCTGCCAGCCCTGAGTTTCCTGCTGCTCTCATTCACTCGCCCCTAAAATCGAAGCCCCCAGCCTTGAACTCAGACCGGGGGCTTTCACTTTTTCACTCTTTCACTTCTTCACTGTCATACTCACTGCTTCACCCTCACCGTAGGCTCAACCGAAAGCCCCGGCCTGAGCAAATGATCCGGGTCTTCGTTCTTCAGGTCGTTAAAGTCGATGCGCACCGGAATCCGTTGCACCACCTTCACGTAATTCCCAGTGGCGTTTTCCGGCGGAAAGAGCGAAAGCACCGACCCCGTCGCGCCGCCGATCTGCGTCACCTTGCCGTGATACTTCCTGCCCGTCGCATCCACCGCAATCTCCACCGGCTCGCCGGCGGACATGTGCCTGAGTTGCGTCTCCTTGAAGTTCGCCGTGATCCAAATGTCGTTGAGTGAAACCAGCGTCAGCAGGTTCTGCCCCACGCTCACGTTCTGGTTGATCTCCACGCTCTTGCGGGTGATAATCCCCGCCTCCGGAGCAATGATCTTCGTATAGCTCAAGTTGAGTTCCGCCTGGTCAAGTTGCGCCTGCGCCTGTTCCACCTGGGCCTCGGCCTGCCTGGCGCGCGCACTCTGCGCCGCCACCTGCTGCGGGCCAGTCTCGGCGTACTTCAGCCCCGCCTGCGCCTGCGATTCCTTCTCCCGTGCAATCTTCACCGCATCGCCCGCAGCCTGTTCCGTCGCGTGTGCATCGGCCACGGCCGCCTTGTCCGCGTCGGCCGCTGCCACCGCGGCGTCAAACTGCTGCTTGCTGATGACGTCTTTCTCTACCAGCGGCTTGTAGCGATCCAGATCGGCCTGCGCCTTCACGTAGTTGGCCTGTGCCTGCACCACTTTTGCGTGCGCGGCCTCCAACTGCCTCTGCGCCTGCGCAACGCCGGCTTGCGTGCCGCTGACATCCGATCCCGCCGAACGCAGGTTGCTGCCTGTGTTGATGGTGGTGATCGGCACGTTCACGTTGGCTGCGGCGGCGTTGGCGCGGGCGCTGGCCAGTACCGCCTCCGCATTTTCTACCGCGACGTCGTAGTCCCTGGGGTCCAGCTCGGCAATCAAATCGCCCGCCTTCACCATCTGGTTCTCTTTCACGTCCACATTCAGCACCGTCCCGTTGATGCGCGAACTGATCTGGATCAGGTGGCCGTTCACCTGCGCATCGTCCGTATCTTCGCTGAATGTCGAGTGCCACCAGATTGCGACCGCGCCCACTACGAGAAGCAGGACCACGATCACGATGATTCCCCTGCGGCTCTTCTTCGGCTGCTCGATCTCTGTCTCTGCCGGCGCCGGCTGGCTTGGTGTTGGTGTTTGGTCCGCCACGTTTACTTTCCTCCCAGATAGTTCTTGTAGCTCTGCCCTGCTCCCAGGGCCCGCGCCAGGCTCAACTTGGCAACATTGTGCCGGTAGAGGCTGGTCACATATTCACTCTCGGCCTGCGCAACGCTCTGCTGCGCCTGGCTCACTGCAAGGTTGTCATCCACTCCGTTGGCATATCGCTGCTGCGCCTCGCTGAGCGCCTCATTGGCCAGTTCCACACTGGATGTGGCAACCTCAACCTGTTTCTGCGACGACGCAATATCCAGCAGCGCATCCCGCACATCCGCATCCACCTGCGCGTTCTTGTCGCTCAACTGCGCACGCTCGGTATCCAGTTGCGCCTGCGCCACCTCGGCCTCGCCGCGAAATCCGTATTCCTTGAACAGCGGTACGCTCAGGTTGCCCGTCGCGTCCCCGGTTCCGTGCGAGTGCGACAGCGTCGTTCCAATATCGCCGTAGTCGCCATTGAACTTCAGCACCGGCAGCCGGTCCGCGGTAGCCGCCTTGCGCTGCTCCTCGGCCGCCTTCACCTGCTCCACCATCGCCGCCAGATCCTTCCTGTTGGCGTGCGCCTGGCGAATTGTCGCCTCCACATCCAATTGGTCAAACGCTGCGTACGGGGCCTTGTCTGTCAAGTTGAAGCTCTGCGCCAGCGGCAGCCCGATGGTGCGCGCCAGCGCCAGTTTGTCCTTCTCCAGCGCATTCCGCGCCACAATCAACTGCTGCTCCAGCGTCTGGTAATCCACCTTCGCCCGCAGCTCGTCCAGCAGCGGCGCGGTGCCCGCCTGGTGGTTCGAGGTTGCCTGGTCCAGCGAGACCTTCGACGTCGCCACCTGCGCTTCCACGCTGCTTACCTGTGTCTCGTCGGCAATCACCAGCAGGTACGCATTTCCCACCGTCAGCACCACCATGTCGCGCGCGTCGTCTGCCGAGAGTTGCGCGGCGCTAAAGTTGTGCCGCGCCGCAAAGTAGTTTCGCAGCGACTGCACGTCCACCAGCGACCAGCTCAGCGAAGCCCGCACATCCGTGTAGCTGAATGGCCCGATAATCTTCGGAAATCCCGGAAGCCGCAATCCCTCCGCGGGCAAATCCACCTGCTGCACCGATTCCTTGCCGCTTCCATCCACCGACGGCAACAGCGCTTGCAACTGGCTCAGCCTCTGCCCGCGTGCGGCCGCCGTCTGCGTCCCGCTCAAAATCACGCCCAAATTAGTTCTCAGTCCGCGCTGCATCGCATCGTCCAGAGAGAGATCGATGGGCTGCGCCGACACATCGCCCGTGGTCACGCTGCCCTGAAAACTGGCTGCCGTCGGCGTAGTCTGATTGGCCGCCTGCGGTGTCTGCGCCATCGCTCCGCCCGCGCACAAAATCGCGAGCCCCAGAGATGGGACGCATGCCCACAGACCGATCGTGCTTTTTCTTGTAGGTTTGAACAGAATCACAGGTTTCCCACTCATTGCGAAGCGCCGGCGCTGGAAAATGGTTGCCCCTAAGAGATGCGAAAGGCCCGCATCAGGGTTCTAAATGTAGTGTATCGGACACCTACCGGCAAGAACGTGCCCCACCGCACAGCCGGAGTCTCCGCCGACCAATCCGCAATGTAGTCGATCAGGGGAGGCAACTACTCCAGCGCATTGCCGAAACGAACAAGCTGAAAGCTGAGAGCTGACGGCTGAGAGCTAGCCCCTATCGGCTCACCGACTGAATCAGTTGCGAAGCCAGCGAGCACAGCCCTTGCCGGAAGAAATCCCGCACCGCTTCAGCATTCCACCCCACCGCCCGCGGGCCACCGCATTCCGCCAGCAACGCCGCGGTCTCCGCCGTCGAGAAACCGGCTACCGCCCGCAGCACGAAAATCGTGCGCAGCACGGTCGGCAGGCTCGCCAGCCAATTCCGCACGCGATCCCGGTCCGGTCCGGCAAGCATCCGCTCCAGCTCTTCTTTTGAAACCCCCGCCGCGTCCAGGTCGTCATCCTCAATGCACGTCGAGGCGGGTTCCAGCCCTAGCGGGGCAGCCAGGCTCTCCGCATCGCGCTCGGCCAGCAGCTTCAGCGCGGCCACACACAGCGCCCGCCGGCTGTTCTTTCTGCCCTCCACTGGATCGTGACAGGCTGAGATTTCCGCGTTGGCAATCGCCGTCTCCACCAGCCGCACGCTGTCTTCACCCTCGCCCACCAGCATCGAGGCCATGCTGTACAGTCCCGCGGCAAGCAGGTCGAGCATCTCGTCCATGCCTGCCAGCGCCTCGGCGACCGTGGCGTCGTCCTTCGGCTGTCCGTCCAGCAGGCCGTGGACACGCTCGGTGAAATCACGAGCCCCGTCTGGAATCGGCTTGGCTGGAATCAGGCTCTCGTTGGCAGTGACAACTTCTTGCGCCATACACAAAACTCCTCAAATGGGGGATCGAGCAACGTGTAGCACTCTTTATCCTGAACCCGGCGGCTCGGCGAGTCAACGTTACCCCGCACTAGCCGCGCGGATTCCATTTCCCACAATTGAAGACGTATCGCCCCGTTCAATATTGCACGAATTGGTTTCTAAATTGAGTTTTGAATTGCGATTGCCGCGGCGCTCGCCCCGCCTTTATGATGAATCGGAATCTACAAGTTGCATGAGACGGGGTGAAGATGACCGCCAACGTCGGATACCTGACCATCCCGCAGAGCGACGGCGAGCAGGATGTCCCTCTCGAAAACGGCAACGCGTGGAGACTGGGCCGCGCCAGCGACAGCCAGATTAAACTGCCCGGCGAATTGGTATCGCGCCAACACGCGCTGGTGCAGCGTATGGAGAATGGGGAGTATTGCCTGTTCGACCTGGGCAGCCGCAACGGCACATTTCTGAACGGAACCCGCGTCACAATTCCAGTGACGTTAAACGACGGCGACCGCATATCGCTTGGGGATTTTCACGTCAGCTTTCACTGCCCCAAAAGGGTCAATGGCCCAGCGGACTCCGCGTCGGTTTTCGACTCCAAGGCTACGACTGTTCATTTCATACAGAAAATGACGAGCGTTCTGGTGGTGGATGTCCGAGGTTTCACGAAAATCGCACAGGCCATCGATCCGCAACTGCTGAGCCAGGTAATGGGAACGCTCTTTCGCAGTGGCGGCGAAATTATGCGCAGGCATGGCAGTTGGGGGCAGAAATACATTGGCGACGCGCTGATGTCGGTCTGGGTTCACACCCAAAACGGCGAGAAATCCGAGGTTCTGTCGATCTTCCATGCACTTGGGGAATTGACGCGGGTGACCGATGGGCTGCGGGAGCAATTTCAACTACCTTTCCCTATTGAGGTGGGTGCCGGAATCAACACCGGGCCGGCCGCCATCGGAAACGCGGGCAGCGAATACAGCGCCGACTACACCGCCCTGGGAGATACGGTCAATGCGGCGTTCCGATTCGAGTCGGCTACCAGGGACATTGGGTTTGACCTGGTGATCGGCCGCGAGACGATCCAGTACCTGCGGCAATGCGGCGAACACCCGGAGCGGTTCTTTGAAGAGAAGACGGTTCGGCTCAAGGGATACGAGTTTCCTGCCCACGTCTGGGCGGCCACGTTCGCGAATCTCCGAAACTTGCTGACGAGTTTCCCCCTCCGGTGATCGGTATTTCCGCCGCCGCCGAGTGAGGTAAGCTGGAACCGGTCCCGCATCAGGGACCCGTGCCAGCCACCAATACTCACTGGCCCGCACCCCCATTTCGTGCCCCCCCACGCCTTTTCGCTTCGCCTTAACACTGTTTACTCCCTGCATCCTGTATTAGTTGCCTCACAGGCTGCTTTCCCTCGATCCCATCATTCTTGATGCCGCTCCGGGGGGAAACGCTGTAGACTGCCAACACGGCACTGGACGGACGTAGATGGCCCGAACTTCAAACAAACAAAAGCTCTTTAACGGACGCGACCACTCCTGGATGCAGTTCAACCGCCGCGTCCTTGAAGAATCCGAAGACCCTGCCAATCCCCTGCTCGAACGCGTCAAGTTCCTCGCCATCACCGGCAACAACTTGGACGAATATGTCGAAGTCCGCCAGGCCGGCCTCATGCAGCGCATTGAAGACGGCTACCGCGAGCCCGGCTACGACGGCCTGCGCCCCGACGAGTCGCTTTCCGTACTCACCGCCGACATCCATGACTTCCTGGCTGCCCAATACCGCTGCTGGAACGATCACCTCGCCCCCGAACTCCGCAAACAGGGCATCCGTCTGCTGGAGTGGAAAGAACTCGGCGCCGAAGCCCGCGCCTTTGCCCAGGGCTACTTCCAGCGCGAAGTCGATCCGCTGCTGACGCCCATCTCCATCGACCCCGCCCATCCCTTTCCGCGCGTTCTGAACAAAGCTCTGTGCCTCGCCCTGCTGCTTCGCGCCAAGCGCCGCAGCTCCGGCCCCCAGGTCCTCGGTGTCGTTACCGTCCCCCGCGCCTTGCCCCGCTTCGTCCGTCTCCCCGGCGCTGATGGCGCCTTCGATTACCTGCTCCTCCAGGACTTGATCGCCCAGAACCTCTCCGGCATGTACCGCGGCTACGAAGTCCTCGCCCATGCCGCCTTTCGCGTCACTCGCAACTCCAACCTCTATTTCGAGGAAGAAGAAGCGCGTTCCCTGCTTGAGACCATCCGTGTCGAACTCCACAACCGCCGCAAGGGCGACGCCGTCCGCCTCGAAATCGAAACCGGCGCCGACCCCGAAATCGTTGAGCGCCTGCGCGTGAACTTCGAACTCGAAGAGAGCCAGGTCTTTCCCACCGACGGCCCCGTCAACCTCTCGCGCCTCATGTTCTTTTACGGGGACGTGAAGCGCCCCGATCTGAAATTCCCCTCCTTCACACCCCGGCCGCTCCACCTCAGCCGCAAGTCCACAAGCATCTTCGACGAGTTGCGCCATCACGACATCCTGCTCCACCACCCCTTCGACTCCTACGAGCCGATCGTCGACTTCATCCAGCAGGGCGCGCAGGACCCCGCCGTGGTAAGCATGAAGCAGACCCTCTACCGCACCAGCCAGGATTCGCCCATGTTCGCGGCGCTCACTGAGGCCGCGGCCACCAAGGAAGCCACCGTCGTTGTCGAACTCATGGCCCGCTTCGACGAGGCCTCCAATATCCGCTGGGCGCGCGACATGGAAGACGCCGGCGTGCAGGTCTTCCACGGCGTAGTCGGCCTCAAGACTCATTGCAAGCTGGCCATGCTCGTCCGCCGCGACGAAGATGGCGTCACCCGCCGCTATTGCCACCTCGGCACCGGCAACTACAACCCCGTCACCGCGCGCTTCTACACCGACCTGAGCCTGCTCACCTGCGACCCGCAGATCACCGAGCGCGTGCACATGGTCTTTAACTACCTGACAGCCCACGCAGAAATCGACGACTACCGTCCGCTGCTGGTCGCCCCGCTAACCATGGCGGAGAGTTTCCTTGGCCTCATCCGCCGCGAGCAGGAACACGCCCAGGCAGGCAAGCCCGCCCACATTGTCGCCAAGATGAATGCCCTGCTCGAGCCTTCGGTGATTGAAGCTCTCTACCAGGCCTCGCAGGCCGGCGTCGAGGTCGACATGATCGTCCGCGGCCTGTCCATCCTCCGCCCCGGTGTCAAAGGCCTTTCAGAGAACATCCGCGTCCGCTCCATCGTCGGCCGCTTCCTCGAGCACTCACGCATCTTCCACTTCGCCAACGGCGGCAATAGCGAAATCTACCTCGGCTCCGCCGACTGGATGCCACGCAACCTCTTCGAGCGCTGCGAAGTCGTCTTCCCAGTCCGCGATCAGGCCGCCCTCGATCGCATCCACGAAGAAATTCTCCCTGCCTACCTCGCCGACACCGTCAAAGCCCGCATGCAGCAGTCTGACGGCTCCTACATCCGCGCCAGCAAGCTTTATAAGGACGCACCAACTTTCTCCAGCCAGGACTTCCTCATGCAACTGGCTGAAGGCAAGACCGACCTCGACGCCATCCCCAAGCCAGCCATCGCCAAACCCACCGAAAAGCGATCAAAGGAAGAAAAACACTTCCGCGAACAAGTCATCACCGCCGACTAACCCTCTGGCTCGATACAATTGCATGCACTCTGAGACAAGAGAGGAGAGTCCGGCTGAAATGAAGCACTTGTTCTTGCTTCCAATCATGGCCTTTGCGACGCAATACGCCCTCGCCCATCCTCAACCTGAAGTTGTGGTCGCTAATATTTCGATCGTTCATGAAGAACACGGTTGGCGCGTGGAGGGGAAACAGTCCGGTTCGATTCATTGGAATCTGACGAAGGGCGATCTGATCGTTCGAATCGAAGGGAAGAACGCAGCTGAGACCGGACCGATGCAAATGGCCAGCTATTTTAATGAGGGGCATCGGCGCGCTATCAAGGCTTTCATTGAACGGGCGGGTTTTGGGCAGGATATCTTACTGCGGGAAATCGCCTCGCAAGATTACGAGCCGGTCGGAGCAAAGCCGTTTGCGCATGTGGCCAAGGGATTCAGCGCTCCCGACGTGGATTTTGAATCCGTCAACAAGGGGCAAGTCACGCTTGAGCAGTTCAAAGGTAAATGGATTCTCATCGAATTCGGCGCATCCTGGTGCGCTCCTTCCGTCGATAGGCTGCCGGAGATTCTCTCGCTGGCCGAAAAGGAGAAGGACAGACTGGCGGTAGTGGCTGTCGAGATGGACTACAAGCCAAAGGCGATTCAAGACTTGATCGAGCGTTTTCAAATCAAGATTCCGGTCGCCGCCATGGGCCACATGTCGCCCTTGCCGATCCAGTTGGGAGTGAGCACGGCTGACTATTTTGCCGAACTGCCTGCATTAGTGTTGATTCAGCCGGATGGGGACGTCGCCCTGATCATCGTTGGCGTGGGAGAGCCCGGAAATGTGGCGAAGGTTGTGGAGAGCGATTTGAATCGTGGGGAATAGTTCGCGAAGGAGAAACCGATGTCCGCATGTCCGTCTCAGAAATTCGCGAACGTGACGCCCGAACAATTCGGGAACATTGAGAAGAAGGCTCAGGAGTCGGGCGTCCCCATCGAAGGCAACAGCGGATCGGCATCCAAATTTGGCGGCCACTTCACATGGAACTACGATCCTGCGACCCAGGAGCTGACCATCACAGTCACCGAGCCCCCGTTTCTAATGAACTGCGAGAGCGTAAACGCAAGAATCAGTTCCCTGGTTCAGAGCATCATCGCCTGATCCAGAGGACATGGGAAGCTGACAACTTAAAACTGACAACTTACAACTAGTTCGCCGTCCTCGGCACCACCAGCACCTGCTGCGGCGCATTCACTTCCGCGCCGGGAGCGCTCAGTTTCAGCTTCATCGTCTCCACCTCCGGCTTGCCCTTCAGCGGGCTGGTAAACCCCAGTTCATACTGGTTCTTGAGCCTTTTCGTCAATTCCTCAAAGTACGGCTCAAACGAAACTGGATTACCCATCCCCAGCCAGAAGCTCTTTCCGCCTGTCGCCTCGGTCACTAGACTCAGCAGGTTTTGACCGGCATTGTCGGCGCCGGGCGAGCGGTTGGCCATACCCTGATCAGTCCAGTAGATCGCGTACACAACCAGCCTGGCCCTGACTGAATCAGTGATAGCCTCCTGCATGTACGGATCCTCTGGATCAAAGCGCCGGTCGTAATTATCCACGCCGTTGGTCACCATCACCACTTCGCGTCGCGCCCTCGGATCGTTGGAAGGCCACTGCTTGGCAAGGGAGGAAAGGCAGAAGTAGGGACTTGAGTCCACTCCGGTTCCACCTCCCGGCAGGTGAAGAGCGCGAAGCACCTGTTCGTGGTCCGCTGTCAGCGGCTGGGCAAATACAGACCGCCCATTCTCCATGTAGGCAATGGCGGTCTTTACGTTTGGCGGCAGGCTCTTAATGAACTGCCCAATGGCGTCGAATTGGGTTCCAAGGCTGTTGCGAGCCGAGCCGTCGATCAGCAACACCAGTTCCACCTGGTCATTCGGACTCACAAACGGCGCCCACTTTGTCACCTTGGCGTACTTGCCGTTCACCTTCACTGACAGATCCTGATTGGCCACGCTGGGTGGAACCTCGCCCTCATGTTTCGGCAGAACCGTCACCACCGCCTCGCCCTGGCCGCCCTGCGGGCCTTCGACCTGCGCAAAAGCAGGCGCCGCCAGCAGCGCCGTCAATACCGTACAAACCACAACTCCGGCATTCTTCATGAAACTCCTTTTCGACTCAGGTGCGCGCCGCTTCGGCGCTTCTAATCGTACCCTGCAACTCAACCGTCTTCCTCATTAGATGTAATTCCCAGGCAATCGGTTAGGGTCATGTGGGACTGCGAACTGAACCCGCCGTTAATATGGAGGAACGCGCCGTAAATCAGACCGCTGATCAACCCGTTCCAACAGGCGTGGACAAAGGGATTCAAACCGCGTTCAATGAAAATGAGGACTTGAAGATGAAACGGCAGCCTTCGGCTGTTCTTCTGGGAAGTGTACTTCTTGCGGGCTGTGCCTGCTCCGCTCAAACGCCAATCAACGTGATGCTCCTTGATGGCCAGAGCGCCGGTCCCTACCATAACTGGAGGCTTACGACTCCGGTGCTCAAGGCGGAGCTCGAAGAAACCGGGTTGTTCACGGTTACGGTGGTGACGGCGCCCCGGTCGGACGGGGACTTCAGCAACTTCAAGCCGGAGTTCAATCGGTACCAGGCGATCGTGCTGAATTATGACGGACCTGACTGGCCTGCCGGCCTGCGCAAGGAATTCGAAGACTACGTCAGCGGCGGCGGCGGCCTGGTGGTAGTCCACGCGGCCGACAATGCCTTTCCCAACTGGCCGGAATTCAACCAGATGATCGGCATCGGCGGCTGGCGCGGGCGAAACGAAAACGCAGGTCCGATGTGGTATTTCAAGGACGGAAAACTGGTGCGCGACGATTCACCCGGACCGGCTGGCGCCCATGGTGCGCGGCTGCCGTTTCAGGTGGTGACGCGCGACGCTGAGCATCCCATCATGAAAGGGTTGCCCGCGGCCTGGATGCACGCACCCGACGAGTTGTATGGCACACTGCGCGGGCCGGGGAAGAATATGACGGTGCTGGCGACGGCATACTCCGATCCCGCGAATCATGGCTCGGGACACGACGAGCCGATGCTGATGGTGTTGAATTATGGCAAAGGGCGCATCTTCCACACCACCATGGGGCACGACGTGGCGGCGCTGAGTTGCGTGGGATTTATCACCACGTTTCAACGCGGCACTGAGTGGGCGGCGACGGGCAAAGTGACACAAGCGGTCCCGGCCAGTTTTCCAACCGCGAATACCGTGAGTTATCGCGTGGATATCGCGAGGATGGACGCAGCGTTCAAGTAGTGTGCAGTTCCAGCGGGCGCAAGTTGCAACCCACCGCGTCAGAGCTCCGGGTAGAAGTCGAAGAAAGCGTCCAGGCTGCGCTTGAGCTGAGTTTCAATCTCCTCGCGCGAACCTTCAATCGTGTGCATGGTAACGTGGGCCTGGTGGCCGTTGGCCAGCTTGAGCGTGGCGTCCTGGATTTCGGTGACCTCGCCCTCTGGGAGCAGCCGGAGTCCGTAGATTAGAGTCAGATTGGCCATGTCCCTCATCATAATGAAGGCGGCGCGATTTACCCTCGCTCGCTGGAAGAAAATGCGGAAACAGGTCCCCTTCGGCTATGCTCAGGGCAGGCTTTGGCTTCGCCCAGGATGACGGCATTTTGAGGGCGAGCGTCTAAAATCGACTCGGGAAGCATATGACAGAAATTCGCGATACCGTTATTCTGGGCTCCGGCTGCGCCGGACTCACTGCGGCCATTTACACCGCGCGCGCCGGACTGAAACCGCTGGTTCTGGAGGGCCATGAGCCCGGAGGACAGCTCTCCATCACCACTCTGGTCGAGAACTTTCCCGGCTGGCCGGAAGGTATTCAGGGGCCGGAACTGATTGAAAACATGAAGAAGCAGGCGGAGCGGTTTGGCGCCACCTTCCAACTTGCGCACCTGAACCGCGTTGGACTGGGCGCGCACCCCATCAAGCTGCACACGTCGTCGGGCGAGATTCATACGCGAACGCTGATTGTGGCCTCCGGCGCCAGCGCGCGCTGGCTGGGGTTACCGAGCGAGCAGGCGCTGATCGGCCATGGCGTTTCAAGCTGCGCCACCTGCGACGGGTTCTTCTTCCGCGGCAAGGAGATTGCGGTGGTGGGCGGCGGCGACTCGGCAATGGAAGAAGCCCTGTTTCTGACGCGCTTTGCGAGCAAAGTTACGCTGCTGCACCGGCGGGAAAGCTTTCGCGCCTCAAAGATCATGCTCGATCGAGCCATCGCGCATCCCAACGTTGAACTGCGCACCAACACGGTGGTGGAAGAGGTGTTGGGCGTGGAAGACAAGGAAGTAAAAGCCCTGCGGCTGAAAGATGTGAAGACCGGCCAGGTGGACGAACTGGCGGTCAGCGGCATGTTCCTGGGCATTGGACATGAGCCGAATGCAAAGATGTTCGCCGGGCAGATGGACCTTGACGAGGACGGGTACATCAAGACCACGGGCAACGTGCTGACCACCTTCAACGGCAAGGTGATTCCCGGAGTATTTGCCTGCGGCGATGTGCAGGACCGGCGCTACCGCCAGGCGATTACAGCGGCCGGATCAGGCTGCATGGCGGCACTTGAAGCCGAGAAGTTTCTCGAGGAACACGGACACTAAGCACCTGCGGCGCGGCAGACGCTCACGGGAGGCTCGCATGACTGCATTGCTTCCCACGCTTGCGCCAAAAAAAGCGCAACGAATGGGCACCCGGCTTTAGCTTTGAGGGGTTAAGCCGGGGTAATGAGGAGACGCGATGGCATCGATCTTTCCGGGGCGCTACACCGCTCAGAACGACGAGCCCTTTGTCGTCTTCCTGATCGGCTTTCGTGTCAACCGTTGGCTGGCGCTGCGCAAGTGGACGCGCGTGGCGGCGGCCATGCCCCCAATGATTGCCGAACTCAGGCGCAATCCCGCGCTGGGCCTGCTGCACGCACAATATTTCGTCTATTGGCGCGGCGTGGGGGTCATTCAATACTGGCGCAGCTTTGAGCAGCTTCATGCGTACGCGCATGCTCGCGATGCGGCCCATCTGCCGGCATGGGCGGAGTTCAATCGGCGCATTGGCGGCAACGGGGTGGTAGGCATCTGGCATGAGACGTACACGGTTTCACCTGGCCAGTATGAGAGCATCTACGCCAACATGCCGCGCTTTGGCCTGGGTAGCGCCGTGCCGCATGTGCCGGTCACCGGACCCACAGACAGTGCCCGCGCGCGCATCGGACAAACAAAGCCGCAGGAGCCGGATCAGAATTTGTGAAAAACGAAGAAGGCGCGGCAACCAGGCATCCGGCGGCGGCGGCGTGGTTCCAGCGCAAGTGGGAGCCGAAGTAGAAAGTTGTGAAGACGCCGAAAACCACCAGGGTGATAATCTCCTGGATCACTTTGAGCTGCACGGGCGTGAAGCGGCCATAGCCAAGGCGGTTGGCTGGTACCTGAAAGCAGTACTCGAAGAAGGCGATGCACCAGCTGATGACGATCACCTTCCAAAGCGGCTGCGACTCGTATTTCAGGTGGCCGTACCAGGCGAAGGTCATGAAGATGTTGGAGAAGATGAGAGGTACGATTGTACCCATGAATAGATTGGACGCCAACGGCGTTTGGCGAATTGCAGGGACACGATGACGGCTCTCAGGGAGAATCTGGCGCGACTGGAAGAGTCCATTGCAGCGGCTTGCCGCAAGGCCGGGCGGGCACGCGGCGATGTGGACTTGATGGCCGTCTCGAAGACCTATTCGGCGCAGACGGTGATTGCGGCGGCCGAACTGGGGCTGCGTATGTTTGGCGAAAACCGCGTGCAGGAGTTTGCTGCTAAGGCCGAAGGGCTGGCCGGTTGGCGCGCAGGGGGAAGCAATGCCGCGGCGGATGAGCCGATCCTCGTGCATCTGATCGGCCACTTGCAATCGAACAAGGCGGCGAAGGCCGCGGAGCTGTTTGACGCGGTCGATTCCCTTGATTCTGTCAGGCTGGCGGAGCGGTTGAACGAAGCAGCGGCCACGCTAAACAAACGGTTGCCGGTCCTGATCGAGGTGAAGCTCAGCCCTGAGGAGACCAAGGCTGGCCTCGAGCCGGCGTCGGCCGAGGCGGCGCAACTGCTGGAGCGGCTGCCGGATCTGAAGCATTTGCACGCGCGGGGGCTGATGACGATTGCGCCGTGGGGCGTGGAGCAAGAGGTGACGCGGGCGTGCTTCAGGAGCTTGCGAGAGTGGCGGGATCGATGGGCCTCGGCGCATCCAAAGTTGGATTTGAATGTGTTGTCGATGGGGATGAGCGGCGATTTTGCACTGGCCATCGAGGAAGGCGCGACGCGGATTCGCGTGGGGACGGCGCTGTTTGGAAAGCGCAGCTCGTGGACGGGAGGCAAGTGATGTTACGCAGCACAGTGGCTGGAGTAACGCTGGCAGTTCGCGCTCTGCCGGGAGCGAAAAAGAAGACAGGGATCCTGGGAGTCTATTGCGAAGGC
>Ga0224555_1003620_pt1 | contig 15480 bp, 17 predicted proteins | sample 714S23034metaG_FD_180687 | JGI IMG/M metagenome (GOLD analysis project Ga0224555, IMG submission 180687) | Peat soil microbial communities from Stordalen Mire, Sweden - 717 S2 30-34 | ecosystem: Environmental > Terrestrial > Soil > Wetlands > Peat | place: Sweden: Norrbotten County, Stordalen...
TTTTCACTCTTTTCACTTTTGGGAACCATTCGCGCCTGGTTTGCGTATCCCCTCTCGATGGTGGGGGAGGCGATATGTTTTGTAGCGGATGTGGACGCCAGCTCGAAGCGGGGCAGGGATTCTGCCCGCAATGCGGCCGGGTGACAGCGCCGTTAACACCGCCGGTGGTCCCGGCGCCCGGCTTTGAGTATGAACTGGAGCGTTACGCCAGTAAGGTGCGCGTGCTCGGCGTCTTGTGGCTCGTCTGGGCGGGGCTGTCGATCCTGCTCGGCTTGGCCGCGTTGCACTTCGCGCGCGCCTTCTTCTCCGGCGATTTTGGCCCCTGGGGTCACAACCATCCAATGTTCCCGGACTGGTTCGGACCCGCATTCATTCACTTCGCGTTGCTGATGGTGATTCTTCGCGCCATTGTGTGCGCCGTGGCGGGATGGGGTTTGCTCGAACGCACGCAGTGGGGACGCATCATGGCCATCATCGCCGCGGTCATCTGTATGCTCAAAATCCCGTTCGGAACCGCACTCGGCATTGCCACGCTGGTCATCCTGCTCGGCTATCGAAATTCGACCCTTTACGACAGCCTGTGAAAGCAGCTCCTAGCTGTTAGCTCTTAGCTTTTAGCTCATTCCTGCAGATTGAGGCTACGTCTCGACTCAACGCGCGAATTTTTCAACGGATAACTGCAGTGGCATATTCGCGCAGGCCCCCGAGCGGAGCACAACCTAGCTAACGGCTAAAAGCTAATAGCTAAAAGCTGTCTTACAATCGAATCATGAGCTTCCCAGCCAACCGGATGCGGCGGATGCGGCGCAGCGAGCCGTTGCGCGCGCTGGTGCGCGAGACGGTGCTCGAGCCCGGCGACCTGATCTATCCCCTCTTCATTTGCCCCGGCAAAGGCGTACGCAACCCAGTCGGCTCCATGCCCGGCGTCTTCAACCTTTCAGTGGATGAAGCAGTACGCGAGGCCGAGGAAGCCGCGCAGTTGGGGCTTGGCGGATTGCTGCTCTTTGGTCTCCCCGAAGCGAAAGATGAAACAGGCACCGGCGCCTGGGAGGAAAACGGCATCGTGCAGCAGGCGCTGCGCGCGCTTGAAGCATCGCCGGCGGCAAAGAAGCTGGTGCTGATTGCCGACGTGTGCCTGTGCGAGTACACCAGCCACGGGCATTGCGGCGTGGTCGTCAAATCGGGCGACGGCCCCGATGCGAGTTTCGATGTCGACAACGATCCGACTCTCGAATTATTGGCCCGCACCGCGGTGAGCCAGGCCAAGGCCGGCGCCGACGTCGTCGCTCCCAGCGACATGATGGACGGCCGCGTCGCCGCGATCCGCAAGGCGCTCGACGCCGCGGGCCTTGCGCAAACGCCCATCCTCAGCTATGCGTCGAAGTTTGCTTCGGCGTTTTACGGGCCCTTCCGCGAGGCCGCCGATTCCGCCCCGCAGTTCGGCGACCGCCGCAGCTACCAGATGGACGGCGCCAATGTTCGAGAAGCCATGCGCGAGATCGATCTCGACATCGAGGAGGGCGCGGACATGATTCTGATGAAGCCCGCCATGCCCTATCTCGACGTGGTGCGCGCGGCGCGCGAGCGTGTCGACGTACCCATCGGCGCTTACCAGGTTTCCGGCGAATACTCCATGCTCCACGCGGCCTTTGAGAAAGGCTGGCTCGACCAGAACCGCGCCATGTTGGAATCGCTCCTAGGCATCCGCCGCGCGGGCGCCGATTTCATCGTGACCTACTTCGCCAAAGAAGCGGCCAAACTGCTGGCTTGAGCGGGAATCTTCGCTGGCCAATCGATTCGCCCTGATTTGCGGGCGAAGGCTCGTTTCGGGCCGTCTGGGAGACCCCCAAATATCCGGCGAATCAACGAATCATTTGAAATCCTCTTGCAAATCGAGCCTGTGCTCGTGTATTGAATATTTATCGTCCTTACTTCCCTGCTGCGGGATTCCCCTACAGAACTCATCCGTGCATAACCTCGGAGAGTAAGAAACACCGGAGGTCACACCATGCGCAATACACGCGCCCTATCTCTTCTCTGCCTCATCGCCATCTGTGCGGCTCTTGCCGCCGCGCAACAGCCTGGGGCGCGCCCTCCCCTCACCGTGATCACGGACGATAGCGAGTTGCAAAACCTCACTCCGGCCGACATCCTGTCGCTGGTGCGCGAAGTCGCCTCTCATCCACTCGCGTCGCCACCAGCACAGGATGTCGATCAGACCAAGACCAGCGAAAAAAACCAGAAGAAAGAATTCGAGCGCGATATTAAGTTCTGTAATAGCGATGCCGAGAATGATAAGAACAACACTCGGTCTGATGATTGCTGGGGTGTGTCCTCATTTCTCCGCGAAGGTTCGCCAATAGGATTTTGGTACAAGCTGCGGGCTTGCGCTCTCCCTTACCCTGATCACGTCGATCTGCATGACGGTCAAAGCCACTACCATTATTGCCAAGCGATTGAGATGGAGTTGTACACGCTCAATGCAAAGCAGGCAGCTGTGGCGTTCCTCGAAAACGCACCCACCTGTATGTACGCTGACGCTACCGGGAATGAGCAGAACACTTGTCTTGGCGAGGCAATTGCTTACGGTCACATGGCGAGTCTCTACGCAGACGATCCCGGCAGAGCCCGCCGACTCGCCCATGTCGAGTGCGATCAGAGAATGAACGGCGGCGCCTGTAGGTACCTTCAAAGCCTGGGAGAACAAGTGGACCTAACCGCCTCGACTGAGCATTTTAATGAGGAGAAAGGGGCTAGGCAGGAACAGAAGGAAGCCGGTGATCGCGCGGGCGAGGCGAGAGAACAGGCAGCATTGCATCGCTATGATTCGATCAATGCGACCCTTGAAAGCATGCCCGGTTCCGCTCCCGGATCAATGCAGCAGACCGCCGACCAGCAAGCAGCCAACCTCCGCGCCATCGGCGATGCCAACGCCGCCCGCCAGCAACAGCAGGCCCAGGCCAATCTCGCCGCGCAGCAGGCCGCACAGCAACGCGCCGCACAGCAGGCAGCGACAGAACGGGCTCAACAGGAGGCAGCGCAGCAACAGGCCAATCAGAACAATTCCTCCGGCGGGAACGGCGGCTCAAACAGCAGTAGTCCCAACTCGACCGGAGGAGACGCGCACAGCTATGCATCTCCCATCACCACGAGCTGCATCGCAGAGTTCTGGGACGCCAACAACTACGGATGGCTCGCCCTCCAGAACAACTGCGGCCAGCCCGTCCACCTCACCTGGATCGCAACGAGCCCTACCGACACCTACGGAGCCGCCAGCGCGGACATTGCCGTCGGCCAGAAGGCAGAAACCGGCTGGTCGCAGGATGAGGTCGCGGCAAAGCAGCATTTCAACTTCTTCATCTGCCCCGGCGGCTACATCGCTGTGGATGGGGTCACGCATCAGGCAATCAGCAGCCCCAACGAAACTTTCGTTTGCCAGAAGTGGGAGTAAGAATCCCGCTTCTCGGCATCCGCCGCGCGGGCGCGGACTTTATCGTGACCTACTTCGCCAAGGATGCCGCCAAGCTGCTTGGGTAGCGACTCTGGGCTATTCTTGAGAAGTACGCGAGGTCGTCACAATGACTCATCAGGAACTGCTCAAACAAAAACACGCGGAAATCCTCAGGATCGCGGGCAGGTATGGTGCGTTCAACGTCCGCGTTTTCGGCTCTGTCGCTCGCGCGCATGCCGACGAGCACAGTGACATCGACTTTCTGGTGGAGATGGAGCCCGGAAGATCTCTCTTCGACCTGGGCGGAATGCAGTCGGAATTGGAGACTGCTCTTGGCCGTCCGGTCGATGTCGTGACGGAAAAAGGCCTGAAAGCTCGCATCCGCACCCGGGTGCTCCAGGAGGCAATTCCGGTTTGACAGACCCTGCCGAGCGTCTGCGCGGCATCCTGGAAGCGATCGCGGCGATCGAACGCTACTCCAACTGCGAAAAGAAGGCGTCCGAGCGGGACGAATTACTGCAAGCGTGGTTCGTGCGGAATCTCCAGATCATTGGAGAAGCTGCCAGGGCCATTCCCGAAGAAATCCGCGCGCTTGCGCCCGCGATTCCGTGGCATCAGATCGCAGGGATGCGAAATGTCCTCGTTCACGGATACTTCGAGATCGATACCGATCTCGTATGGGATGCGGCGACCCGCGATGTCCCGGCCTTGAAACCTGCTCTCGAGCAACTGCTTGCGACCCTGAACCCGGCCAGCGAATAAGCCGCCACATTGCTCTAAGGCGGCGGAATCTTTCCCACTGCTTGTCTGTACGGGTATACTTCCAGCAATCTCTAACCTATTTCCCCATGAGGTCTTCGTAATGAATTTCCGGCCCAAGCCACTTGCAGCATGCCTGGTTCTACTGTCAGCAGCCCTGTTTGTAGCGGCTCCGCCGCTCCATGCCCAGTCCCTCGCCGACAAAACGGATAAACTGGTTCGCCTCATGAAGGAGGACAACTTTAACTACACCACCACGTCCTCTCCAACAGTATTCGTCATTCATTTCACGGGGGATCACCTGAAGGACATCAAGGTCATCCTGGCGCTGGGAGCCGACGAGGACAGCGATCTGGTCATCTTTGTCACCGTGACCCCGAAGGCGACCATGCCTCCTACGGCCGATTTCCGCTACAAGCTGCTCAAGACCAACCACGATTACGACCAGGTGAAGGTGGGCTTTGACGCAGACGACGACCTGTCGGTGCGCATCGATGCCTCCATGCGCCTGGCCGATGCCACCTATCTGAAAAACGAGGTCAACCAGGTGAAAAACGCCTCGGACGAGATTTACGGCCAGATCCAGCCGTCCCTGGTTCCTTAGGGCGCGGATTGGCCTGTTCCTGACTTGAAATTTGTTGTCCACCGCGTCGCCGGAATGACTACACGTCTGCGCGGCTGAGGCGGCGCGCAAGCGCAAAGAGATCCGGCCCGCGACGATCGAAAACCGCTCGCGGCGCACGAACATCCCAATGCTTGACACAACCAGGGCATAAATCTCTTTGTATCCGGGCGAGTTTGTGTTTTGCTAACTAGAACCCGCCTATGCTGAAGCGACTCGAAGCCTATTTTGAATTCTCTCGTCTCGGAACCAACTGGCGCACAGAGATTCTGGCCGGCGTCACTACCTTCCTGACCATGGCCTACATCGTGCTGGTAAATCCGGCAATGCTGAAAGACGCCGGCGTGCCGGAGTCCGCGGCCACCGCGGCCACCTGCGTCTCGGCCGCTTTCGCCTCCATCCTGATGGGAATCATTGCCCGCTACCCGATTGCTCTGGCGCCGGGCATGGGCCTGAATGCCTACTTCACTTACACCGTTTGCATCAAAATGCACATCCCTTGGCAAACCGCTCTCGGCGCGGTCTTTCTTTCGGGCGTGATCTTTCTCGCCGTTACCGTGGCCGGCGTCCAGAAGTTGATCCTGCGCGCCATTCCTCACCAGCTTTACGCGGCGATTGCGGGCGGCATCGGCCTGTTCATCGCGTTCATCGGCTTCCAGCACGCGGGCCTGGTGGTGCGCGATCCTGCCACCCTGGTGGGCATGGGCAACATCCGCAATCCCACGGCCTATCTCGCGTTGTTCGGTTTGATTCTGATGGTGGCTCTCGAAATCCGCAAGGTGAAGGGCGCGATCCTCATCGGCGTGCTCGCGGTCACGGCCCTCGCCTGGCCGCTGCACCTCACCCACTGGTCCCGCTCGGGGGGCGGCGCCAGCGCGCTCTCGCAAACCGCCTTTCACCTCGATATCGCAGGGGCCCTTGGCAAGGGCCTGCTCGAGATCGTCTTCGTCTTCTTCTTCGTCGATCTCTTCGACAATCTCGGCACTCTCGTCGCTGTCACCAAGCGCGCCGGGCTCATTGCTCCAGATCACTCCATTCCCCGCCTCAATCGCATCCTCTTCGCCGACGCTACGGCCTCGGTCTTCGGCTCGCTCATCGGCACCTCCACTGTCACAAGCTATGTGGAGTCGACCGCCGGCGTGGCTGCGGGCGGGCGCTCGGGCGTGACCGCCATCGTCACCGGCCTGCTGTTTCTGTGCGCCATGGTGGCCGCGCCGTTCATCGGCATCGTGCCCGAGGCTGCCACCGCTCCGGCGCTCATCCTGGTGGGCTCGCTCATGCTCGCCGCCATTACTGAGATTGAATGGCGCGACCCTATAGTCGCGGTTCCCGCATTTCTCACCCTGGTCCTCATTCCCTTTACCTACTCGATTGCAAACGGGTTGGGCTTCGGCATCATCGCCTGGGCGGTCCTGCACCTGTTTGCCGGAAAGGCCCGCCGCCAGGACTGGCTGCTTTACCTGATGGCCGCGTTGTTTCTGGCGCGCTTCATCTACCTGGGCGCGAATTAGAGTCTGCTACCATGTTGCTCGTTGAACGGAACGGAGCCGCGATGCACTGGTACGACTATCTGTCCTATTTCTTCGGCGGAGCATTTCTGGCCAATTCCCTGCCCCATCTGATGAACGGGATCTCAGGGCGCTCTTTCCAGAGCCCTTTCGCGAAACCTCCGGGAAAAGGGCTGTCCTCGCCGATTGTGAATGTTTTGTGGGGATTGTTCAATCTCGCAATAGCCTATTTGCTCATCGTTCACATCGGCACATTCAGCATTCACAATTTCTGGCATGTAGCTATAGTGGGCGCGGGAATTCTTTTCATGTCTCTCATGTGTGCCCGCGCCTTCGGCCGTTTCCACAGTGGACGGTAGGCCTATCGGTGGCGTCGCCGGTTGCCCCATTGTTTCCGCGTATGCCGGGGCCCCCACGGACACCGGGGTCCCCGGCGAGCGATTCTTGCTCGCTGGGGGAGGTTAGGTCTTCGTCCGTGGGGTGGCTGGGCGGAAAGGGTGGGAAACTCCGCTCCACATGCCGAAAAAGCCGTAAGCTCATTTCGATCCTTGGCTGTACCATGGGAAAGTGTTCCCGAGCGAAGCAGATGAAGACCACCATCCTGATGGGCCGGATCGAAAGATGGATGAGAGGTTCACGGCCGCAGGCGCTGCTCCGGCTCTGCGTCGTGTCGGCAGCCTCGCTGGCCGTAGCCCTGGCGCTCTCCGCCTGCGAGAACGTGGCCACCTACACGCAGCCCAGCCTGGTGCGCGTGATTGACGCTTCCTACATCGCTCCCGCCATCAACGTGGTAGTGGAAGGCAACCTGCTGTCATCGAACCTCGGCCAGGGGACGATCACTCCCTATGGCACCCTGGCGGCCAACATCGCCGCGCCCATCGACATCACTGCCGCCACCGGGGGCGCCACGATTGTGACCACCAGCGGCACCCTGCTGCCCGGCCATCAGCATTCGGTATTTCTCACCGATAACGGCGTCGCACCCAACGGGTACCTGGTGACGATCCTCGAGGATCAGCAGATTGTGGCCGCGCAGGGCCACTCGGCCTTCCGGTTTCTGAATCAGGCAGCCAAGACCGGCGCCGTGGACGTGTACATGGTGCCGGCGGGAACCACCTTGGCCAACAGCATTCCCATCGTCACCAATCTGCCCGTGGGCGCGACCGCCGGGTACATCAGCTTTGCATCGCAGACCGTGACCATGGTGATTACGCCTACCGGCCTCATCACGCCGGAATACGCGTTTTCTCCCATGACTCTGACCGGCGGCGAAGTGCGCACCGTACTGCTCATGGATACCCAGCTCACCAGTAATCCGGCGGTCGAAGTGACCGTGGCCGTCGACGCCGGACCCACCGATTAAGGTCCATCCATAGTCTTGAAACAGCCCATGAATCTTTCTTCCCTCCGTCGCACTCTCGTTTTTCTCGCACTTGCACCGTGCTTATTCGCGGCCCGCGCCGACGATTCGTATCTCATCGTCCACACCTATCCCCACGATCCCCGCGCCTACACCCAGGGCCTGATCTACATCGACGGGCATTTGTACGAGAGCACCGGCCTCAACGGCCGCTCCTCGCTGCGCATGGAAGATCTCGCGACCGGGCGCGCGCTGCAATCGGCCACAGTGCCGCAGCAGTACTTTGCCGAAGGCCTTGCCGCGTGGGGCAGCACATTGGTGCAGCTCACCTGGCAGTCCCACGTTGCCTTCGTTTACGACCGCTTTAGCTTTCGCCTGCTGCGCACGCTTCACTACGACTGCGACGGCTGGGGGCTCACCGCCGACAGCAAAAACCTGATTCTCAGCGACGGCACGGCAGAGATTCGCTTCTTCGACCCCACTACTTTCCGCGAGGTGCGGCACATTTACGTAAGCGATCACGGGCAGCCCGTGACCGATCTGAACGAGCTCGAATACATCCACGGCCAGATCTACGCCAACGTGTGGCATACCGACCGCATTGTGCGCATCTCGCCGGAGACCGGCCGGGTGCTGGGCTGGATCAATCTCTCCGGCCTGCTCGCACCCGGCGAAGTCTCCGATCCCGAAGCCGTGCTCAACGGCATCGCCTACGACGCCGTGCACGACCGGCTCTTTGTCACCGGAAAGCTTTGGCCCAAGCTTTTTGAGATCAAAGTGGTTCCGGCGCCGGCCACGGCCGTTCCCGTCCATCACTCAAAGTGATGTACCGTCTCATGTAGCGCCGGTCTCCAGACCGGCTGTCGCGGGGGTCTCCAGACCCCCGCAGGGCTCGCTGCCAATTCTGAAACACCGTTCGCAAAACGGAACTGCCCCGCAGCGGTCTTGCCGCCATCACAGTCCGGCCAGGCTCCGCGCGGGTATACTTTTCCGCGAGGGGTTGGCTCTGCAATGCCTGATTTCCTGCCGAGTTCTCTGCAAAACGCGGTCGTCTTAACCATTGTTCTGACGTTTGCCGGCTACCTGGTCACGTTCTGGAGCAACCGCGTGATGGCGCGCCGCGCCGACCGGCTGCGCCTGGTGGATCAACGCCTGAACGAGTTCTACGGTCCGCTCTATGTGGCCACCGTGGCGGGCAACATCGCCTACAAGGCGCTGCTCGCCAAGCAACGCAAAACCCAGTGCCATCCAATCCGCGACGAGGACCTGAAGGAGTGGGTGCTGTGGATGAAGACCATCTTCATGCCTCTGAACGACGTGCGCGAGAAAATCATCATCGAGAACGCGCACCTCATCGTCGAAGAAGAAATGCCGCAGTGCCTGCTCGACTTTGTCACCCACGTGGTGGGCTACAAGGCGCTGCTGCTCAAGTGGGCTGAGGACGATTACAGCGATCGGCGTTCCATGATCGGCTGGCCGCCGGAGTTCGACATCTACGTCGAGCGCTCCTACCACGCGCTCAAGGCCGAGCAGACGCGCCTGCTTCATAACGCGTTTTGGCGGCTGTGGCATCGCGCCAACGGGCGCAAGCGGAATTAGCTGCTTCCTGCAAACGATTCCAGCCGTTGCCCCATCCTAAACGCGCTCTTTGCGTTTAGATACAAGGGTGGGATGCCACAGCCCCCCGCATTGGATAATGAAGACATCGAAAGGAATCGCACGCCATGGTGCAAGGGCCCACCGTCCTCACCGCACGCCGCCTCTACGACGGCTCCCGTCTCCACGACCACCCCATCGTCGTCCTTGAGGGCGGCCGCATCGCCTCCATCTCCACGCGTGCCGCCAGCGCCGCACCCGCCGGCGCGCCCATCCTCAACTTCCCTGAAGCCACGCTCGCCCCCTCTTTCTTCGACATTCACATCCACGGCGCCGCGGGCCACGACGCGATGGAGGCCACCCCCGAAGCTCTCGCCGCCATCGGCGCATTTCTCGCCTCGCGCGGCACCGCCCGCTTCCTCGCTACCACCGTCACCGCGCCCATGGATGCGACTCTGCAGGCCGTCGCCGGTCTTGCCCACCTCATCGGACGGCAGGACGATCGGGCGCCCTCGACCGCCGCCGCCGTCCCGCTCGGCATCCATCTCGAAGGACCGTTCCTCTCCCACGCCAAGCGCGGCGTGCATCCGCCCGCGTTCCTCCTCGCGCCCGACATCGCCCTCTTCGACCGCATCTATGACGCCGCCGAAGGCCAGGTCCGCCTCATCACCATCGCGCCCGAGCTGCCCGGCGCGCCCCAACTCGCCGCCCACGCCACCGCGCGCGGTGTCCGCGTCTCCCTCGGCCACTCCAACGCCACCGCCGCTGAAACCCGCGCCGCCATCGCCGCCGGCGCCACCAGCGCCACGCACACCTTCAATGCCATGCGCCCGCTCGACCACCGCGAGCCCGGCATCCTCGGCACGGTTCTCACCGACGATTCTCTCTTCGCTGAGCTCATTTGCGACGGCATCCACTCCATGCCCGAGATCGCCCGCCTCTGGTGGCGCGCCAAGGGCCCCAACCGCGCCATCCTCGTCACCGACGCCATGAGCGCCACCGGCATGCCCGATGGCGAATACCGCCTCGGCGAGCTCACCGTCCAGGTCGCGAACGGCCGCGCCATGTCCGATGGCGTCCTCGCCGGCAGCGTCCTCACTCTCGACCGCGCGCTCTCCAACTTCCTCGCCTTTACCGGCGCAACCCTCGAGCAGGGCCTTCGCCTCCTCACCGGCAATCCCGCCGCGCTCACCGGCTTCCAGGCCGAAGCCGGCAGCCTCGCCCCCGGCACTCCCGCCAACCTCGTCGCCGTCAGCCCCGACGGCCACCTCGCAGCCTCATTCCTCAACGGCATTCCCGTCTCCGCGTAACGGAACAGCTCTCAGCGGACAGTGGTCAGTGCGAGTGTGAGTGTGAGTGCGAGTGTGGTTGTGTCTGTCCGGCGCACTCACACTCACACTCACACTCACACTCCACACCCAGTCCCCAGTCCCTAGTCCCTGTCTTCTGGTTCTTTAGTCCCTATAATCATGTTTTGACCACTCCGTCCAGCCGCGCATCCACCAAGGCGCATGCGCTTCTCGTAGCCGTCGGCATCCTGCTCAGCCGTTTGGTCGGCCTCGTGCGCGATCGCATCTTTGCGCACTACTTCGGCAATTCGGATGCCGCGGATGCATTTCGCGCCGCGTTTCGCATTCCAAATTTTCTGCAAAATCTTTTCGGCGAGGGCGTGCTTTCGGCGTCCTTCATCCCGGTTTATGCGCGGCTCCATGCAGAGGAGCGCCATGAAGAGGCCTCGGGACTGGCCGAGGCCATCTTCGCGCTCCTGTTCTTCATCACCACGTTGCTGGCGGTTGCGGGCATCCTTGCCACGCCCTGGCTCATCGATCTCATTGCGCCGGGGTTTCATGGCGACAAGCGGCTGCTCACCATCCGGCTGGTGCAGATTCTTTTTCCCGGCGCGGCCATGTTGGTGTTGTCGGCATGGTGCCTGGGAATTCTCAACAGCCATCGCAGGTTCCTGCTTTCCTACACCGCACCCGTGGTCTGGAACATCGCCATGATTGCCGCGCTGCTGTGGGGCGGTCGCGAGCACGCGCAGCCGCAACTCGCCGTGCTCGTAGCCATCGGGTCGGTGGTTGGCAGCGGGCTGCAATTTGCCGTGCAGCTTCCCACCGTCATGCGCTACCTGTGGCCGCTGCGCCTCGAACTGCGCGGAGCAGGCCAACACGTGCGCACGGTGAGCGCGAATTTCTTCCCGGTCTTTTTGAGCCGCGGCGTGGTGCAGATCAGCGCCTACATCGACGCGTGGCTGGGCAGTTTCCTGGGCACCGGCGCGGTTTCCGCGCTGGGCTATGCGCAAACGCTCTACACGCTGCCGGTCAGCTTGTTTGGCATGGCAGTTTCGGCGGCCGAGTTGCCCGCCATGTCGAGCGCCATGGGCACCGAGGTCGAGATTGCCTCGGCGATTCGCCAGCGCCTCACGCAGGGCATTCAGCAGATTGCGTTTTTTGTGATCCCGTCGGCGGTCGGCTTCGTGGTGCTCGGCGACGTCGTCGTGGCCACCATCTATCGCTCCGGCGCATTCCAGCACAAGGACGTGCTGTTTGTTTGGGGAGTGCTCGCGGGGTCGGCCGTGGGACTGCTCGCGTCCACCATGGGACGGCTTTATTCATCGGCCTTTTATGCGTTGCGCGACACGCGAACTCCGCTGCGCTTCGCGGTGATTCGCGTGGCGCTTACGTTGGGCCTGGGCTACGTTTGCGCGCTGCCTCTGCCTCGGCTGCTGGGGCTCGACCAGCGTTGGGGCGCGGCCGGCTTAACTGTCTCTGCCGGCGTTGCCGGCTGGGTCGAGTTCATGTTGTTGCGACGAGGGCTGCAGAGGGTCGTTGGCGCCGTACCTTCCGGGCGGTCGCGGATCATGCGGCTTTGGGCGGTTGCGCTTTTTGCGGCGCTGGTGGGTTACGGTCTCAAAGCGGTGTTGCCTTTCCATCAACCACTCGTTGTCGGCCCTTGCGTTTTGATTCCGTATGCGGCCTTGTATCTCGGCATCACGCAATGGATGGGAATCGCCAGCATGGGCGCAGTCTCCCGCCTCTTCACCCGCCGCCGATAAGTTTGTACCGCCGGTCTCCCGACCCGCGCATGCCGGTTGCCCGCACAGTCGCAGAGCAACCAAAAAATCGGCCGTCATCCTAAGCAACCAAAATCGGCTGTCATCCTGATCGAGTCCCGGCGTGCCGGGACGAGTCGAAAGCCTGCCCTGAGCGGAGATCGCGTAAGCGATTGGAGTCGAATGGGGACCCGCGGTTGCTTTTGCCTTTATTTTTCGCGGCGATCGCAATCGAATGGGAACCTGCATTCGACCCTCGTCTTGTATCAGGGCTTGGTTTTAGCCACACCGCAAACCGCCCACCATTTTTAAGAAAACAGAGTCCGCGGCGAAGCCGCGCTCAAACCCACGCCGTGAATCCTGATCAAGGATTCAGTGAACGACCCGCGCGGTCGCGTCCCTGGAGGGCTTCCCCAAAAAGCCGACCTGAGGGAGCAACCTTGTATTTCCTCTCGTTAGCTATTGATCAAGTGGTAATTGCCGGGCGGGCGGTCCAACCACCGGTAATACACCCAACACCTCTGGATCGCGCCCCGATTAGTCCTCAATCAACTGAGAAGCGTTAAGCTGGAGTGCATGTCGCCTGCGGATACTTCGCATGTCCTGTGCTTACGCGGAGTTGGTGGCTGAATAGGGGGAACTATCGGCGTGAAGTTCCCCGGCTCGCCCTTTATCGTCTTCCCTCTTGGGGTGGTGTCCGCATCAGCTTCCCTAGCAGCGCGTCGAATTTTTCCTTGTCAACCTTCATTCAGTTTTCCCACAAGATTCTGATTCAGTGCCGCTGAAAATGCCTCCACATTTACGGCTCCAGAAACACGTAGAGGACCATTATTTTGAATGTATTTTTCTACGGCAACAGAGAGCAGATTCATCAGGTTTGACGCCTGCTCGGGCGAAAGAATAACCCTTGCTCTCGTGATTCCATCTACTTCTTCGGTAGTGGCTTTGCCGACTTCGCCGAATATCACGCTTATATCAAAGGGGGTCATTGATAAAGCCATGAGATTGGCATAAACCGTTACCTGAGCATCTTCGCGCCATATCACCGTCTGTCCAGACGGGAGCTTTGGTCCATTGCTTGTCATGCTGCGGGCATCCTTTCTTCTTCGATGGGTGAAGGTGGCACCGTAAGTTCCGCCATCAGCACTGGGCGGAACTGTGGCGTATAAGACACAGCAGTCAGACGATTCGGGATGCCTGTAGCTTCGACAACCGAATATTTCATAGTGGAGGAAGGATTCAGAAAATCCCCGTCTTCTTCCATGGGCGTGGCAGAGAAAGTATCCTGCGAGAAACTGTCATCCCATTTGAGCATCTGAGAGTAGGGCAGAAACCTCACCTGCAAACCAACACGAAATGCCGACGCCAAACGGATAAGAGTTTCGAGGGTAAAAGCCACCTCGCCGGGTTTTTCCATGGCCGAGACGCGCGCCTGTTTCATATCTGCTTTTTCGCCCAACTGCTTTTGAGTCCACTCCTCACATAGCCTAAGAGCTTTGATCTGAGAAGGGATGAGTTGATTGAGCTTCGCCCGAATGTAGGACTCGCGGCTTGACCTATCAGTCAAGAGCCTAGAGATTGTCTGTGATCTGGATGACATTCAATTTCGCTTTCTTGGCCAACACAAGCTTGGCCCTCTTCACGGCAATTTCAATCGCGTTTTTGGGAGTCCATACCGATCCCTTGTGATAGCAAATACACAATAGGACGACGCACATGCTGCCGTTGAACATGGATAAGACTCGATACGGACGGCCGTCGGCCTTAAACCCCAACTCAACGACCCCCTGCTTTCCCGCCTCGCCTTGCATCTTGTGCCGCCAAGACGGCCATTCTGTGTGGTTCTTCGTCTTGCGTTCCGTTTTCACTAGGTTCTCAAAGGCGAGTTCAGCCTCAAACGTCTTTGGAGCATCCCAGTTGAGAACAACATCGATCCCTTGCTCCGTCTCGAAAGACATGAAAGTCCAGGCTGTTTGCTCAGGCTTGAATGGTATCACTTTTTTCTTATCTGTCAAAGGTACCATCCTTAACTCAGTATCATATTTTTATGATACTTGATTGGGCGCGGACGGAATGAACAAAAGCGGAGGGCGACTAGCGGGTGCTAGAAGCGGGATTTATACCCCGTAGATGGTGAGCGCCATTGGAGTTCGATTCTCCCACCCTCCGCCAGAAACACTTTAAACCCGTTGCCCTGTCACGGCAATACAATGTTCGATTTAATCTATATTTGTGTCACGTGCATAATGCCCTACATAAGTAAACCCTCTCTGGATCGGTCCCGCCATACGCCCATCCCCCGCCGATCCGCACCCGAAAAAGCCACCAAGCGCCCTTTTCCGCGCAAACCCCTGAAAACAATCCGCAATTCCTGCCCTTCGATTTGCAGATAATTAACCCCTCCCGGCGCACAATCAACTTAAATACCGGAGAAATCATCCATGCCAAACAAACAGGAACCCACTGAAATCGAGACCGTCGAAAAACCCAGCCCAGCCCTCGCAAACCCCGCCATCTCCCGCTGCGCCGAGGCCTGGGACGAGGCCTACAACGAACAAATGGACGAGGACGAGGACGAATACGGCGCCGCAAAAATAGCTGGGGAGGCCTACCGCGCCGCTCTGCCCCCGCTCACCAGCCGCGACAACTGCCGCGACTTCATCGCCTGCGTCGCCCATGGCATCTTGCTCGGCGCCATCCCTGAGAGCAGCGCTGGCAAGCTCCTTTACGCCGCGCAGGTCGCGCTCGGCGCCGTCAGCGCCGAAGAAAAATCGCGCGAATCGGCGGGCTACGCCGTCTACGCCAATCTCTCCGAAACCGAAACCGCGCGCGTCAAAAAATTCATGCCCAGGCGGAGCAAGACTGCATGACGAAAATGAAAAATATTACCGTCTCCATTTCCGAAACCGCCTACCTCAGGGCGCGTGTCTGGACCGCCGAACACGGCTCCTCCCTCTCCTCCGTCGTCGCCTATCTCCTCGAAACCCTCCCCAAAATCGAATGCGCCAGGAAGTATTACCCCGCCCGCACCCAAACGCCACCCGCCGGCAGCGGCAAGCCCCTCACAACCCGCGGCCCGCAGTCTTCCAGTCCCATAGTCCCGAGTCCCTCACTCTCCGCACCACCCCCCCC
>Ga0224555_1003621_pt1 | contig 15476 bp, 7 predicted proteins | sample 714S23034metaG_FD_180687 | JGI IMG/M metagenome (GOLD analysis project Ga0224555, IMG submission 180687) | Peat soil microbial communities from Stordalen Mire, Sweden - 717 S2 30-34 | ecosystem: Environmental > Terrestrial > Soil > Wetlands > Peat | place: Sweden: Norrbotten County, Stordalen...
AAATCGACACGCCGCAGCGCCTGGCGCGCAACACTGACGGCGTCGACCCCGGCGGCGGCTCCAGGAACATCACCATCACCCACAGTTACTTCCGCGAGGGCGACGACAACGTTGCCATCAAGGGCGGAGGCCCCGGCGAGCTAACCAACATGACCGTCAGCCACAATCACTTCTACTGGGGCCACGGCATGTCCATCGGGTCCGAGACCAATGGCGGTGTCAGCAAACTCCGCGTCTTCGACCTCTCGCTCGACGGCCCCGACTCAGGCATCCGCATCAAGTCGATGGGCACCCGCGGCGGCCTGGTGCACGATGCCGTCTATGACGACATCTGCATCCGCAACTCCGGTCGTCCCATCGACATCACCATGGCCTACGCCGCCAACGGCCCGGCCAAAGGTCCCTCGCCGCCCACCTTCAAGGACATCACGCTCAAGAACGTGCGCATCTCCGGCGGCGGAAAGATCCTCTTCGACGGCTACGACCACGACCACCGCGCCCAGATCGCGCTCGACGGCGTCTGGCTCACCGATGCCGCGAATCCGGACAAGCCATACACCTATACCTTCGACTACGCGGACATCACCTACGGCGCGGGCGGCAGCAACATCCAGCTCCCCACGCCCGCTACCGACGTCACCATCACCGGCAAGCCCTCCGCAGGCAAGACCGGCACCTGCGCCGACAAATTCGTGCCCTTCCCGCGCTAATCCACCGTGGCTCCCGCGGCGCAATCGGTGTCGGCCCTTTTGGCAACGGCTACCGCGCGCCACTTCTGGAGGCGAGTTTCTTGTCCACGCCTTCCAGCAACGCCTTGGCGTTTTTCATCGATTCATTGAGTTGCGTCCGCGACTCGATGGAGCGGTTCTTTTCCTGCTCTGCTCCCATGCCCTCCGGATGCGCGGTAAGAAAAGCGATCTTCTCATCCAGCAACGGGACGATGGACTGGCCCAACGACAGCATGGAGGTCAGCAGACTTCTGCTTTTGTTCAGGCAAGCCACGGTCGTGCAATCTTGCGCGTTCACTTGCGAATACTGGGTATTGGCATCGCGCATGCGCTTCACCGGATCGCTCAATTTCGCATTCAGTTGCTCAAGACGGCTACCCGGCGCCTCCAGTGAGTTGTACTTGCTATAGACCGCATAGATCGACCTCTGCATCTCGGGAGTGAGCGTGATCTGAATTCTGGGGGTCACATCGGCCGCGAGGATCACATCGTTCGCCAACGCGAGCGTCCGCACCAGATCGTAGTCGTTCACCGTCGCGGTGGCTCCCTCATAGAAATGGCTCCCCGGCTGGAAATGAACGCCTTTTATCCTGCTGGCTGCGCCGTCAATAAACATCTCCAGATCACAATCCTTGAATGGGGGAGGCCCCTCGTTCACCCAGAGATGGATGACGAGGCTGATCCCCTTCCTGGACTTATCCAAAGCCTGCCACGCGGTCGGGTAAACCTCCCAGCAGGAGTATCCACTTGTCCCCTTGCCGGTACACTGGCGCGGAATCAGATCCAGGCCATACACCTTCTGCTGCAGCTCCTTACTGATATGTTCCGTAACCTGGAGCTGGGCCTCAGCCTCGGGAGGAGCGCCGCCCCACACCGCAATCGCGCCTGCATACAAAATCGCCAAAACAGTGGCGAGCCGAAAGCAGGCAGGTCGCAGCCGCGGTATACGCCACAACCGCGCTGCCAACGCACTCGATAAACCGGATTCCATGGCCATCCCCGAACTCCCTGTGCGGCTTCCATACTATCGCAGCTACTGTCGCAGTCTGCTCTTGCCTGTTCTTGTTTGTCATTCCGTAGCGCAGCGGAGGAATCTGCTTTTGCGCTCCTCGCTCGCTCACGCTGGCGGCATCCGCCTCACGGTCGCGCATGGCCCGGAATCAGCAGGGTGAGAGTCAACGGCTGCGGCGCGACTTCGATCTTCGCCGGCAAAGTGCCCAGCACCTCGCCGTCCGCCTCCACATAAATCGTCTCGCTGGAGCCGTTGCTCGCAGCGCACTCCACTGAGATTGCCTTCACCAGCTCGATTCCGCCCGTAAAGGTCTGCCGCTTAGCCAGCACCGCGATCAAAAACCTGAAGTAGCGCAGACGGCTGCGCGTCTTGAAGGCGACCAGCCGCAGCCTGCCGTTGTGCAGGCTCGCGCCCGGAGCCAGCTTCCCCAGCAACCCGCCAAACGACCGTACCCGCACCGCCAGCACCTGCGACACCTGCTCCTCCTGCCGCTCATCGCTCCCGGCGCAGAGTACCTTCGCACCGAAGAGCGGGAAGGAGTGGGTGGCCCAGATGCGAATCACCTCAAAGACATACAGCGCATATCCGAACCGCCGCTTCAACTCAGGATCGGGCCGCGACATCAGCAGTGCATCCAGCCCAATGCCGGCCGCAACGGTAAAGTAGCGCGAACTCTCGCCGCCGCCGCTGTCGCGATAGAGAATGCGGCCCACCGGGACCGCCGTGGGGGTCGCGGTCAACAGCATGCGCACAGCTTTTACTGGCGAAGTACCCAGGCCCAGGTTTTGCGCCAGCGCGTTGGCCGTGCCAAACGGCAGCACTCCCAGTGCCATGTCCGTTCCAACCAGGCACTGCAGAATCTCGTGGACTGTGCCGTCGCCCCCGCAGGCAATAATCGTGTCGCATCCTCGGCGCACGGCTTCCTCCACATGCGCTCTGGCGCTTCCTTGCCCGCTCATTTCCAACTCTATGGTCTCGACACCCGCGCTGTGGAGCACGGCAAGCGCATCCCCAAGAATCGCCGACCGTCGCGTGGAATGTTGTCCGGAAACCGGGTTGTGGATCAACGCAACGCGACGCATCGTGGGTTCTACACCAGACAGCAATCTCCCGTGCCGGGAGTGTCTTGAGCAGGAATCTCCTTTTCAGAGCGGACTAGAGCCGGTTGCATGAATCGGGCTTGAAAGGGCACGACTTCAGTCGTGCCGAAAACAGCCAGCAAAATCAAGGGCTTTAGCCCCTGAGGGAAATTTCCGTATTTATGCAAACCAGTTCTACTTCGAATTGTACTGTTCTTCGGCGCCGTTGCAAGGCAAAGCCTCGCTATTGAATGCTGGCCAATGCGGTCCTCGCACCCAGCAGGTCCGGGCTTGTCTGCACCGCCTGTTGCAGTTCGGCTCGGGCGGCCGTCTGGTCCTTCAGCCCCAGGTCTCCAAGGCCCTCCAGGTAGTGCGCGTTGGCCGTCAGCATGCGCGACGACACAACCCTGCCCGGCCTCCCTTCCCTTGTTCCCCTCGCCGCCGCCGGCTGCTGCAACTGATTTTGTCCCAACTGCACCAGGCCGCGGAACAACTCCTGCGCCTTCTCCGGTTGGCCCAACTCCTGGTACGCGAGGCCCTGGTAATACGCCTGCGATCTCCGATCCACCTGGACGTTGCCCGCCGCACTGGCCGCCCGCGCCGTGCCGCGTTCGGGCGGAGCAATCGCCTGCCTCCACAATTCACCGGCCTTCTGCGTGTCTCCGGATCCCTTGTAGGCAGCGCCGGTCCAGTAATCGATCTCTGCATAGCGCGGGTTGCCGCCGCTGCTGCCATAGCCCACGCTCATAGGCAGGTTCATCGGAATCGTTGCTGCGGCTTGCAGGTCCGCCAGGGCATCCCCATAGCGCTTGGCCTGGATCTGTGTTTGCGCCCGCAGAATGTGTGCATCCGTCCAGTGCTCCGACACATTCAGGTTCGCGCCTTCGGCCACCGCAAACGTGTGCGTTGACATCGTCTTGATGGCATCATTCAGGTCGCCGGTCGCAATCTCCAAAGCAATCGCCCGATTCAGCGCGTCGTCCCGCTGCGCCACCACCGCGGCGTTCGCTTGGAACAGCTTCAGCCGCTTCTCCACCGGGACCCCGGCCTGTTCGTAGAGTTCGTCCAGCTCGGTAAAGTGCAGCGCATACTTCTTGTCCTCGGAAACTGCCTTCTCCAGTTCGGCAATGGCCTTGTCGATGTCCGCGCCCGACGCCTGGTGCATGTAGGCGTTGGCCAGGTTGCGATGCGTGATCGCGAACGACGGATCAAGCGCCTCGGACACCTCCCACGCCCGCGTGGCTTCCTCCGGCTGCCAGTCGTACAGCAGGTTACCCAGGTAGTACGGTGCGCGCGCATCGTGCGGGTTGGCCTTCATTGCGCTGCGCAGCACGTCGATCTCTTCGTTCTCAAACGGAAACACATAGTCCGGCTGCATCGCCATCGCCTGCTGGTAATACCCCAGCGCCTTCTCCGTCTGCCCCAGCTTTTCCGCAAAATAGCCGAGATAGTAGTAGTCCATGGGGTTTACGCGAGCCTTGTCCGGCGCCGCCGCCGTCGCCAGCAACAGCACATCCTCGCCGTCCTGCCACAGTCCCTCGTCCATATACTCGGCAGCGGTCTCTTGCGCGCTATCGGGAAATCCGTTCATCGAGGCGGCCAGCCGGGCTCCTTTCTCTCCGGATGCCAGATACGTCTCCGCCATCGCGCGCACATCCAGCGGATCTGCCGCGTGCGCGGCGTTGGCCAGCACCTGCAATGCCTCCTGCTTTCGGCCCAGGTGCCGGAGAACCGCCGCTTTCAGGGTCTGGGCGCGGATGTTCAGCGCATTGGAATCGATCGAGCGGTTCACAAAATCGAGCGCCGCGTCCATGTCGCCGCGAGAGGTCGCGATCTGCGCCAGCGAATAATAGCCGGCAGCCTTCCACGCCTGGCTCCACGTCGCCTTGTAGAAGTACGTGTACGCCTCGTCGTTCTTGCCTTCCGCCTTCAGCGTCGCGCCCAGGTAATAGATCGGGTCCGCATCCTCGGGCGTGGTATAGTGATCGGTCGCGCGCTCCAGCGCCTTGCGCAGGTACTTCTCTGCCTCGGCATACCGGGCTTTGCCCAGGGCCGTAATACCCATCGCGGTGTTGCCCCGCGTGTCGCCCGGATCGCGCCGCAAAGCCTCATTCCAATACAGCATCGGATCGATCGCGGGGTCGTGGAACTGCTGCGCGCGCAGCCCGATCAGGTACAGCTCATCGTTGGTCTTGACGTCCTGCGGCGCAGGAGGCGGAGTAACCACCGGAGGCATCGCTTCTGGTGTCAGCCGCACCGGACTGTATTGGACCAACTCCTTATCTCCATCCCACAGCGACGCGACCAGATCATGCTCGTCGACGCCCGCCGGCACGGCCACCTTCTTTACATAAGGCTTCGCCGGGTTGATAGCGATCGTCTCCTCCAGTAGCACCTTGTCCCCTGCCCGCAGCACCACGCGCGCGGCCGGGTGCGCCGACGTCGTATAGAATCCCACCTTCGCCTGCCCCGAGTTCACCTCAAGGTTCACCGCCGCATCCAAATTCGCCTGCTTCACCCCGCCAATATCGCGGAAGGGATACCAGTTCATGCTGAACGACCGGCTCTCATACGGCTGCATCCAGCTATAGTCCGGCTGGTTGTCCGAGTAGGCGCCCGACATCAGTTCCATGTACGGCCCGTCGTCGTCGGTCAGCGTGCTGTCCCATCGCTTGCCGCTGGGACCGGTGCCCCACGTCCAGAACTTCTTGCCCGGCACAATGTTGTGGTCCGCCACGCTCATCACTCCGGCCTCTTTGCCGTGGTCATACCCGGCAAAGAAATCGTCCTGGTAATTCCACGCGAACACCGAACTCGCTCCCACGTGGTTCTTGTACCAGCTGATGTCGACGCCCTTCGTAAAATCGTCGCCGGCATAGATCTGATGCGAAATTGGCCAATCCGTAAACTCGCGCTTGGCGTGGAACACCCCAAACTGCGTGTTCGGCGGGAAGATGATCTGGTAGGAGTCGTTCGCGCTGATCGCCAGGTTCGCGAACAGCAGCATCGTGTTGCCCACCGGCGTACGGTTCAGAATCCTCACCTGGGCTTCCAGATAAGCCTTTCCCGGCCGCAAGGTGTACCCCACCGCCCAGCGCATGCGCTGCCGCGGTTCCAGTTCACCCACCCAGATCGTTTTGCTGCCGTCGGCATTTTCCTCGGTCTTGTATTGCACCGGAAGAAACGTGCTGGCGCGGTGATGAAACGGAACGTTCCACTCTATGCCGCCGGAGATCCACGCGCCGATCAATCCGATCAGAGCCGGCTTGATTACGTGCTGCCGGTAGATGAAGTTATATCCGTTGGTCTTATCCACTCCCTCGAAAAGGCGCCCGCCAATCTCCGGCAACACGCCGATCCGAATGTATTCATTCTCCAGGTAGACGATCGTGTAAGTCTTGTCCACCTTCTTCCCCGTCAGCGAGTCGTACATCGGATACGGATAAACGGGTCCCTGCGAGCCCTGCGATTCGCGGCCGAAGAAGAACATCGGGTTCGGTTCGGGATCTCCCGCCAGGTACGTCGGAATAACGATCTTCGTCTCCCAAACCTTCACCGCGGAAGGATCGGCGGCCAACGACGCCTTCGCCGAAACCAGCAGTCCCACCACAATCGTCAGAAGCATCAGCCTGCGAATCATCAACGCCCTCTTCATCAATTACGCCTTCGAATTACGCCTTCGCCCAGAACGCCCTCTTCGTGACAGTGGGATTCTACACTGCGCCCGCCATCCTTCCCGCTGCCGATGCCGCGCTTCAACTCAGTCCCACCTTCACTTCGAATCACCCGCCCAGGGAGAAGCGCGCGCGGACCGCGTAGTCCGAACCGGAGAGACCGGGAACGCTTTCATACAGCAGGAATTCCCCTGCGACAAACTGGGTGAAGCCCGGCGCAGCGTGTGCCCGGGTCTTCAGTGCGCTCAGGCCTTGCGCCCGGCCTTTCCCTTTGCTGCGCGCCAGCGTGATATGAGGTTGATACGGACGAGCATCCACTGGAAACCCACAAGCCTCCATCGCTTGATTGACGCGCCGCTGCAGCAGCAGCAGCTCGGGCGTTGGCCTCACTTCGGCGAAGAGAACTCCGGCTCGATCGAAGGAGCCCAGCCCCTCCAGCCATATGGGAACCGGCGGCAAGCGCAGCTCCCCCAATCGCGCCACCACGCATTCGTATCGTTCGGGCTCTGTGTTTCCCAGAAACTGCAAAGTGATGTGCCACGATTCAGGCTTGGACCACCGCAGTCCGTCTCCATCGGATCGCAGCCGGGCCGAGGCCGCCGTCAACTCGCACACCGCAGTCGCCGCCAACGGAATCCCCACAAACAGACGCATACGCAGTTATCTTAGGCGCGCTCCGGCCTCAGGCGGCGGGCTCTATTGCCTCGACATCTTCGTCCGCGTGGCTCCCAGGAATTGGAAGCTGATCCCCGCCGTCACTCCGTACGGATGAATGGCCCCGTAGGTGAAGCCCGGCCAGTCCTGATACTCGAAGTCCGCCAGGCGCACCCGCCATCTTTGCCCCAGCCGCAGGTCCACCCCCGCGCCAGGCGCGAACACAAAGTAGTTGCCCACTCCATAGCCGTAGGGAAAGTCGAAGCGGCCGCCCCCTACCAGCACCTTCACGTACGGGACCAGGCCCTTGGCGCGAAACGACCACCGCGGCCCGGTCAGCAGCGTCGTCTGCCGCGGATATTGAATGCGCCGCGCCTCTGTCTCCAGGCCCCACCGCCAGTCCAGGTTCGTATCGACGAAGATTCCCCCGCCGGGGATGTCCTTCTTACCGTAGTCCGACTGGAACTCTGAGAACGTTCCCCCCACAATCACGTACATCCCCGTGCCCGTACCTGCGGGCAGCGCCTGCGCATCGGCGTGCATCCCGGCTCCAGCCGCCAGCAACAGCAGCGCCGCCAGGACCAAGCCCCATGCTCGCGAGCGGACCGTGGCGCATCCGCTCACTGGGTCACCGTCAGGGTTATGTCCGCCGATTCGCTCACGCCGGTTCCCGTACCCGTAGCCGTTATCTGGAAGACGTAGGTGCCTGCCGGCGTTCCGTTGATATTCAGGCCGGAGCATCCGCTCAGCCCGCTGGCGAGTCCTGCCAGCAGCAGCAGCATCATCAACCCGGCCAGCCTGTTGCGTTTTGTGCCTCGCCCACTCCACAGCAGCAGTCCCAGCAGCAATCCTCCGGGAAGGATGCACATCGCCGCCGCCGATCTGCCCTCGTGCCGCTCCAGCTTCGCCTGCGATCCGGCCGTTAGCGGCGAACCGGTATCCACAACTACCGTGAGCGTCTGCGTGCCGCCGGCGCCCAGCGTCACCGAGTCCTTGCTGAAGGTGCAGGTTGCCGCATAGGGCAGCCCCAGGCATCCCATGTCGAGCGTATCGCTGAAGTTATTCACTGATGCCAGCGTCAGCGTCACCGTGCTGTGCTGCTGCGATTGCAGCGTCACCGCGGGCGGATTGATCTGTATGCTGAACTGCGTTGGCGGCGTCACCGTGATGCTGGTCTGCGCCGAAGTCGATCCCGCATACACCGAATCGCCTGAGTAAGTCGCAATCACCGTAGGCGAATTCGTCAGCAGGTTGGCGGTGAATGTTGCCACGCCGGTGCTGTCTATCGCCGTCGTGCCCAGCGTCGCGCCGTTGCTGGTAAAGGTCACGTTGCCGGTCGCCGCCACCGGGCCCGCGAACCGCAGCACTGCAATCAGCGTCACCTGCTGGCCGCCGGTCAGCGAAGTTGACGATGCCGTCAGCACCTCCGACGTGGGCCGCAACTGCACCGACTGGGTCATCGTCGCGGAGACGCTGGCAAGGTCCACCACATCTCCGCCGTACGCCGCTGAGATGGGATGCTGTCCGAACGCCATCGAAGTCACGGCAAAGCTGGCCGTGCCGGTGGCGTCGAGCGTTACGCTCCCCAGCACCGTGGTCCCGTCGCTGAACACCACCGTTCCCGTGGGAGGCTTGCTTCCGCTGTTCGCCACCTTGGCCGTAAACGTCACCGGGTCCAGGGCCAACGAAGGATTCTGGCTCGACGTGAGTGCAACCGTCGTCGCCTGCACCACGTTCTCCGCCAGCACTGGCGAACTGCTCTGCGAGTTGTAGCCATCGCCGCCATACACCGCGATAATGGAGTGCACCCCTGGCGACAGGCCGGAGACCTGGAAGGTCGCCACCCCGGCTGAATTCAAGTTGGCCGCGCCCAGCGTGGCCGTTCCGTCTTCAAATGTTACCGTTCCGGTTACACTTCCGCCGGTCCCCGTCACCGTCGAGGTCAGGGTAAGCGGCGCGCCCGTCAGCGCTGGGTTCGCGCTTGAGATCAGGGTGACGGTGGTCCCGGCAATCTGCACCGTCTGCACCAGCACGCCCGATGTGGCCGCCAGGTTGTTCGCGTCGCCACTGTAGGATGCGACAATCTGGTGCTGGCCAACCGTCAGCGTCGAGTTGCTGAATGTCGCCACGCCTCCGGCGCCAACGCTCCCCGTCCCCAGGACCGTAGCGCCATCCCTGAACGTAACCGTACCCGTTATCGCAACCCCTTGCGGCGCGGCGACGGTTGCGCTGAAGGTCACGCTGGTCGTGGCGATCGCCGGGTTAGCACTGCTGGTCAGCGCCACTCCGCCGGCCTGCAGCACTTGCTGGCTCAGCGCCGCCGACTGGCTGGCCGCGTTGTTTGCGTCGCCGCTATACGCCACCGTAATCGAGTGTGTGCCCAGCGCCAGCGCCGTGGCATTCCAAACGGCCGTACCGGCATTTACCGCCGCGCTGCCCAGTACCGTCGCACCGTCGGAGAAGGTCACCGTACCCGTAAGCGCCCCGCCGTTGGTGGTAACGCCTGCGGTAAACGTCACCGCTGTGCCAAACCCGGAGGGGTTCGCGCTGGACGCAACCGTGGTGCTGGTGGTCGCAATCTGGACCGTTTGCAACAGGGTCGCCGAAGTGCTGGAACTGTCCCTTGAGTCGCCGCCGTAGGCTGCGGTCAGCGTGTGCTGTCCCACCGCAAGTGCCGTCGCGGTCAAGGTCGCCACGCCGCTCGCATTCAGCGTTCCGGATCCCAAAGTCACACCGGCGTCTATAAAGGTGACCGCGCCCGTCGGTACGCCGCCAGTGCCGGTCACCACTGCCGTGAACGTCACCGGTCTGCCGGCAATGGAAGGCGTCTGGCTGGATGCAAGCGTAGTTGTCGTCGTCGCCGCAACAATCGTCTCCAGCATCGGCGACGATGTGCTGCCAACGTAGTTGGTATTGCCGGCGAATACCGCGGTCACTGTGTTCGCTCCCGCGGCCAGCGTCGATACCGTAAGCGTTGCAACTCCGGCCGCCGACACCGTTGCTGTCCCCAGCGTCGCTGCCCCATTCTGGAATGTCATCGTGCCCGAGAAGGCGCCTCCGGCGCCCAGCGTCCCGCTCTGCGCAACCGTTGCGGTCAACACCAGCGCCGCGCCCGACGTGCCCGGGTTGGCGCTCGCCGCAATCGTTGTCGCCGTGGGAATCTGCTGCACGGTCTCGCCTAAGCTGGCCGAAGTCGATGTCAGATTGTTTGTATCGCCGGTGTAAATCGCCGATATGGAATGGCTGCCGGCAGCCAGCGCACTGGTCGCGAGTGTCGCCGTACCCGTGCCATCCAGCGTTCCCGTTCCCATCGCGGTTGCGCCGTTCATGAAGGTCACCGAGCCGGTGGGGATCACCGTGTCCGTCCGTGACACCACTGCGGTAAAGGTCACGCTCACCCCCGCGTACACGGTCGCGCTCGAAGTCGTCAGCAACGTTGCGGTTGTCGCCTGTGCCACTGTCTGCACCAGAATCGCCGATTGGCTCGCCAGGTTCGCGGAGTCGCCGCCATAGCTTGCTGTGATGTTGTGCTGGCCTGCGGACAGCCTGCTTACGGTCAGCGTTGCCACGCCGCTCGCATTCAATACGGACGTGCCCAGCGGCACCGCCCCATCGGAGAATGTCACCGTGCCGGTTGGGACACCGGTTACGCCGGCCGGCCCTTGCACCGTCGCCGTAAACGTCACTCCGGCCTCGGCAACTGAGGGGTTCACGCTCGACACCAGCACGGTCGTTGTCGGTTGTTCCATGTGCTCGGCAAGCACTCCGGAAGTCGCCGGAGCGTTGTTCGGGTCGCCACTGTAGACGGCGGTCATCTGGTGAACGCCCGGCGCGAGCGTAGCCGTCGAGAGCGTCGCCGCACCGGAAGCGGTGAGCGTCGCCATCCCGATCTGGGCAGTGCCGTCCATGAAGGTCACGGTGCCCGTCGGCACCATCGCGGCCCCATTCGAAACGACCGCGGTAAACGTCACTGCCGTGCCGACCGTTGCCGGATTCGCGCTTGGGGTCAAGCTGATTTGCGTCGGCTGCACCAGCAGCACCTGCCCAGACAGGTTGATCGTGGCCGGGCTGTTCGCGGCATTCGATACCAGTGAAATCGAGCCGGTCACCAGGGTTCCGATCACCGTTGGCGCAAACTCCACCCCCAGCGCGCAGGTCTGATTCACCGCAATCGATTGACTGGTGGAGCACGTGGTGCTCGCCGAATCGAGCGCGGAGTTGCTCACCAGGGTGAATGCGCTGAAGTTCAGTGCCGAATTGCCGTCGTTCTCAACCACTTCCGGCTGCGGCGCCGATACCGAATTGACGCGCATCACCGGGTAGCTCAACGCGGTCGCGTTCGCATACACCACGCGCATCAGGTTGTCGAAATAGTCGGCGATGTACAGGTTGCCCGGACCATCCAGAAACAGCGCGTAGGGACCATCGAGTTGCGCGCCAATGGCCGGGCCGCCGTCGCCTGAGGTGACTGCGCCCACTGCCCCCGCGATCGTCTCGATGATTCCTGTCGTTGCGCTGATCTTGCGCACCAGGTGGTTGCCGGAGTCCGCCACATACAGGTTCCCCGCCACGTCCGCCACCACCCCGGCTGGCACATTCAACTCAGCCTGCACGGCCGGGCCAGCGTCCCCGCCGTAGCCGCGCGTGCCCGTGCCCGCCAGGGTCGAGATCGTCCCCCCGCTCACCTTGCGCACGCAGTTGTTCGAAAGGTCTGCGATGTACAGATTGCCCGCACCGTCCAGCGCAATCCCCCACGGAGAGTTCAGCAGGGCCGAAGTCGCCGGCCCTCCGTCGCCTGCATAGCCCGCGGCGCCGGTTCCCGCCACGGTAGTAATGATCCCCGTGCTCAGGTCCACCCTGCGAATCACGTTGTTGTCGGTGTCCGAGATGTACAGCGCGTGATTCCCGTCGAACGCGATGCCGCTGGGATACGCCAGGTGGGCTTGCGTCGCTTGCCCGCCGTCGCCCGAGTAGCCTTCCTGCCCGCCTATGCCGGCAATCGTCGTGATGATCCCCGTCACCGCATTCACCATGCGGATCGCATGGTTGGCGCTATCCGCGATGTACAGGTTGCCCGCGCCGTCCAGCTTTGTATCGGCGGGTGTATCCAGCATTGCAGACGACGCCAGTCCACCATCCCCGGCGAACCCGGCCGTCCCATCGCCGGCCACCGTGGTGATGATGCCGGTCACCGCATCTACTCGGCGGACCCGCTGGTTGTTGGAGTCGGACAGAAACAGGTCCCCCGCGGCATCGGCCGCGCCGCCCATCGGCAGAAACAGCGGGGACTGGGTCGCCAGCCCGCCGTCGCCGCGATAGATCCACTGGCCGTCGCCGGCTACGGTAGTGATCATGCCGGGAACGAAGACCCCGGTTGCGCCCACGCCGGTCGCGATCAGCAATTCGCTGCCCAGCAAGCTTCCATCGCTCGCCCGCAGCAGCACAGCGCCCTGGCGCTGGCCGGGATACCTGGGCTGGAAGGTCACCCCCACGCTGCACGTCTGCCCCGCGAAGTAGCTTAGTCCGGTCGCGCAGCTCCCTCCCGCCGCATACGAGAAATCCTGGTTTGGCACGCCCTGAGTAATCACGGTAATCGTGCCCAGCGTGCCCGCCGCGGACATCGTCACCGGCACCATCCCAGCCTCGCTGGCGCCGCCCACCTGCGCCGGAGCGGCAAACTGATACGCCCCCGGCGCCGGAGCTGCCGCGCCCGCACCGGACGTCAACGCGAACACCATGCCCGCCATTGTCAGCAGGCTGCGAATCCCGGCCGCCCCAATCCGTAACCTGCTCCGTAACCTGCCCCGTAACCCACCCCGTGAACCGCACTCGGGGCCTGCCGGCGACCCTGCCATCCGGCTGCCTCGATTGTGGAAAAGCTGGCTGCCCGCGTTCTCGGCCCGCCGCGAACCAAATGTGGTGGAGAGCGCGTTGCTTTGCATTGCTGACTGCTGCATGTATGTGACCTTTTCTGCACGCGGAACAATGCAGCTAGGACTCCCTTATCGGCCCACCCCCAGAAGACCAATAGTTTGCTCATTGGTAAATACGACTTTCGCCCTACCATCTCCCCCTATGGAGCTATCGTTCGTCATGCGCCAATCAGGATTCCGCGCGCTCTCCCTCGCAGTTTGCCGTTCTTCTGGACGCCACGGAGGACGATTCCCCCGGCACCCCTTCAGCCCCGCCCCCATGCCCGCGCGACGCTCCCGCGTCTCGACCCAATCCCTCCCATCGGCGCGCAGGCACACCCCCCATTTAAGTTTGATTTTGGGGTACCGCAGTCTAGGCAAATGAGTGTAGACTTTTGCGCGCAGGGGATTCTGAAAAATATTGGCCTGACCAGTACATTTGACGAAGCTGTTTTACCGCACCCCGAAACAAACCGGCATCGTCCCATGGAATCTGGAGCGATGCCGGCTTGGTGGGTGGGTTGGGGAAGGTTTATGGCTTCGCGCCAACCGTTCCATTCTTTAGCGCAAGCGCAATCGGCGTGACGGTCGGAGAAGCGGCGCCCACCAGTTATCATGGTGGGTAGTAGCCAGCTTCGACGCTGTATTCTTGCGTTGTAGGAGGATTACCAGCGTTGTTCAGAACACAGCAGGTCGCCGCTCGCGCATTCGCCGCGGGCATTTTAGCCGGCTGCGTTGCAGCCGCTCAGGCCCCCATTTCACCAGCCCCGAACCCTCAGAAAACGACCGCGGTTCTGACCGTCAACGCGCGCATCGTGATCCTCGATGTAGTCGTGACGGACAAGGCCGGCAACCTGGTTCCCGGCCTCACCAGGGGCGACTTCACCGTCTATGAGGACCAGACCCGGCAGACCATCCGTTCCTTTGAAACGCCGGAGCAGCATGTTCTGCCGCCGGGCGTCAGTATCAATTCGACTGCCGACCTGGCGAAAGCGCCGGACGCGCCGGTTACGCTGCTGGTGCTGGATGAGCTCAACACGCGCTTCGAGGACATGTCGTTTGCCCGGAATTCTCTGGAGAAGTATTTGAACGCACAACCTGCGACGCTCACTCAGCCCACCGCGCTGATCGCCGCAACCAACACCAGGTTCCAGCTCCTGCAGGATTACACGCTCAATCGCCAGGCGGTGTTGACAGCGCTCAAGAATCACTTCCCCGAGTACCCGTGGCGTCTGATGCAAAGCGGCAAGACTGGCCCCGGAGCGGCGGAGCGCCTGGCCATGTCGCTGGGCTCCCTGGAGCAGATCGCCGAAGCCGTCTCCGGCCATCCCGGGCGCAAGAATGTCATCTGGGTGGGACGTGGTTTCCCCGCGATCAATATCCAGGATTCAACGGACCAGGAAGCCGCCGTCATTCAGAAGGCAGTGCAGCACGTTATCGACGTCATGCGCGATGCCCGGATTACCCTGACCACCATCGATCCCACGGCCAACACCTCCGCCATTGTGGATATTGAAACCCCCGAAGACCTGGATATCGCCGAGGGCGCGAACGGAGCCGATCCCATGGCCGGGCTGGTGAACTTCCAACTGCTGGCGCCGGCCACTGGCGGCCGCGTCTATCTCTCGCGCAACGACGTGGGTGCGGAGATCGGCACCAGCATTCGCGATGGGAACAATTACTACACGCTCAGCTACACTCCCACCAGCCAGAGCGACGCCGCGCAGCCCTACCGCCGCATCAGCATCAAGATGAGCCGGCCTGGGCTCACGGCCACAACGCGCAATGGCTATTACATTCAATCGGCTGCGCCAGCGCCGGATTCGGCTCCCGCGGTGCTCAAGCAGGATCTGAATAAGATCGCATTCGATCTTGGTGGTGCGGCCAATAGCCAGCTCGTTTACACCGGCCTGCAGGTAACGGCGCATCGCCTGGCCGATCCGCCCAATACCTTTGCCGTGGACATCGATGCCAGGGATCTCAGCCTTCAGCGGCAATCCGAGGGGAACGCACAAGCGGAAATCACCTTAATGATAGCCAGCTTCAACCGGCAGAACAAAATAATTGCGCACCAGATTCAGGAGACGACGGCATCCATCAAGTCCGATGCAACGTCTGCGCAGCGCGCGGAATTCCGCATCCCGGCTGTGATTCCCGCGGATGCAGCCCGGGTCCGCGTGGTTGCGCGGGACACAGTGAGTGGGAAGATGGGAACCGCCGATCTCAGTCCTGCGGCGTTTCGCGCGAAATAGCCCGAGCCGGAAAACCGGGCCCGCGTTCCCGTCACAGCAGATACAAACTCCGGTTCCGCTCTAGGAACTTGTTGAAATTGGTTCTGGTCTTCGGCCGATTTCGGTTGTGGTTCGTCTATTGAGTATGCGTGGAGACGAGCGAGTTCAGGACAGTATGTTCAGCTA
>Ga0224555_1003622_pt1 | contig 15473 bp, 9 predicted proteins | sample 714S23034metaG_FD_180687 | JGI IMG/M metagenome (GOLD analysis project Ga0224555, IMG submission 180687) | Peat soil microbial communities from Stordalen Mire, Sweden - 717 S2 30-34 | ecosystem: Environmental > Terrestrial > Soil > Wetlands > Peat | place: Sweden: Norrbotten County, Stordalen...
GGGAAGAAAGTTGCCGACGATGGTTTGTAGATGGCCGTTCGAGAGCCAGGGATGGGGTTCGAACGGAGTAAACCAGGCGGGAGTTTCCGCAGTCGCGCGAGCGAAGGAACTGTCTGGCACTACGCTGGATGGCACGGCAGAAGAAATGGCTAAAGCCTCGCGTTCCATCGACTTAGGAGGGGAAATTGGGGCGGCTAGTGGGAATCGAACGTTGAGACCTCATGGACCACCCGTAAGTTGCAGAATACACGTTGCCACAATTGCCAGCAATACTACAGTTGCCAGGGTGCCTTGTCGGCGGCTCCCCCTGACAGCAGCGGCAAAAGCCGCTTCGACCTTCGCCAGGCTCATCGACGAGGTCACGATGAAGACCCCGTTTAAGCAGTGCTATCCGGCGGATGGACCGTTTGGGATATAGAGGATGCGCATACGATCTTTAATCAAATGAAATTGGCTACATGGCGGCCCGTTTGCAACGGCCTACCAAAACTGGGATGCCATGACAGTCGCGGCACCCGTACTTCCCCCAATTACTTCCACCTTCAATACCGCCTCGAAGTTTTGATACAACGAGCCATGAGGTGCGGTACGGACAAGCGCTTCCAAACCCTCAGGTGACACGATGTACTCGCCTGCGGCTTGAGAACCGTTCGAGCCTATGCCTGCAACAATGACGACTGGCCCACCGGTCGTAGGGTCGTAGAAGCGACCGATAATCGCGTAGTCGGTCGTCTGTTGAAGATAGGGTAAATCGAAGTCGACACTCCAATCCCGACGCTCCGGGTGCTGTCCATCAAAGATGTAGTGCAAGCTACCCGTCTGCTCAAGATGGAACCGGAGGGGTTTCAATAAGCGCATGGTCCACAGATTGTTATATCCAGATACCAGCACTACCGGACGCCTGCGTAGATCCTGAAGGCTGATTGAATATGCTTCATGAATCCTGAATTGCTTGTGCTGAGCTTGCAGGAAACCGGCGACTTGGGAAACAGCTTGGACTGCTGCCAAAGAGATACGCGCCTCCGGCCGCAAGATGTGTTGCTCGATGGTCGCGTTAAGCGGTTCTGTCTGATCGGAATCTTCAACATGGGTGTGGCCCACGCTGATGATTACTGCATCGGGGCTAGTCAAAAGTGGGCCCCAAAGTTCCATCAGCGGAGTCTTCGCCGCCTGTGGGGACAGCGGTCGAAGCAGGAAATATCCGATCAGCGCAAGTGCGGAGATCGCCAGAGCGCCAATGAGCAGTCCGGAGAGAAAACTCCGGCGGGAAGAAGACCGGCTGCTTCGATGATCCTGCGGGATATACGCAGCATCATCGGGAACCTGGAGCTCATGGTCGATCACTCCTGGTTGAACGAACCCACGAGTTGCACCGCCTGTCGAGGATGATTCCTGCTCTTCGGCCTTCTCAATGCGGAAAAACAGTGGTGTGTAGCTCCCCGTCGGCAGCGTAATCTCGATCGAACCAGGACCGGAATTCTCTTGATAGTACTGCGCGAGCCGACGACGGACCTCGCCGGCGCTGAACCGCACCACCGGATCTTCATTTGTGTCGTAGTCGGCTGTCCGATGAAAGACTTCAATCCCAAGGGTTCGCTCTTTGAGATCTTCGCCCCTTCCAGAAAGCGTCTTCTCGACAACGTAACGAAGGAGAGCAGGATAACGACGGCTGTTCTGAAACGGAGGGCTCGCCAGAATCCGTTCGAGATCCTCCTTAACCTCCAAACGGTCATGTTCGGAGACTGGATTCCAGGGCTTACGAATTGCGGAAAGAGTCGTCATGGACGTGCTAAGAATTCGGCGGCCTTTGCACGCACACATGTTACAACTTACAGCCCCTTGTTACAAGAACGTAATCATCCTGTTTAATCAACAACTTAGATTAAATTAAGAAACACTACCGTATGCAACTTGTCAGTGGCACGGTTTGGGGATCAGAGTTGCCGACGCTGGTTTCGTCTTTCATTTCGTGTGAGCTAAGCGCACCGGCACAAATTCGCACGGAATGCACTCGGGGGAGCGTACTGCCCCGGTACCGAGACAGCGGATCGCAGTGAACAAGAATACCTGGAATCTCAGACACGGAGGTTTTGAAGGTAGATGCAGCCTGACGTTCAGGTCGACGCGCTTGCATGAGGAGTAATTCACCTGGCAGTGATGTAAACGTTTTCGATCCATCCCCATGGACCGCAAGCCTCAGAAGATGGTCCTAAGCGAACGGCGGAGCAGCGATGCGAATTCGCAGACCGACTGCTCGGAACTTACACAAACAACCGCAAGTGGAGAACACCGCTGACGAAAAACAGCGGAGAAGGATTTGGCCATGACACAACGAAATCGTCACGAAGCACGCGAGTCGTTGCTTGAGCTTGACAAGGAGCGCAAGACGACAGCCAACAGGAGCCAAGCAGAGATTCTGCGATTTGGCGCCAGAATTCTGGGTGCGCTTTCAATCTTTGCAATGCTTGTGTTGCTACCCGTCCGCATGCAGGCGCAAGTGCTCTACGGCACTCTGCTGGGTAACGTAACCGATTCCACCGGCGCAGCAATTACAGGCGCCACCGTGGTGGCCACCGATTCCGGAACTGGTATCGCAAAGACGACCACAACGGATAATACCGGCAGCTATCGCCTTTCGGACCTTGAGCCCGGCACGTATGCGATATCCATCACCGCCGGCAAATTCGCCAAAGTGACGACGCAAGGCATCATCCTCCAGGCGAATGCCGAGTTCCGTTTTGACGCCCAGCTCAAGCCGGCGGCCGTGGGGCAGACGGTCACGGTGACCGCCGCGCCTCCCAATCTCCAGACCGATACCGCGAACGTGTCCAACGAGCTGGAAACCGCGGAAGTGCAGAACATTGTCACCACCGCGGGATTGAATATGCGTAACTTCCAGAGCTTGTTTCTCGTCCTACCCGGCTTTTCGCCGCCCACCGAGCAACACTCTGAATCCGGCAATCCCGCCGACACCATGATGTTCAATGCAAACGGCCTGTCCGGCAGCAACAACAGCACCCGCGTTGACGGCGTCAGCGATATCTATCCCTGGCTGCCGGAGATCACCGCGTATACTCCCTCGACCGAGGCCATCTCCTCAGTCAACGTGCAGACCAACAGCATGAACGCAGAGCAGGGATTTGCCTCCGGCGCCGCGGTTAGCGTGACAACAAAATCTGGAACCAACACCTTCCACGGCTCGGCCTGGGAATACAACATGATCAGCGCCTTGATGGCGAAAAGCCCCTTCTTTACCAAGACGACGGCGAACAGAGGCTTGATTCCCAAGTATGTCCTGAATCAGTTCGGGGCCAATTACGGCGGTCCGATCAGAAAGAATAAGGCCTTCTTCTTCGGGAACTGGGAACGCACCCGGCGATCGGCGGCGTTAAGCGGCTTCCAGACGGTTCCATCCGCAAATATGATGCAAGGCATCTTCACGGGCGTCACCACCAACGGCACTACCCCAGTCGTGATCTACGATCCCGCTACGGGCAATCCCGATGGTACTGGCCGCACGCCATTCCTGAACAACGTCATTCCTCCAGGCCGCATCTCCTACGCTGCGAACCAGATGATCAAGCTGTTGCAAGCGAGTAGCAACGCCGATGCGCCGAACGTCGCCGGCGCCAACTTGCTTTCCGCTAACGGGGTCAACAATGACTTCTTTGGCGCCGCGGACGGCGAGTACACTCGTGACAATATCGATAGCCGCGTCGATTTCAATCTCAGCAGCAAGAGCACGCTCTTCGGACGCTATGGCGTTCAGAAGACCAGTCTCTTCGATCCCCAGACGCTGGGAGCGGCGGGCGGCACCACCTTCGACGGCGGCCAGCCGGGCAATGCGCCCAGCATTGTTCAATCCATCGGAGTTGGCGGCACCTATACCTTCCGATCCAATCTGCTTCTGGATGCCAACTTTGGTTATCTGCGCCAGGGCATGGCCGCCAAGAACACCGATCTCGGGACAAATTCGGGAACGTCTTACTTCAACATTCCCGGCACCAATGGCACCTGCACCCTCTGTGGAGGACAGCCTGGCTTCTTCTTCAGCGGCCTCTCGAATCTGGGCAATCAAAACCGCTCCAATCCCTTCCAATTCCGGGATAACACTTACGTCTCCGCTGCCAACCTGAGTTGGAACAAAGGGAAGCACTCCACTCGCTACGGCATGGAATTCGATCGCTTCGCCATTAACCATTTCCAGCCGCAGAACACCTACGGCCCTCGCGGCGGTCTCGACTTCACAGGCGGCTTGACCACGCTCACCGGTGGAGCGGCTGCGGATGTCTTCAACTCCTGGGCAGACTTTCTGCTCGGCCTCCCGCAGTTGGTGCAAAAGGACACCCAGTATCTGAATCCGGCCACCTCGCGCGAAAGCGTTTGGGCATTCTACGCTCAGGATCAGTGGCGGGCGACCGAGAAACTTACGGTCAACTACGGCGTCCGGTACGAGTATTATCCGGTTGCCACTCGCGATCATTCCGGTCTTGACATCTTCAATCCCGCCGACGGAAACCTCTATGTGGAGGGATCCAGCGGCGTTCCCGCGAGCGCCCAGGTCAAGGTAGGAAAAGGCATGATTTCGCCGCGCCTTGGCTTGGCCTACCGCATCGACCCCAAGACAGTAGCCCGCGTCGGGTTCGGATTGTCGTCCAACCCCGACAGCTTTCGCAATGTGCTGACCACTTATCCCTCGGTGGTTTCGCAGACCATTCAGGGAAACACGGGGAATGTGTCGCCCATTGTCAACGGGGCACCCGTCACCTTGACCACCGGTATTCCGACCTTGCCGGCTCCCACACTGAGCCCAAGCTCACCCTCGGTCGCTCTTGGCACTCTCGGCACACCCGCAGGCTCCCTGGGGGCAACCACGCTGCCGCTGAATTACAGGCGCGGGTATTACGAGTCCTACAACGTAGCCTTGGAGCGCGAGTTTCCTGGTGCAATTACCGTGAATGCCACCTACGTCGGCGAACTCGCTATCCGAGAGGTTCCCGGCATCAACATCAATGCCAACCAGGCGCCGGGACAAACTGCCGCTCAAGAGCCTATGAAGGTGCTGTATGGCATCACGGCCGGAATCACTTCCGAAATACCGGATGGAACCGCACACTACAATGCCCTGCAAGCCCAGGCAAAGAAAAGATTCGCGGGTGACAGCAGCGTGTCAATGAACTACACGTACTCCCGTGCCATCAACGATTACGGCGATCAGTCCGACGGCGAGTCGGGCTTGTTTACTGCGATGGCCGCTCCTTATTGGCATCTCAACCGCGGCGTGGCTGGTTTTGACCGCACGCATAACGTTCAGATCTTTGGGAACTATATGCTTCCCTTTGGCAAGGGTCAGGCCTTTCTGCAGAACGGTCCCGCCGGATACATCCTGGGAGGCTGGTCTTTGAGCGGCGCCTTGAGCCTCGAAAGCGGCGTGCCCTTTACGGTCACGGGCAGTGGAGGCTCACTTGGTCCCAGTACTTCCGGCAGCTCGCAATTCGCAGACGTGCTCACCAAGTCGAACATGATTCTTGGCGGTCACGACGCCAACCATCCCTATTTCAATCCCGCCAATTTTCAAGACCCGTCCGTAACCGAAAAGGCTCTGTCGGGGTCGAGTTGCTCTACCTCCAATCTCGCCGTATGCCGCTTCGGAACGGCGGGGATTCACTCGCTTCGCGGACCGGGACTCATCAACCCCAGCCTCAGCGTGGGCCGGACATTCGCGTTCACCGAACGGTTTGGCATGGTCCTCCGCGCCGAGGCATTCAACCTCACCAACACGCCTCAATTCAGCAATCCCAACGCCAGCGCGACTGGGGGCGGATTCGGAACCATCTCGGGCGTGACTCAGAACTCCAACCGCGAACTACGCTTCTCGGATCGAGTTAACTTCTAATAGACCTATCGAATTAACCGCAACCCTCGGGCCGGCCTCAGTTCATGAGGCCGGCCCCCGGCACATAGGCATGGAAACCCAATTTCCGTGCATCACGCTGCGCTCCATTTAGCCTGTGTTTGTTTTTGGGCGAGCACAGGCCAAGTGCGGCAGAAATTCGGCCATGAAAGCAGCTTTCGAAATGGACAGAAGAAGATTCTTACAGACCGGCACAACCTTAGGAGCGTTGTCATTGTTTGACTCGCCGTCTCGCGCCCTCCTTGCTTCTTCGGGAACTGACGATCGCGAATACTGGGTTGAGTTGCTGTCCAGAATCGCCCACCCGGTTCTCAGCGCGCTTAGCGAGCGCAGGCTGAAAGCGCTGATGCCCGTCGAAGCTCCTCATGGCAACGCGCAGGAACGCCGCCAATTTACCCATCTTGAGGCTTTTGGGCGCCTTCTCACCGGCATCGCTCCTTGGCTTGAATCGGGACCGTCCGATGGCGCGGAAGGTGCTCTCAGAAATCAATACACGGAACTGGCGCGTAAGGCCATCGATGCGGCCACCGACCCCGCATCTCCGGACTTCATGAATTTTTGCAATGGAAGCCAGCCCGTCGCCGATACGGCATTTCTGGCGCTGGCGATCTTGCGCGCGCAAACTGAATTGTGGAAGAAGCTGGACAGCCGGGTGCAGCGCAATACCATCGCGGCGCTGGAATCGTCGAGAAAAATCACCCCGCTTTACAATAACTGGCTGCTCTTTTCAGCCACGATTGAAGCAGCTTTGTCGATCATGGGAGCGTGGTGGGATGCGATGCGTGTCGATTACGCGATTCGCACCGTCAATACCTGGTATAAAGGCGACGGTCTCTACGGTGATGGCCCGGAATTGCATTGCGACTACTACAACAGTTTCGTCATTCAGCCAATGCTGCTGAATATCCTCGACACGGTTTCCGATGCTTCATCTGGATGGCGTGGCCTAAAGCCGGAAACGACGCGGAGGGCCCAGCGCTTTGCAGCCATTCAAGAAAGGCTCATAGGTCCCGACGGATCGTTTCCTCCAGTCGGACGGTCTCTCTGCTATCGCTTCGGCGCATTTCATCTTCTTGCGGAAATCGCCCTGCGGAGACAATTACCCGAAGGCATCGCGCCTGCGCAGGTTAGAAGCGGATTGACTGCAGTCATGCGCACGATGACACAAGCCCCTGGTACCTTTGATGAAAACGGCTGGCTTCAAGTGGGGTTCCACGGCCACCAGCCTGAAATCGCGGAGGCATATATCTCGACCGGAAGTTGCTATCTTTGCTCCGCCGCGTGGCTCCCGCTCGGACTACCCGGCACCGACCCGTTTTGGGCTGGACCGCCGCAACCGTGGACATCGAAGAAGGTGTGGGCTGGTGATCCAGTTGCACCCGACCATGCCCTTTTCGATGGCTTCCGTCCGGGTGGACAAGTCTAAGCACTGGCGTCATAGAAGCGCACAAGCTCTCGGGCTTGCACACGCATGACTGGAAGACATTGAGGATTGCAATGATTAAGTATCCAGCACTGACAAACTACATTGCGAAATGCCAGTTCTCCGATGGAAAACACGGGCCTACTCGCCGCAGTCTGATCGCATCACTTTGTGCTCTTGCTGCTTTGAAAACGCTGCCCGCGATCGCATCCGAGAACGGAGCTCCGGTAACTTTATCCTTCGGCGCGGCCGCTTTGAATGCGATACCACTCAATTATGTCGGATTGAGCTATGAGACATCGCAGTTGGCCGATCCGGACTTTTTCGCGGCAGATAATCCGGAACTGATCTCCCTATTTCGAGCTCTCGCCCCTACCGGGGTTCTGCGAATTGGGGGCAATTCGAGTGAATTCTGTTGGTGGAAAGCTAATCCCTCCGATCTTCCGCCGGAAATGCCGGCGTCAGCCCATAGCGACGACAACTGGATGCCGCAGAGCTTCACGGCCATCGAGCCGGTGGCGATCAACCGGCTCGCGGGTTTTCTTGATGCAACGGGGCGGCAGGTCATCTACGGATTGAACCTGGGAACGGGAACGCCGGCCAGGGATGCAGAAGAAGCTTCCTACGTGGCGAAAACCCTTGGATCGAGACTGCTCTTTTTCCAGATCGGCAACGAACCAGAGTTTTATCGCGATCCCAACAATCGGCTGCGTGGGCAGGATTGGGACTTCGACAAGTACTTCGCCGAATGGATTGCGCTTGCGCAGGCAGTGATCGAACGAGTTCCCGATGCCCGGTTCGGCGGGCCGGATGTCGGGTCGAGCGCAGAGTGGGTCGTGCGGTTCGCGGAAGAGGCGCCCAAGCGCTTTCCAGGCAGGATTGTTGCATGCTCCGGTCATTATTATGCCGAGGGCCCGCCGGACAGCCCGCAAACTACAGTGGCGCGCCTCATGGGACCGGATCCGAAGCTGGACGAAAGTCTCGCTCGGAGTACCCAAGCCGCGGCACACGCAAATCTGGAGTATCGCATGACCGAGGGCAACACATGCTACCGCGGCGGAAAGCCGGGAATGAGTAATGCTTTTTGCTCAGCGCTCTGGGCACTCGAATTCATGCTGAAGCAGGCAAGTTATGGAACCGCTGGCGTGAACTTGCACGGCGGCGGCTCCAAGCAGATTCGGCTCTCACTCGGGGGGCACCTTCCCGGGGAAGGCTTGACTCCAGAAGGGGCAGCTGCGGCCGAGCAGGGAAGTTTCTACACCCCGATAGCAGGCAGCCGCGAATCGGGCTTCGTAGCGAGGCCGGTTTTCTACGGCATGAAAGTCGCCGGCCTCCTCGCTGGCGGCAAAATGCGGTCCATCAGCTTTGATCCGCCCCTGATGCAATCGACGGCGTGGGCAGCGGAAATGACGGATGGCTCAACACGGGTCATAGTGCTAAACAAGAACCCGCAACAGCTTATGAATATCGAGATCCGCTCGCCGCGCGCCGCCAGACTCTGGCGTTTGCAGGCTCCGGACCTCGCTGCCACCTCGGACGTCAGTTTGGCTGGAGCGGTCATTGAGGTTGGTCAAAAGTGGAAACCACGAGAAGTGGAGCATCTACCCAGTAGGGCGGGTAAGGTGCAAGTGATTCTTCCGCACGCCTCTGCCGCCGTCCTATTTTTTGATCGTGGTCTCGATCAAGTTGGGTAACCGATGCACGTCCCAACAGAGGTCGATCTGAGTTTGGTCGTCCTATAAACAGACATCCGGCGCTGCCCCTAGTCAAGCTCGCGGCCGGAGGTGACAGCGATGAGGGCAAGCCCTATAACACGGAAAGGAGGTTCGAAAAATCGCTTTTCGGGGACGACTTACGAGCCGGGAATACTGCCGTTGGAGTCGCGAGCTTCCGGTGGCGGAACCCGGCGAGTTGATTTCACCGAAGTGAAGGCGAGCTCAACTAGCGTCTGTCGGAAGATTAATCGGGACATTTTGCTTCAACTCACGCGATCTCGCCAACCTGTTTCTCGGGCAGATCTTTCTCGCCTTTCAGGACTCGAACCCAGCACCGTTTCAGAAATCGTGGAGCAATTGATTCGCGAGGGCTGGATAAATGAAGGGCTACTCGGCCGACCGTCGAGTGGCCGCCCGCCGACGTTGTTTTCGTTGAATGACAATCTCGTGGTATTGGCTGTAGATGTCCGTCCGACTCAAGCCGTTATTGCTGTTGTGGATGTGAATAGCCATGTCCTCACGTTTTCGTTGCAACATCTAAGCGACGATCTCGCAAGAGTGACCACTTCTCTCATTGACAACCTAAAGCGAATCCGGGCCAACTATTCCTCCAAGTCATTCGTCGGCATCGGGATTAGTTTTCCCGTGTACGTTGACAGGAAATCACGGAAGTTGGTCTTTGGTTCAAGGTTATTAGGGCCCACCACTGATTTTGAACGGATCATCGAGCAGGAAATGGATCTGACTGTGGAAATAGAAAACACAGCTAATTCGTGTCTAATGTCCGAGCTTTGGTTTGGCAGAATGGAAGGAATACGAAACTCGGCGATGGTCACAGTATCTGAGGGAATCAGCGTTGGCATTCTCGCCGATGGAAGCCTGATTACAGGACATCACGGAACGGCAGGAGATTTCGCCCACATTCCTTTTGACTCTTCAGGGCCGCCCTGCGAATGCGGACAGACAGGATGTTGGGAATCCATGGCTTCAAACAAAGCTGCACTTCGACATTACAGGGAGCTGATCCCTGAAGCGAATGGACTTTCGTATCAAGATTTGCTTGATCTTGCGCTCGGCGGGGATCAGAATGCTCAACAAGCGGTGGCCAGGCAGGCTGCCCAGCTGGGTAGAGGATTGCGGATCATTGCTTGTGCTCTTTCGCCAGAGGTCATGCTCGTGGCGGGAGACCTTACCTCGGCGTGGGAACAGTTTGCGCCAATTCTCGAGGGAGAGTTGTCGATATCCAAACTCCCTGGAGTTCCACCACGCCTGCAACCGATACGAGACGGCGATGTGACGCGGTTGCGGGGTGCGGCAGCGCTACTCCTGCAGCGTCGCGCGCAGATTCACTGATGATGCGTACTTCGTCAAAATCCCATCCGGTCAAAACTCACTGAATTTTCGATGAGCTAGCCCCAAGCCCTCAGAGCCGGCTATGGCTCACTGCTACATGGCGTATTCGGTGATCGCTCAAATGGTGACGCTTATGGATTCGCTGGCGCTTCGCTTAGATCGTGTATCAGGTGGCCATGCTTTGCAATGCGCCGCAATCCTTCGAAGCCCGCTATTGGCGAGACTCCTACCGCGCACTGCTCCTCAATGCTAGTGGAAGATGAGCGTCCGATATCGCTCACGAGAGAATTTGAACGCGACTTGATTTCTCTGTCTAAAGCTCCATCGTGTTTTTGCCGATAGCACCATATGTTCAACCGGCAGAGCTATGTACAAACTGTGTGACCAGCCCGGGACTTTTTCGCGTGTCCTCTTGTCGCTACATATTCTTTGCTTTGTTACATTTAACGCCGGGATGATTCACGGCAGCGCGGCCGTAACAGGCCCTCTACTAAGAACACTGACCTCAGCCCAGCAAGCACACGGTCTTCCGCACGAGGAAGCCGAGCGCGCCTATCCCGTTCACTTGGCGCGTGCGATTGTTCACTACTACGATTCTGAGACAGGGTTGCTTTTCGTTGGCGATTCTACAGGAAGCGTCTTCGTCGATATGCGTGGGCAAAAGCCCCTAAGGATGGCACCGGGAGACATCGTAACGGTCGATGGAGTTAGCAGCGGGGGCGATGTGGCGCCAATCATTAGCAGACCACATGTCCTTGTCATTGGAAAAGGCACTTTGCCCCCCGCACCGCTCGTAGAATTCGGTCGAATATCGGATCGAGAGTACGACGGCCAATGGGTCATGCTGGAAGGCATTGTTCGCTCGATCATAAAACCAAATCAGACAATCGCTTATCGAGGTTTCGCTGGAACAAGTCATATGAGTATGATCATCAGACTTGCGTCAGCAAATGACCAAATTGATGTAATCGTTCCCAATCCAGAGGGGAAGAACTACGCTTATCTGATCGACGCCAAGGTTCGAATCAAAGGTTCATGCGGTCCACGCTACAATCGGCGCGGCCAAGTGCTCGGCGCGCATTTGATGGCGCCAAACATGAGCGGACTACAAGTGATTGAATGGCCGCTCGCAGATCCATTCTCTCTGCCCCTTTCCGAGATCTCAGGTGTCATGCGCTACGCTACCAGCGCACTCGGGCCCGGACATAGACTGCGGGTTCGAGGAGTCGTCACTGCCACACTAGGTTCAGGGTTGTTTTCCATCATGGATAGCAAGCATGGGATCTTTGTCTACACGGACGGAGGAGGCGCACCCTTGAACGCAGGTGACCTTTTAGATGTGGTTGGGTTCCCCGCGATCGGCGACGCCTCAGCGATTTTAGAGGACGCCGTTTATCGCCGAACAGGCAGTGGGCGCGCACCGCCTCCGACTGTTGTTTCGATCAGTGAGGGAATAAATGGGGATCATGATGCAGAGTCCGTGCAACTGTCGGGTCAACTGCTATATACTTCTCGAACTCCAGCGGGACAAATGATGCTCTTGACCGACGGGAAAGCTACATTCACCGCCATTTTGTCAAACCAGGACGCTGGTGAACTGCCAACGATACAAAATGGCAGTCAATTGTTGATCACCGGAATCTGCTTTGTTGAAACTGATGCCTATCGCATGCCGAAAACTCTGAGAGTACTTCTTCAATCACCGAAGAGCGTGCGCGTTTTGTCGGGGCCCCCGTGGTGGGGCGACAGCAGAATACGCCAAATCCTAGGTGTGAGCGGCGTGGTGGCAGTAGCCGTCTTTGTGTGGGTAATCATGCTTCGCAAGCAGGTGAAACGCCAGACCGAGATCATTCGAAGGAATGAGGCGCGTCTGCACCACCTTTCCCATCACGATTCATTGACAGATTTACCAAACCGCCTACTAATGTCGGAGCGTCTAGAATTCGAATTGAAGCGTGTCACTCAGACCCAGGCCGGACTGGGTGTGCTGATGATCGACGTAGACAACTTCAAACAAGTGAATGATACTTTGGGTCACAGCGTTGGAGATCAGCTTTTATGCGCTGTCGCCATTCGAGTTGCGGCGGCGGTTCGCAAAACCGACGTTCTTGCTCGCATAGGCGGTGACGAATTCGTCATTCTATTACCTGGTGTCCAAGAAACTCGCGAAGCCGAATCGATCGCAACAAAGATTGTTTCATCTTTCAGTGAGCCCGTCAGGTTCTGCGAATTCGCTCAATCAATTTCGGTGAGCGTTGGGGTGACGACTTTCCCTGAAGGTGGTCGCACATCCAGTGCGCTCCTTCAAAGTGCCGATGTAGCGATGTATCACGCAAAAACACACGGACGAAATAAGTACGCGGTCTATTCGACGGATATGAAAGTTCACGGAAGTTCGATAAAGGCGCCCGCAGAACATCCGCTCGTCGAGAGCGGTCAGCCTAACTTGGTAATGCAAGCAGGCTGCTGAAAAACGATGTCCGGCGCCGTTGATTCTCCTTTGCACCCTGCTGCCAGTCTTTTCATCTGCGTGCAGATGTGACCATCACGCCGAAGATGGCCTGGATGGCGGTGGACGGGGATCGGCGAAGGGCGGGTATTCAGAAGCGCATCTCGCCGCACACACTGTTGACCTTCGGGCCTCACAGCAATCTACAATTCCAAAAACCTAACTCACATCGAGGTTAAGTTTGGAGGCACTTACGCTGAAAACGCACTTTTGCAGACACAATCGGAATGGTGGAGCGGGAAAGAACGGGGCTGCGTCAGCGAATCTGGGTGGCCAGTTCTCTTTTCTCCATCTCCCCACGGTTCGATTTGCTTTGGTTCACTTGATTTGAATCCCTCGCCTCTTCATGCCATAAAGCCACCACTCTTCCGGGCGTTCCCTTCCCGCGAACTCTTTTGGTTCTTGTCGGTTAGCGTGTGGCCTTTTGCTCTAATATACCTATGCTGTAAGATACATCATAACAAGTAAACCACATGCCCGCTCGGAAGAAGACCACCACACGACCGAAGCGCTGAGTCGTTTCTCCCGCAGAGAAGCGCACTCAACTCCGGCTTACCGTCAATTCCAGATTCACCAAGACCCATCTCAATCAACTCTTCGCCGCGCTCAAAATCCGGCAGAAGAATGCCCTCGCAGAACACATCATCATGAGTTTTAAAAGCAAGGCTGCTCAGACTCAGCTTCTTGCCTTCTATAACAATCAGTGGCTGAATATTCCATTTCAGACTATTGACACGGCACTCGTGTTTCCTTTGACGCACGAGATAGCCGATGAACTGGAGAGGGTCGGAGGAGAGATTCTCTGCGGAGTGAATCGGTCGAAGACATTTCGCGTGATGGTGGCCTTTTTTGCCTTCGCGCATAAGCTCAAAAATCCAACACAGGTTGCGGTGGCCTAGCCTTTCAGATCGGTGCCAAGCAGCAGGCGAGCGCACACCGGATGATTGTGAAGAGCCTGCTGCAGACCTGCAGCAGCGCGTGGTTCACTCTTCGGTGCTGGATGATAACGGTGTTGTTCGATCATCGCCTACCTGCCCTCTCTTTCATTGCTGTGCGTTCGCAGATTACTGCGCATCAGCCGATGTGCCATCTGGCGGCCTTCGACAACCAGATCGATGGGGCCAAGCTTCCCTCCGAATGCCTCTTGAAGGATTTTGGAGAGGCGTTCCTGGCGCCCTGGAATCCACGCGGCATAGTGTATCCGGAGGACTTCCTCCGTGTCCCCAATTAGCTCCGCAAGGTCGGGGATTGGCACTCCCTTTTCGAGTAGAATCCTGACGAAGGTGTGTCGGAATCGATGGGGGTGGGCCGGCGTCTCCCACGGACCCGCCAGATCGAATACCTTGTTGAGTCTCTTGTTTCGCCAAATGTCGCAAAGCTGCTTCGCATTTTGCGTGATGCCAGCCGCAAAGATGCGCGGGCCATGAACCTTCTGCCGCGCGCGAAGGCGCTCGACGAGCCAATCTGGAATCCATGTGAACAGGGGTCGTTTAGTCTTGTGCGTGCGCAGGAAGACGTCGTTCCCCCTGAGACGCTTCCCGATGTCGAATGTCGCTACGTCGGATATGCGCAGGCCGGTGTAGACGGAGAGAAAAATGAAGTCCTTCGCGTCTTCGCCGCCCCATGCTCGATGGCCAGGGCCTTGTCTTGTGGGAGGACCAATCTCATCGCACGCCTTGTAGATCCTCGCCAACTCGTCATCGGTGAAGGGTGACTTAGGGACGGTGATGGATGATCCGGTGGGGGCCTCCAAATCCTCCGCAAGGTCTTCGGTGAGCCATTTCCTCTTCCTGCAGAATTTAACGAATCCCTTGAGGCGCTCGAGCTTCTTCGCCTTGCCCCGGATGCCGTCGTTCCAGGAAGTGTAGAAGCGGTCCATGTCCGTCACGGTCACCTGGTCGATGTACTTGAGGCCGCGGCGGTCGCAGTAGGTGCCAAGCTGGTTCGTGAACGTCTGGTATTTGGCGAAGGTCGTGGGCTGGACGTCGCGGCCTTTGCATTTTGCCAAGAACGCCTCGACTGCATCGGCGATGGTTACGCGCTCTGGAGTCGCCAGGGTTCTGGACGGCTCTGGAATAGGTTCAACAGTCCATCGACCGGAAACCTCAAGCTTCGCGGCGATTGCGCGCGCGGCCTCCCATTCCCACTGACCCGTGGTTTGACGGGCAAACTTCCTGTTGAGCGTCCCGGAGACGAAGATCGGACAATCACACCGTTTCCAGCCCTTCTTGCGCTCGTCGTATTCGGACGTGCGGAACTCTTCCGAGTGCCCTGCCTTGCACTCGCGGCGGTGGCGGCGATAAAGCGCCAAACCCATGTCAGATTGTCCGATATTGCCCGACGAAAATCTAGCGAAATCCGTAAATCATTATGAATAATAGATCTTTAAATTGGGGCGGCTAGTGGGGATCGAACCCACGACATCCTGAGCCACAGTCAGGCGTTCTGCCGCTGAACTATAGCCGCCGTTTACCCTATCGATTGTAGCATCGAAGCGGATGCGATGCGGATGGGCGGAGAGGAGCAAACCTGCCGCGGAATGATCCCGATGCGGCGCGT
>Ga0224555_1003623_pt1 | contig 15469 bp, 20 predicted proteins | sample 714S23034metaG_FD_180687 | JGI IMG/M metagenome (GOLD analysis project Ga0224555, IMG submission 180687) | Peat soil microbial communities from Stordalen Mire, Sweden - 717 S2 30-34 | ecosystem: Environmental > Terrestrial > Soil > Wetlands > Peat | place: Sweden: Norrbotten County, Stordalen...
TCAGCGAAGGCGCTCACAGGGAGATGAGTTGACCACCATGGCCGGCTGACGCCACAATCATCTCGCTCCTCAGGTGGCCGCTTTTGACCTCACCACGAGTGGCCGCATTTGCCCGACCGGTGACAAAAGCTCGGCCCCGACTATATCGACCTTTACCTCATCCACTTTCCCGCGCCGACTCGGCTGGCGTATACCGACACGTGGCGCGCGCTCGAGAAGCTATACCGGGAGGGTCTGATCAGGGCGATCGGAGTATCGAACTTCAAGTTTCCCTTTCTCGACCGCCTTCTGCGAACCACCGAGATCGTGCCGGCCGTGCATCAGATTGAAGTCCACCCGACCTACCAGCAGGCGGAACTCGATCAGCTCTCCCGCGATCACGGGATCGTCGTCGAGGCATACAGCCCTCTCGGTCGAGCCGCGGACCTGGCCGAGCCACAAATTGGCGCAATTGCCGAGGCGCACGGCGTCACACCGGCGCAGGTCATCTCCGCTGGCACCTGCAGGCTGGCAGGGTCGCTCTTCCGAAGTCTGCTTCGCCCGAGCGGATCGCAAACAATATCGACATGGCCGGATTCGTTCTCAGCGATGATGAAATGGCTGCGATCTCTTGCCTCAAGCGTGGCCTTCGCACCGGCGAAGATGTCGAGACCTTCAACTGAACAACGAGTTCCAAACAAGGAGTGATTGAACCATGCGGATAGTTGTGATCGGTGCCACTGGACACGTCGGGGGGTACCTTGTGCCACGACTCGTCGCCGCGGGCCACGAGGTCATCGCACTCAGCCGGGGGCTGCAGCGCAAGTACCGGGACGATCCAGCGTGGCGCAAAGTTACAACGGTCACGATCGACCGCGAGGCCGGGGATCGCGCTGGTACTTTTGCCGGTCGGGTCACCGATCTGAACGCGGATGTCGTCGTCGACATGATCTGCTTCACTCCTGATTCGGCGGAGCAACTCGTCGAAGGATTGAGGGGGCGAGTGTCGCTCCTGGCCAGCTGCGGGTCCATCTGGGTGCATGGTTCCCTTACCGAGGTTCCCGTCACCGAGGAGGCCATTCGACAGCCCTGGGGCGAATACGGCATCGGCAAGGCACAGATCGAGGAGCTGCTTCTTCGTGAGTCGCGCAGAACCGGCGGACTGCGAACGGTTGTGCTGCACCCCGGTCACATCAGCGGCCACGGTTTTGCCAGCATTAATCCAATTGCGAATCTCGACCTGAATGTGTGGGACAAACTCGCCTCCGGCCAGGAACTCGTCATGCCGGGCTTCGGCCTCGAGACAGTGCATCACGTCCATCCCGACGATGTCGCGCAAGGATTCCAGCTCGCCATCGAGCGGCAGAGCGAAGCGGTCGGTAACAGTTTCCATATCGTGTCGGAACGAGCGCTGACACTCCGCGGATTCGCGGAGGCCGTTGCGGGCTGGAGCGGACGAGAAGCCAATCTGCGGTTCGTACCCTTTGACGAATTCCGCACGACTGTGAGTGCCGCCTCAGCGGAGATCTCCGCCGCTCACATCCAGCGCAGCCATTCCGTCAGCATCGAGAAGGCCAGACGTTTACTCGGCTACGCACCGCGATTCAGCTCGCTCGACGCCGTGCGCGAATCGGTCGATTGGCTACGGGCATCCGGAGCGCTTGCCCCCTCGACCGTCTAGTGTCCTGTACCGGAGATAACTGAGAAAATAGGGTGCCTCTCTCACCACCCGGAGGGCTCCCTGCATGCATGCCACTCGAGGTCGTCCCAAGGCTGCGCTGGCGGTCACCCCGGAGGACCGCCAGATCCTCGAGCGGTGGACCCGGCGGCGCACCACGGCGCAGGGTTTGGCCTTGCGCTCTCGGATCGTGCTCTGCTGTGCGAGCGGGGTGACCAACATGCAGGTCGCCGAGGAACTGCACGTCACCAACGCCACGGTCGGCAAATGGCGGTCCCGGTTCATCAGTGGCGGGGTTGCCGGCCTGCTCGACGAGCCGCGCAGTGGCGCCCCGCGCAAGATCAGCGATGACCGGGTCGAGGCGGTGGTGGTGAAGACCCTGGAGTCCACGCCCCGCGACGCCACCCACTGGAGCACCAGGTCGATGGCGGCGACGGGTGGGCTCAGCCATACCAGCGTGCAGCGGATCTGGCAGGCCTTCGGCTTGCAGCCCCACCGGAGCGAGTATTTCAAGCTCTCCACCGACCCGCAGCTGGTCGAGAAGGTGCGCGACATCGTCGGTCTCTACCTCAACCCCCCCGACCGCGCCCTGGTGCTCTGCGTCGACGAGAAGACGCAGATCCAAGCTCTCGACCGCAGTCAGCCGATGCTGCCCATGGCACCGGGCCAGGTCGAGCGCCAGACCCACGACTACCGGCGGCATGGCACCACCTCGCTGTTCGCTGCTCTCGACGTCGCCACCGGCAAGGTGATCGGCCAAGTCCGTCGGCGGCACCGCGCCGTCGAGTTCCGGGCCTTCCTCGACCGCATCGATCAGGAGGTGCCCGAGGAGTTCGACCTGCACCTGGTGCTGGACAACCTGAGCACCCACAAGACGCCGTCGATCCAGCGCTGGCTGCTGCAACACCCGCGCTTCCAGCTCCACTTCACCCCGACTTACTCCTCGTGGATCAACCAGGTCGAGCGCTGGTTCGCCGAGCTGACGCGCAAACAGCTGCGCCGCGGCGTACACCGCAGCACCCGGGCGCTGGAGGACGACATCCGCCTCTACCTCGCCACCTGCAACGACAATCCGCATCCTTTCGTCTGGGTCAAGACCGCTGATGAGATCCTGGCCAGCATCGAAAGATTTTGTCTACGAATCTCCGGTACAGGACACTAGTGCCCATGTCCCGAAATACCTCTTTTGGGACATGCCCTACACTGGCGTCCATGGTCGCCGCAGGAGAGCCGCTCGTCCAGCACCGGGCATTTGTCATGACCGATGGCCGCGGGGTGCCAGGAGGCGGCGGAGACCCGGTGTCGGTCGTCCAAGGGTCGGAGAGCGTCGACCCCCGCGACACCCCGCTCGCCGCCGTGGTCCCCTCCCGCCGCCGGGGCGAGCCCGTGCCCCGGTGGGTAGAGACCATCCCGGGCTTCTGCCGCTCCCTCTTCCTGGCGCTCTCGGAGGGCACCTGCCGCACCTACCTGGAGGCGCTCAGCCGCTACATCCGCGAGGTCGGCGACCCCCTGGAGGTGAGCCCGGCGGAGGTCGAGGCCTTCCTGGCCCGAACCGCCACCCGCTCCGGACCTGGCGGGGAGCCGCGGCCGCGGGCGGCGTCGACCCGGGTGGTGGAGTTGGCGGCACTCCGCCGCTACCACCGCTGGGCGGTGCGGGAGGGGCTGCGCCCCGACGACCCCACCGTCGCCATCGAGCTCCGCGCTGCCGAGCCCTACCGCGACCTGACGGCGCTCTCTGCCGACCAGGTCCGCTCTCTCCTCGCCGCCATCCCCGACAGCGACGAGGGGGCGCGGTTGCGCTGCCTGCTGCTCTGGTACCTCCTCTCGGGGCGGCGCCGGGTGGAGATCCTGCGCCTCCGCTGGGGCGACCTCGACCTGGAGGCGGGCACCTACACCTACACCCGCAAGGGGGGGAGGAGCGAGAAGCGGTCGCTCCTCCCCGTCCTCCGCGACCTGACCCTCGCCTACGCGCGCCGCTGCAAGGTCCCCACGGCGCCGGACCGCCCCGTCTTCCCCGGCCGCTTCGGCAACGAGGCGCTCAGCCCCCGCCACGTCACCCGGCTGATCACCCGGGCGGCCGCCCAGGCCGGCCTCCCGACCCGACGCCCGGTGCACGCGCTGCGCCACAGCTACGCCCGGCTGCTCCGCGAGGTGGGGGCGTCGGTCGAGGACGTCCAGCACTCCCTCGACCACGCCTCGCTGGCGACCACCACCACCTATCTGCGCAAGCTGGAGGGCGCCGGCGATCCCTTCGGCCCCCAGCTGGCCGAGCTGCTGCTCGGCGCTGAGCAGGGCGGCAAGGGGGTCGCCTGATCCCTCTCGGGGGCCGCTGCCCGCCGATCGGGGCCAGAGCCGACGCTGTGCCGCGTGGGGAGAGGCGCTGGGACGACCACGGAGGTCTCCCCAGCGCCAAGGGGGGGAACTCCATCGTAGAGCTGTGGCCGCAGCATCCCCGTCTACCGGCCCTGGAGCGTTCTGTGAAGGTGCCCGAAACGGGGAGGAGAGCGAGCGGGAAACTGGCAGAGAAGACCCGCGGCGGGGAGACTCCACACCGTTCCGCAAAGGTGGTTTCGGGAATTACTTTGCGGCTGGTGACACGTTCCGGAGTCCGGGGCCTACAATTCCTGATTTGCCAGTGCCGAAGAAGAAACATACGTTCGGCTTCACCCTCGCCACCGTCTGCGTGTTTGCCTTGGGCGCATGTTCGACCCCCGCGACCCTGACCCCAAGGCCAACCGTCAAACAAGCCGCTGCGACGGCATACCTGGCCGCATCATCGAAGGCGAATGGTGCCACCACCGCGGCCATCAAACTCTGCAGTGGGGCGGCTCCTACTGCAGCGCAATACCAGGCCTGCTACGCAGCGCTGGGCGCTGATGACCAGGCCTTTATCCACTCACTTGCGACCATCCAATTCCCGCCAGAAATGAAGGCGGACGTGGAGGCACTCACCAGCGCTCTCACGCAAAGCGCCGCCGCTGAAAGCGCCCTTGCTGCCGCCCCTGACCCTAATGCAGACTACAACGATTCCTCTGCCCTCCAAACGGCGGAGGCTGCTCGCATCGCAGCAGCAGCAACCATCCGAACCGACCTCGGTCTACCGCCCGTGCCACTTACACCGAAGCCACCGCCCACGGTCAACCAGGCTGCTGCTGCTGCGTATCTAGCCGCTGCCACGACTGCCAATGCCGCCGACGATGCGGCATTCAAGCTTTGCCCCGGCAACACTCCTACGACCGCTCAGTTGACGGCCTGCTACGGCGCGGATTACACAGCGGAACAGGCATTTATTCAGGCAATCTTTGCCATCCATTTTCCGGCGGCAATGAAGGCAGACGTGGACGCGCTTATCAGGGCAAGGACGCAGGCGGCCTCCGCAGAGGATGCGCTCGCCAGCTCATCCGATCCCAACTACGACTACGGCGACGCTGCGACACTGAGCACGGCGGACAGTGCTGCTGTCGCCGCGGCCGGGGTGATCCGACACGACCTTGGCCTACCGCCAGTCCCACTCTCCACCCCGGCGCCTTAGTCCCACCTAGCGAGACCTCCAAGCGTACAGAAAACGGTCGTTTTGTGTACGGCTACTGTTTCGCGCGCAGTTCAGCCCGCATTGCGTCGATCACGGCCTCGCCCGCTTTCAGCGCCTCATCGCAGCCGTTGCGGATGTCAGCGTGTGCCTTGGCTGAGACAGCAACAGTCGCAGGGTCTATTGCCAATGCTCCTGGATCAACCCTCTTTGCTATACCCACCGCAACACTGACACGGATGACTTTGCTCTCGAAGTTCTGGACCGCGGCCCACACCTCCGGCGTACCCACTAGAGCCGCGAGCGCCTGGGCTGCAAAGTCAATCTCCTCGTCACCTTTCGGCTCGGGCGTCGGTGGATCGGTGTGAAAAGACTCCCGGTTCCGCTTCCACTGAATTAGCCGCGTCCGGTCACTCACGTATCGCGCTATCGTTTGATACGCGTCCAGCTTTCGCGCTTGTTCGCGTTCGGTCCACGCCAGCGCCACGTCGTGGGCGCGTTGCGCCTCAGCCTGTGCTGCCGCCGCCGTGACGCTCCGCTTCGTGACCAAGTACGTCACAAAGGCGGTAACGGCAGCCGCCAATACCGCCCCGCATACGGCCGCGATGGCGGTAACCGCGGCGACATCATTGTTCGACAACATCCCGCCCCGACCCTACATCGGCGCTGCTGTTGAGGACGCTGTCGAAGGTAGTGGACCTGCTACCGGCACGACGCTTTCAACCTGACTGCTTGCTAGCAGCGATGGCAACTATGGCCAAGACTCCCGCTCCGATCCCCGCAGCAAGCCAGGGTGCCCATTGCATCCCGAAGATGTCCTCGATCGCGGCCTCTAGCTTGTCGGCCAGCACGCCGGCTGCCTCCTGGACGGCCCAGCGCTCGGCCGTAGCGACGATGAAGCCGCCTCCTGGAACGGGAACGAGGATGGCGAGCAGGTCTGTGAAAGCGTCCACGGTGATCTGGCGAGCAACCTGATCACCGACGGAGGGTCCCCATTGAGCGCTCTGTGCAACGCGCATTCGGACCGGCCACGCGACCCGATCGCATGCTGATCGGTGAATCCCAACCGATACCTGGGCGTGGCTGAGTACCCAATCCTCGAGGCGCTGGCCCCGATTGTCGTAACGAGCCAAGTACGTGAAGCCGATGTTGAGCATTCGCGATGCGTGATCAGCGTTCATGGGTTCCTCCAATTGCCGCGGGGTGGCCCCGTTTTCATCACCATGTCAACTCCCACCCGCCCCTCCGCTTTGTGACGCGGCGATGCCGAACAACAAGCCGCCCAGCGCCCCGACCAGACCAGCCAAGGCCGGCGGGAACTCCTCGGTGCGCTCGGTCAGAACCTGTTGCATCGGTTTGCCGCATGTCGGCCACGGACAACGGCGAGCCAGTAGGTGGTCGAACGCGGTCACGTAGTTTAGACACGCCGGACACTTGCCCACCCTGAGCGTCTGTAGCTGTCCTTGGAGCGAATCAAACATGGTCCGCCAGCTCCGGTCGCGCTCCTGGAGGACGGCCAACTCCTGCGCCAGCCTTTGCGCCTTCTTTTCTAGCGCGCGAACCGAGTCCTCGCTCGCGACGGCTTCCAGGCCACGCTCCACAAGGACGGCGAGAGCCGAGCTGAGGGTGAGGCTGCGCTCGTTGCCGAACTGCTCCGCATCCTCGCGCACTTTCGGGGAGGTGCGGAAGTAGAGGCTGACCGTGAGGGGTGTTTTCGCTTCGGCTGTTGCTGCTGTCATGGAGATACTGTACCCGATTTCTGTCGGGCTGACTGTTTTCCGGTCATTTTCATTACAAGTAAGGTGTGTGCATCCTTCCTCGTGAGGCTCTTATCCAGCCCTACAGCGGCGATGCCTCCCGGACCAGCCTGGAGGTCTATTCGCGGCTGGCCCTGGCCCAGACCCAGGCCCAGCAGATCTACGAGCGGGCGGTCGTCGACTTTCCAGTGTGAGCGTGAGCGCCTAGCTGACTTTGCGGCTGGCGGCACGGACCTGCCGGTAATTGGACCCACAGGAGTAGCCACCCGAGCATCCGGCCCCGCAAGACGCTCGCGACCGCGTCGGTCGCCAAGACCTGATGCGCGCCGCGCCGGGGGGCGTTAGCTTGGGATAGATGCGGGATTGAGCTTGTGATTGATTTGGTGTATGCTCCCCGTATGGCTCCTCTGGGGATCGCCCTCCATGGCACTTGCTAACGCGAGGCCTGATCTCGCCGCCCACCAGCAGGTGGTCCGGCTGGATGCCCGTGAGGTGGCGCGCCAGCTCGTGGATCTCCTCGGCGCGCGCTTGGTCGCCTACCTCGGCGGGGTGGGCGAGACCCGCGCCGTGCGCCAGTGGCTGGACGGCGGGCGCGATATGCGATCAGACGCCGAGGCCCGCCTCCGTGAGGCTCTCACGGTGGCCCTCACCATCGCCAGCCGGGAGGAGCCGCGCACGGTCCAGGCTTGGTTCCAGGGCCTCAACCCTCAACTCGACGATCGGTCTCCGGCACGCCTGCTCCGAGACGGCGAGCTGGGGGAGGTAGGGCCTGAGGTGCGCCATGCAGCCCGAGCCTTCGTGGTCGGCGGTTGATTGCCTGACTTCCTCTCCGAGCGCCAGCCGCCGGAGCATCTCTACCGGGTCGGCCGGGCGCCGGACCCCTGGGCCTGGCCGGACTGGCAGTACGCCGGCGGCGACGGCACCTTCGGCAACCGCTGGGACGACCCGACGGGTGTCTACCGGGTGCTCTACGCGAGCAGCACCCGTCTCGCCTGCTACCTGGAGTGCCTCGCCCGCTTCCGACCCGACCCGCACGTGGTCACAGCCTTGGCTGCGATCCCGGACGACCAAACACTGCCAGAAACCGCGGCAGCCGGCGTGATCCCCGGCGGTTGGGCGCACGTTCGACAGATGGGCCTGGCGCGGATCACCGTCGGCGTCTTCGCAGACGTGGGCACCGCGCATTCACTGGGCTTGCTCAACCGTGCACTCGCGACCGATCTCATCGCCTTCGGACTGGACGAGCTGGATGCGGCGGGCATCCGGCTCCAAGCACCGCGCGCTCTGACCCAGAGGGTCAGCCGCCAGGTGTTTCAGGCGAGCCGAGCGGACGGCGGGCTCTTCGCCGGCCCCTACTACCGCAGCCGGCTCGGCGATGATCTCGACAACTTCGCCCTGTTCGAGGGGCCCGACCGTTGGGAGCTCCAGGACCTCGAGGGCGAGCCGATCAATGTCGGCGACCCGGACCTCCTCGAGGCCTTGCGCCTGCTCGGCGTGAGGCTCGAGGCCTGATTCGCCGCGATCACGCTGCCACTTCGCCGCGTGTGGTTCCCCCCAAGCCAGGTCGAGCACAGTTTGCAGCGCTCGCCGCTAGGCGCGCCCCCTCGGCGATGCAGGAGCCTTCCCGGGGACGGACGGGCTTTGCTGCTGGTAACGGCCCAGTGCTACGGAACGTGTCCCCAGCCGCAAACTAGCGGCGCACGGCCTTAATCGTGACCCAGGCGCTGGAGTCGCCGAGGTAGCGGCCGCAGGCGCAGTCGAGGGCTTCGGCAGGCCCCTATCGGTGGACCATACCGGGGACCTGCTTGGCGGCCTGAAAGTGGGTCACGAACTTCGGCCGAAGGCCACTAGCCGGCTGCACCGCGGGCTTCGTCCAGGGCTGCCGGGTGCGGAACGTGGAGTTCAGCGTGGTGGCCCGATCCTGCCGACAGATCCACTCCGCGATCTCCTTCGCGCTCGACGACGAGGCTCGCTGGCGACCGGCGGTGCGCCAGAACGGCGAGCCCCGGACAGGGGCGACGGTGACCGAGCTGACCGAGTTCTGCGATCTCTCCGGCTGGCCGGCGGGGACCCGTCTGATGGTCCGCCGGGAACCGCTCCACCCGGGTGCCAGACCAGCCTCTTCCCCTCGTTGGAGTACCGCTTCTGGGGTTTCTACACCGATGGCGACGGCGATCCCGTTGAGCTCGACCGGGTCATGCGTGCCCACGCCCATGTCGAGGACCACATCGGCCGGCTCAAGGACTCGGGTCTGCTCCGCTTCCCCTTCACCGACTTCGACGCCAACTCGGCCTGGCTGGCGGCGGTGGGGTTCTCCGCCGACCTGGTGCGCTGGTTCCAGATGCTCTGCCTGACCGGTGATCTGCGCGGGGCGGAGCCGAAGGCGCTGCGCTGGCGACTGTGGCACGTCCCCGCCCGGTTGATCCGCTCCGGCCGGCAGACCATCCTGCGCGTGCTCGACGGCTGGCCCGATGCCGACGCCCTCCTCGGTGCCCACCGACGGATGGCGCTGATCACCTGACCGGCCGCCGCTGCTGCTCCCTCGACCCGTGCTCGCCTGGTCCTCCCGCGCCCTCGGCCAGACTGGGAGCAGCGCAAACGCTGCCGTCGCGGCTCAGGCGGGACTCATCGCCCTGCCAGCACCATCCCATCGCCACGGGAACACCTCAACCTCGGACCCGCCAGCACCCCGTGCGCTGATCCGAGCGGGTTGGACGGCTACCCCGGGGACCTGCGTGAACGATCACGGTTAAAGGAGGTGCTGGCTGAGCTTGCCGGGAGCGCCATCAGCAAGCGCGAAGCGTGCCGTCGGTTGAAGGTCGGCATGGCGACCCTGGAGCGGATCCTGGCTGCTCCGAAAGGGGTGCCTCCAAATCACGCCCCGGACGAGTTCGCGGAAGCCCGCTGATTCGGTGCTCCGAAAGGAGGTCGTTTCGGAGCACCCCGGCTAGTTTGCGGCTGGGGACACGTTCCGTAGCACTGGGCCGAGATCATCCCCGCGTCGGCGGCCGAGCTCCTCTCGCCCGGAGATCGAATGGCCGGCCGCGGCTCGAGGCCGTCGCCCCGCCGACCAGTGTTCACAGAGCGGCGTACACGGCGTACACTGTTACCTGCCGAGGTCCCGACGTTCCGCGTTTCTGGAGCGGCCCCGGCGGGAGGCAGTGCGTTGGAGATCTACATCCACCGCTCCGGCAGGGAGCGGATAAAGCTGCGAGAGGTCGACGGGTCAATTCGCGTCGCCGAAGCCGTCGAGCTGGCGGACGGCGAGGCCATCTGGTTGGAGGAGGCGGAGGAGCCGCTCCTCGCCGATGGCACGGTCGCCGAGTTGGTTGGAGAGCGCGGGCATGTGCACGTCAGCCGGTGCCGGCGTGTGGAGGTCAGCGTCACCTTCAACGGCCCGACGAAGAGCCACCACTTCGCCCCGGGGGCGACGATCCGGCGGGTGCTCGATTGGGCGACCGGCCCCGACGCCTTCCCGATGTCCGAGGCGGACCGCGTCGAGCATGCTCTGCAGCTCTGCAACACCACGGACCAGCCCGATCCCTCCGATCACGTCGGCTCCTTCGTGACCGCCGAGGGCTGTGGGGTCTGCTTCGACCTCGTGCCCAAGCACCGCTTCGAGGGGTAGTGGACGTCGAGTTTCAGGAGCCGGACGAGCGGACCTTCCGCCGTCACCTGGCCGGCGCTCGCTTCCGGGCCGGCGCCGACCGGGGTGACTGGCGGCTGGTCAGCGAGGAGTGGGCCTGGCCGCACCCGATCATCGCCGTGTCGGCGGCACCCCGAGCCGGCGCCCCAAGCGAGGTGGCTCTCCGGTTCACCGTGGACGGCTACCCGACCGCGGCTCCGACAGCGGCACCTTGGGATACGCAGGCGAACGCTCCGCTCGCTAACCATCTATGGCCGACCGGCGGCCGGACAAGTCTCGCCTTCAACCCGGGGTGGAACGCGAGCGCCATCTACATCCCCTGCGACCGTGTTGCGATCAGCGGTCACGACCCCTGGCTCCAGCTGCATAGGGCGTATGTGTGGGGACCGGGGAAGGAGATCGTCGACTACCTTCTGATCATTCACGACCTCTTGCATTCGCATGGATATGCCGGCGTTCGTCAGACGGCATAGCCGGGTGCGGATGAGCCGGGCGCAGTGGTCCGAGATGACCGCAGAGCTTGGCCGGCGGGCTGGCGGAATCCGTGAGTCCGGTGCCTTCCTGCTGGCGAATGTTAGTGACGGCCGCCCCGTGGTGCGCCGGGTCGTCTACTTCGACGACCTCGACCCCGCATCGCTGAACGGGGGCGTCTCGCTGAACTCGGCGGCCTTCGCCAAACTGTGGCGGCTCGCGTCGAGCCAGGAGTTGCACGTCATCGCCGACGTCCACACCCACCCGGCGAACTTCGTGCATCAGAGCGCCATCGACCTGGCGAACCCGATGGTGGCCATGGCCGGGCACGTCGCGATCGTGGTCCCCCACCTTGCGGCGCGTCGTCTCGAGCCGAGTGACTGTGGTGTCCATGTCTACCTGGGGAACCACCAATGGCGGGAGAGCCTGGGACGCCAGGCATTGGGCCTCCTCTACGTGGGGAGGTGGGCATGAGCATCGACCCCGACGCCGTGCATCGCACCGCCAAGGTCCTCCTCGACGCCGGCGAGGAGGACTCCATCGCCGCGGCGGAGGCGGAGCTGGGTCGCTACGTCCTGCAGATCGACGTCGGCTCGGGGATCAGCGGCAACGCGAGCCGCCAGGCCCTTGTCCTGACCGCGGTCAACGCCGGAGCCCGAGCCTTCCTCGGCGGTGTGCGGGTCAGACTGGCGGAGGACTCCGTCGTAGAGATTGGGTGGGACGTTGGACGGCCTCTGTCCGAGGCCGTGCAGCGGTACGGTGGGGTAATCGTGACCACGCTCACGGAGGACGCGCCGACGGTCTGCGTGGGGGAGGCCACACCGGACGTCCGCGGCCGACCGCTCTTGCGCGCGACCTTCGACGGATGGAGTGCGGGGGTGGCCGAGGGTGCGCAAAGTGTCCTCGCCGAGAGGAACTGGTTCGTCCCCGCCGGCGTGGCGGCCGGCGGCATCGCTGTGGCGGAGGCGTTCCAGGCACGCCGCGGTGATCCTCGCGCCGGCCGCCGCCGACAGGGAATCTCCCTCTGGCGACCAGAACTTGACTGGGAGCGACCCGACGCTGTGGGTCCGAAAGACATCGGCATCGCTCCCAGCCGCCTCTGGCTGATCGGTCTCGGACACCTGGGCCAGGCCTACCTCTGGACCCTCGGCCTGCTGCCGTACGCCACCCCTGAGGAGGTGACCCTTCTCCTCCAGGATGACGACCGCCTCACGGAAGCCAACAGGAGCACCGGGCTGCTCACCTTCGATGGTTGGGAACGGCAGAGCAAGACGCGGTATCTCGCCGCGGCTCTCGAGGCTCGGGGTTTTCGGACCGCCGTCGTCGAGCGCCGCTTCCAGCCCGGGCAGGGGCCCTGCGGCGACGAGCCTAGGCTCGCGTTGGTGGGGGTGGACAACCCCGAGACGCGGAGGCAGCTGAGTGACGCCGGGTTCGAGGCGGTGGTCGAGGCCGGCCTCGGCGCCGGACCGGCCCACTACCTGGACCTGCAGACGCACACCTTCCCCGCCGGCCGCCGGTCTGATCGGATTCCGTCATGGCGAGACGGCGGCAGCGTGGCAACCGGTCCGCTCATGGATCTCCCCGCGTACCAGCGAATGGCCGAAGAGAGCGGCGATCAGTGCGGGACCGTCGAGGTCGCAGGTCGAACGGTCGCCGCAGCCTTCGTGGGAGCCACCACGGGGGCACTGGTGATCGCCGAGGCGACCAGATACATCCTCGGCGGGCCCCGCTACGGCGTGATCGACGCCAGCCTTCGCGATCTCTCGCGTACGCAGGCTGTCGAGGCGCTCAACCCGCCTCCGGCCGGCAACCCCGGCTTCGCCCGACTCTTATGAAAAGCGGCTCGACGGCCGGACACCTACCCTATGGAGAGGTGGTCGCTGTACGCTGTGCGGCGTACATGGCGGACGCAGATCGCGAGTCCCTGGGAGAGACCATCCGGACGGCCCGGACCACCCGGGATATGAAGCTCCGCGAGCTGGCCCGCCGCGTCGAGCTCACCCCCTCCTACATCAGTGACATCGAGAACGACCGGCGCACCCCCTCTGAGGAGGTCCTACGTCGGATCGCCGGGGAGCTCGGCATCGACTTCGAGGAGATCATGGCCCGGGCAGGCCGGTTCGGTTCAGACGCGGACCGATACCTGCGCCAGCGGCCGGCCGCCACGACACTCTTTCGGCGAATGCACGACCGTAACCTGAGCGATGAGCAGATCCGCCGGCTGATCGACGGACTGGACGAGTTGCGCTCTCCTGAGGAACCTGGGTCGTGAAGACCTATCGCGGGCCTGAGGGCGATGAGCGGATCTGGTTCGAGGATGACGAGATCGAACAGATCATGGAGGACGAGCTTCGCCGGGCTGGCCTGTGGCCGAACCCAGATTCTTCGATCATTGACGTAGAAACCTTCATTGAGGCGCACCTCAAGGCGTCGCTCGATCAGTACGCCAAGCTCGATTCTGATGTTCTGGGCCTGACCGAGTTCCGTCCGGGTGCAGCTCCCCTCGTACGGATCAACCGGGATCTGACCGGTTCGGCGATGGACAACGAGTGGTGCCCACCGGGGATTCATGGCCGCTGGCGGGCAACCCTTGCCCACGAGGCATCGCACGTCGTCCTCCACCGCATGCTCTTTGAGTTGAACCGTGACCAGATGAACCTTTTCGAAGAGCAGGGGCGGCCCGCGCTCCTTTTCCGGTGCTTGAAACGGGAGGTTTCGTATCGAGCGGGAGGCCGGGACTGGCGGGAGGTCCAGGCCAACCGGGGAATGGCGGCGTTACTCATGCCCAAAACGATCTTCATCAAGGCCGCAAGAGAGGAACTAAGCAGCGCTCACAGCGACCGGGTCGATACAGCCGGTCAGCGTCTGGCCGCGCGGTTTGCCGTGTCCAGGGAGGCAGCGGCCATTCGCTTGCGCACCTTCGGCTTCCAAGACGCAGATGCGTCCCTCGACCTCGCCGAAACGCACTCGCCTGTGGAGCACTAGAACTCAGGGTCAGCCCACGCCGCGCCTCCCGGGCTCTCTGAGGGGCACGCGAGCGCATCCTTTGAGTCGTTCTCCTGGCTGCGAAGGTGCTCACCAGATGCTCCGCGCTGCAGATGCAGCAGGAGCATCTCGCCGCTGGTCCAGGGTTCGGGGACCTGGAAGGCGGCGACGTGGTGCGTCTGGGAGGCGACGATGGTGCTGCACGCGAGCCGTTCGCCCTCACGGCAGCGATCCACCACCGGGCAACGGGTGATCGCGCTGAGAAGGTCGGCCGCAGTCATGCGCCGCTATTGTCCGCCGCCCCGACCTACCGCGAAGTGCTGGCGTCCGTCTCCTTCCTGGAGCAGGCTGCGGGCGTGTGTCAGCTGCTGATTGCTGGCTCCCACTCGGCGCGGCGGGAGTGCCCCGGGGGGGCGTTCTGAGCCGTTCCGCGTCCACCGCCGCCGACAGAGTTTGACGCGCTTGCCACGCGGAACGGTGTCTCCGCGGTTAGTGCGCCGCGATGAACGGAGGTGGAACGGTAGGCCACATCCAATGGCGCGGTCATCCCGACCGGACAGGAGACCGCACCATGGAACGGAACATCCCCCGCCTGCTCGATTCCATCGAGGAGGCCTTCGGCGTGTTGGCACTGACCGTTGAGGTGGGCGGCCATCTCCTCCCTGCCCCTGAAGCTCGCCGTGCGCTGCTCGCGAGCTCTTCCCGTGAGGTCCGCGACCGAGCCCTCACGGCGGTCATCGCCCGGGCCCGCGAGAGCGAGGATGGCAAGCTCCTGCTCACCGGCCTGCTGCTCCCCGCGCTGCGTCGGCTGTCAGGCCGGCTGGCCAGGCAGTGGGGGGCGGACCCTGACGACGTCGACGCCGAGGTCTGCCTGGCGTTGACCGAGGTGGCGGTGGAGAGGAAGCCACCAGTGACGGCGGTGGCCAGTAGCGTGGTGTGGGAGGTTCATCGTCGGGTCCGGAGCACCCTGGCGAAGTGGTGTGGGGAACGCGGACGGCAGCGGTGCCTCGAGGAGATGGTGGGCGAGCTCGCCTCCCCGATCCTGCGGCTCAGTGCTCCGCGGGATCCGGAGGACCTGGTCGACAGCGCGGTGCACCAGGGCGTGCTGACGGCGGCCGAGGCGACACTGATCGTCACCACTCGCCTCGAGGGCCGGCAGCTGGTGGCCGTGGCCCGTGGGCAGGGGCAGCCAGCGCCCCGGCTTTTCGATCGGCGCCGCGGGGCTGAGGCGCGGCTGGTCGCGATGCTCGGCGGGCACGCCGTCCGCAGGCGCCGGCCGGCGATGGTTCGGACGCGCTCCGCCTGGGCTGCCTGACCGTGCTCGCCAAGCGTGTCGGTGGAGTCGGCGGCATCCTGGTCGTGTTCGGCAGCCTCGTCAACGTCGCGACCACCATGGGCTACGACCTGGTCACGGAGATCGGCCA
>Ga0224555_1003624_pt1 | contig 15458 bp, 13 predicted proteins | sample 714S23034metaG_FD_180687 | JGI IMG/M metagenome (GOLD analysis project Ga0224555, IMG submission 180687) | Peat soil microbial communities from Stordalen Mire, Sweden - 717 S2 30-34 | ecosystem: Environmental > Terrestrial > Soil > Wetlands > Peat | place: Sweden: Norrbotten County, Stordalen...
GGGGGTGCCTTCTTTCGCGTCACCACCACACCCCGCCATCTCGACCGAAGGCCTCGCGGCCCCATCGCGAGGACGCAGCGGAGAGACCCCTATATTTGTTCTCCTCTGCATCACCACAAAATCCCCTCTGGCCCACATCCGCGATAAACTGGTCTGACGAGATGACCTGGACAAGTGCATTCGGTAAAGGCAGCGGATGGCTGCTACAAAAGATCGTCAATGGTCTTGCGCTCTCGCGCATTTCGCCAAATACCCTCACCTTCATCGGCCTCATCATCAACGTCATCGCGGCCTTCTTCTTCGGCTACGGGCGCGCCGACAACTACGTCCGCATGTTCCTCTACGCGGGCTTGGTCATCATTGGTGCTGGCTTATTCGACATGGTCGACGGCCGCGTCGCCCGCATGACCAACCAGGTCTCCGTCTTTGGTGCCTTCTTCGATTCAGTCCTCGATCGTTACTCTGACGTCGCTCTCTTCTTCGGACTTCTGGTCTTCTACGCACGCGGCAACCGCTACTTCTATGTCTTCCTCGTAGCCTTCGTCATGACGGCCTCGCTCATGGTCAGCTACACCCGCGCCCGCGCCGAGGCCCTCATCGGCTCCTGCAAGGTCGGCTTCATGGAGCGCCCCGAGCGCATCGTCCTCATCATCCTCGGCGCTCTCTTTGAGCGTTGGGGAGCGATGGCCCCCGCTCTGTGGGTCCTCGCCATCATGACGACCATCACGGTCATTCATCGAATCCGCTACACCTATCTAGAGACCGAGCGCCGCAAACTCGAATTCGCTCCTCGATGAAGCTGAACCCAAAGCCGCAACCCATCCTCCTGATCCACGGCGGCGCCTGGGCCATGCCCGACGACGCCGTCGCCGCACATGAACGCGGCATCGCCGCTGCGCTCCACGCCGGCTGGTCCGCCCTCGCCCGCGGTGGCACCGCCATCGACGCCGTCGAAGCCGCCGTCACCATCATGGAAGACGACGACACCTTTGACGCTGGTCGTGGATCCTTCCTCACCCGCGACGGTCGCGTCCAGCTCGACGCCCTCCTTATGAACGGTGCTGACCTCCGCACCGGTGGCGTCGCCTGCGTCGAGCGCCTCCGCAATCCCATCCAGGCCGCCCGCCTCGTCCTCGAGAAGTCCCCCCACGTCTACTTCGTCGGCACCGGTGCCGAGCGCTTCGCCACGCAGCACGGCATGGGCCTCATCGACAACACCGAGCTCATCGTCCCCCGCGAGCGCGAGCGCCTCATGGCCTTCCAGCGCGCCGAAGCATCAGGAGAGCGAGACACTACGTTTTCCGGTGGCAACCCAGAGAGAGCACCTGGCTCCACAGCGCCCGACAACACCTTCAGCGTCAGCGCGATCGAGGAAGTCGCCATTGACGCCGAGGTCGAAGCTGCACTCCCCAACGAACTTCGCATCGACGACCCCACCCTCCACTCCCACGACACCGTCGGTGCCGTCGCTCTCGACTCCTTCGGCAACCTCGCCGCCGGCACCTCCACCGGTGGCACACTCTCCAAAGCCCCCGGCCGCGTCGGCGACAGCTCCCTCATCGGCTGCGGCTGCTACGCCGACAACCTCTCCGCTGCCGTCTCCCTCACCGGCTGGGGCGAGCCCATCATGAAGCTCGTGCTCGGAAAGTGGGCTGTCGACCGCGTACAAAGCGGCGCCACCCCGCAAGAGGCCGCTTCAGCCGCCATCGACTATCTATACTCCCGCCTCGGCGGTCACGGAGGCATCATCCTTCTCGGCCCCGACGGCCGCATTGGCATCGCCCACAACACCCCCCGCATGGCCTGGGGCGTCGCCACCGCCGAAGGCCACCAGCTCGGCATCAGCCGCAACAGGTAGCTGCCGCCCTTTCGTTCCAGCTCTTGCTTTTCTTTTCTTTCTGTCATCCCCGCAGGGAATCTGCTTCTTCTTAGCGCAAGCACAGATCCCTGCAGCATCCAATCCCCATGCCGCCCGAAATATTCCGTAATCCGGACGCTCCGGCCGATCTCGAAGCCAACCGCCGCTCACTCACCCCCGAGCAGGCCGACAAGCTTCCGCACATCCATCGCCTGCTCCTCGGCTACTACGGCCAGCCCAAGGCGCGCGAGCCCTGGGACCCGCTCACGCAGTTCATCTACTCGCTGCTCAGCTCCGGCACCAAAACTCCCGCCGTCCACCAGGTCATGCGCGACCTCGAGCGCATCTTCCACGCCGGCCCGGGCAACTGGGAACCCGTCCGCGACGCCTCCATCGCCGCCATCGAACGCGCCATCGCCATCGTCACCTTCCCTGAGCAGAAGGCCCCGCGCCTCAAGCTCGCCCTCGAACAGATCACGGCCCGCGTTGGCTCCCTCACCCTCGACTTCCTCGCCAAATACCGCACCGAAAAGATCCGCTCCTGGCTCGAGCAGTTCGACGGCGTCGGCCCCCAGGTCTCCGCCGCCGTCGTCAACTTCTCCACCCTCCGCCGCCGCGCCCTCTGCATCGACGCCAACCACCTCCGCGTCATTCAGCGCCTTTGCACGGTGCCACGAGCCGACGCGGCGACAACAGAAGAGCGCCTCATGCACCTCGTCCCCGAGACCTGGGACGCCGCCATGCTCGACGAGCACCACACCCTCATCAAGCTCCACGCCCAGACTCTCTGCACCTTCTCCGACCCCAAATGCGAGAAGTGCCCCTTGCTGAAAATCTGCCCCACCGGCCAGCGCAACCTCGCCGAACTCCACCTCACCGCCCCGCCAACGCACTAGACTTGTATCCGATGGATCTTCAAAACCTCACCGACCACTTCGCCATCCCCGGCGTCCTCGCCTTCGACGAACCACACCCCGGCATGATCCGCGCCAGCATCACCACGCCCGCCTGCACCGCCGAACTGTACCTTCAGGGCGCGCACCTCACGCAATGGCAGCCCACCGGCCAGAAGCCCGTGCTCTTCCTCTCGGACAGCTCTGCCTTCGCACCCGACAAAGCCATCCGCGGCGGCGTGCCCATCATCTTCCCGTGGTTCGGGCCCCGCACCGCAACCCCCGAAAACCCACGCACCGACGGTCCCTCCCACGGCTTCGCACGCACCTCCGAATGGACCCTCGCCTTCGCCGCCATCGCTGGAGACGACCTCCATCTCACCCTCACCCTGGGCCCCGACGACACCAGCCGCGCCCTCGGTTACGACCAATTCCAGCTCGCCTATCAACTTACCCTCGGCACCGAGCTGCGCCTGCAACTCGCCGTCGCCAATCGGTCCAGCACCCCGCTGCACTTCGAAGAAGCTCTCCACGCCTACTTCTCCGTCGGCGACGTACAACAGATCTCCATCATCGGCCTCTCTGACACCGAATTCCTCGACAAGGCCGACGATTTCAAGCGCAAACATCAGAGCGCACCTCTGCTCAAACTCACCGGCGAAACCGACCGTCCCTATCTGAACACCGTAACCACCATCAACCTCGACGACCCAATCCTCAATCGCCGCATCACCATCGGCAAGGCCAACTCGAAGACCACCGTCATCTGGAATCCCGGGTCAGAACTCACCGCCAAACTCCCCGACATGGCCCCCGACGGCTGGCGCTCTATGGTCTGCATCGAAACCGCCAACGCAGTCTCCAACGCCATCACCCTCGCCCCCGGCGGGCAATACACCATGGAAGCTCACATCTTCGTGCAGGATTTCGCAGCAGGATATTCCGCCGAATGACCCTCATCCTCGCCTCCGCATCTCCACGCCGCCGCGATCTTCTCATCCAGGCCGGCCTGCGCTTTGACGTCCTCCCCGCGCACATCGACGAAACCCTCCACCCCGGCGAATCCCCCATAAACTATGTGCAGCGCCTCGCCCTCGAAAAGGCCCAGGCCATCCACGCCCTCCACCCCAACGCCATCGTCCTCGGCGCCGATACCACCGTAGTCCTCGACAACGAAATCCTCAACAAACCGACCGACCTCGCCGACGCCGAGCGCATGCTCCGCGCCCTCTCCTCCCGCGCCCACCAGGTCCACACCAGCATTGCCATCGTCACGCCCACCACGCAGCGCACCCACATCGAAACCACCAACGTCTTCTTCTCCCCCATCCCCCCCGCAGACCTCGCCCACTACCTCGCCACCGGCGACTCCCTCGACAAAGCTGGCGCCTACGGCATCCAGGGCTACGCCGCTCGCTGGATCAGACGCATCGAAGGCGACTTCTTCAACGTTGTCGGCCTCCCCATCGCCGCCACCATCCGCCTTCTGACCGATCTCTAGTCCACACCCGCAATCATCCCTGCCAGCAGCGCCGTCCTCTCCACTAGGTGTTTCGCCACCACATGCTCATGCTCCGCATGCGCACCCGCGCCAACAGCGCCCATTCCATCGAGCGTTGCCACCCCTATCGCCGCAGTAAAGTTCCCATCCGATCCGCCACCGGTTGCTGCTTCTGCCAGCTCCAACCCCATCTCTCCCGCCAGCTTCTTCGCCAAGCGCAACAGCGCAATCGTTCCCGCCTTGCGCTCCATTGGTGGCCGGTTGATCCCGCCCGTAACCGTGAGCCAGCAAGCCTTATCGGTCGTCTTCAATCCCCTGAACATCTTCTCCACCCTCGCCGCATCGCTCGCGCGCGCAATCCGCACATCCACCTCCGCCACACACTCCGCCGCCACCACATTCGACCGCGTCCCACCCGCAATCACACCCACATTAACCGTTAAGCCCTTACTCGGGTCCGTAAACCCAGACACCCTCTCCACCAGCCGCGCCATCTCCAGCACCGCCGAGTGCCCACTCTCAAAGTCCACCCCTGCATGCGAGCCCACTCCCTCCACAAGCAACTCAAAGTGCCCGACGCCCTTGCGCGCCGTCTTGTACGCCAGCCCCTGCGCCGGCTCCAGCACAAACACCGCTTTGCAATCCCTCGCCAGCCTCTCCGTAATCGCCCGCGACACCGGGCTTCCCACCTCTTCCTCGCTAACCAGCAGCAGCGTCACGGGCCGCTCCGCGCTCAGCTCCCGCAATGCCGCCACGGCCTCCAACGCCATCACCACCCCCGCCTTCATATCCACCACGCCCGGCCCCCAAAGCTTTCCCTCCACCTCGCGCCACGGCATCTTTGCCAGCGTCCCCATCGGCCACACCGTATCCAGATGCCCCAACAGCAATACGCGTCCCTTGCGACTCCGAGCCGGCCCAAACCGCAACTCCAGCACATCCCCAAAATCCTTTTGCTTATGCCGCTTAACCTTGCCGCCGAGCTCCGCAGTCCACGCCACCACCAAATCTCCCGCGCGATCCACCGCCGCCTTGTCCTCACTCGGCGACTCCACCTCAACCAGCTCCCTCAGCCGCGCCCTCAGCCGTGCCTCACCCGCCGCAATCTTCCTCACGATCTCTTCCATATCGTCCCCCTCGTACTCATTGTCACCCTGCGCTGTGCGTAGTCGAAGTTGGAACGCCCTCTTCTTTGTCTGCGTCACCACAACCGGCAATCCCGCACCACATCCATCACCTGTGGCAAATTAGACACACTAATCTTTCGTTAAACTAGATATAACCTTCATTTGCAGTATTGCGCGAGACCTTGGCCTGTCCAACAATCCCCAATTCGAACACACGATCCACAGCCCTCTGGACTTCCAGGGCATCGGTCTCCACTCTGGCGCCGACGTCTCCATGCGACTCATCCCCGCGCCCGCCGGCTCCGGCATCGTCTTCCGCCGCTCCGACCTCGACAACTTCGAGATCCCCGCCACCGGCCGCAACGTCGCCCGCGTCTCCTACGCCACCTCCCTCATGCGCCAGGGCGTCCTCATCCAGACCACCGAGCATCTGCTCTCCGCCCTCGTCGGCCTCGGCGTCGACAACGTCATCGTCGAGATCGACAACCTCGAGGTCCCCATCCTCGACGGCAGCGCCCTCCCCTACGTCACCGCCATCCTCGCCAACGGCTTTAAGGCCCAGCGCCGCAAGCGCGAGTACATCCGCATCCTCAAGCCCATTGAAGTCCACGAGGGATCGAAGTTCATCGGTGTCTACCCCGGCGAAGGCTATTCCATCCACTACTCCATCGACTTCCCCGAGCCCATCGGCCGCGACACCTTCATCGGCGACCTCGAAGCCGGAGCCTACGCCGACCTCATCGCCCCCGCGCGCACCTTCGGCTTCCAGGAAGACGAGGCGATGCTCCGCAACATGGGCCTCATCCGCGGCGTCTCCGACGAGTCCGCCATCATCCTCACCCGCAGCACCGCCACCCACACCGGCAGCGTCCAGAACGGCCCCCTCCGCTTCCCCGACGAGTTCGTCCGCCACAAGGTCCTCGACCTCATCGGCGACCTCGCCCTCGCTGGCCGCCGCATCTGGGGCCACGTCGTCGCCGAGCGCGCCGGCCACGCCATGCACACCGCCCTCGTGCAAAAGCTCCTCCGCGACCGCTCCACCTGGGAACTCGCCCACCGATGCGAGGCCTCAGCCGCCTCGCATCCGGAATCTGCCGCCCTCACGCTGGCCCACTCCCCCGCGCTGCAACCCTCCCATGTCTGAGACCATTGCAGCGGCCATCCGGGTGCCCATCCTCGTCGCGCAGCCTCATCGCGCGCCAGTGTGGGTTGCCTCTCGACCTATGCGACGCTGACCCCATGACCGCCGCCATCGCTCTCGGCTCCAACCTCCCTTCCCGCTTCGGCTCGCCCACCGACAACCTCCGCGAAGCCCTCCACCGCCTCGCCGATCTCGGCCACGTCACTGCCGTCTCCAGCTTCCACGCAACCGACCCCGTCGGCTACCTCGACCAGCCGCGCTTCCTCAACGCCGCCGCGCTCCTCGAAACCGATCTAAGCCCTCTCGACGTCCTCCGCGGCCTTCTCACCATCGAGCACGCCATGGGTCGCGACCGCTCCACCGCTCCACCCAAAGGCCCACGCAGCATCGACCTCGATCTTCTCCTCTACATCGGAGAAGGTGGGAGCTGCGAGATCCTCTCCGACCCCGACCTCACCCTGCCCCACCCCGCCATGCATGAGCGCCGCTTCGTCCTCGCTCCCCTCGCCGAAATCGCCCCAAACCTGCTCCATCCCACACTCCACCGCACCATCGCGGAGCTGCTCGCCAACCTCCCCGCATAAATAAAAAGCCCCAGCCGAAACCTCAACTGGGGCTCACATAAAGCTCTTACAGTCCTAGAACGGAATCCGCGCCGTAATGATCGTCTCGTGGTTGTACGTATTGAAGTGCGTCACCGCGATCTCTTCGCCTGCACCAAACGTCAGCCCCAGGCGTCCAGGCGTGCCGTCAGCATTGTGGTCCAACGGGATCCGTCCGATGATGATCCCCGGCGTCACATACGACACCGTCTTCCCATCATTCGATCCACCCTTGTAGAAGCTATTGTTCGATTCAATCTCAGGCCAGAAGAACCGCCCCATCCCCTTCTTCGCTACGTGATATTGCAGCGTGTTGTTCCACGTGATCGTATGGCCCAACGCCTGCGCGTTCGTCACCGGCAGCGATCCGCCCGCCGTCGTCGTGAACGACCACAGTCCATACCCCTTGCCCATCGCCAGCGTCGGCGTCACCACCGCGCAGCAGCTTCCATTCCCGTTCTTCCCCGTCGGAACCGTAGCCCCCAGGAAAAATGTCACAATCCCATTCCCATGCTCTTCATTTCGCGAGTAAATCCTCTCCTTCGCCAGAAACGAGATATCGCCAAACCCATCTGACTCGCCATTCGACCGGTCAAAAAATGGCGGCAGATTAACAATCAACTCCGTATGCTTCTCCGGAATAAACTCCAGACCCTTGCTGTTGTCGTAGTTCCAGATCTCGTGCCCACTCGTATTGTAGTAATGCAAAAAGTCCGTGCGGAACTCCTGCTCCAGCCTCGGCGTCACGGTCACCAGTGGTGTCACCCAATGCGGCTGCTCATTCTGCGTCGCCGTAACTCGTGCCTGGTACCGTCCAATGAATGTATCCGGCTCCGCAGCCGTCGTCTGTTGCGCTCTCACTGCTACAGCACCGAAAATCAGAAAGGCAGTAAAGAACAATGCACGTGCAGAGACAATTCGTCCGCACCCCTCAACTGCAATCAACCGATCGGAAAAATTCATATCTATACGATATTTGCTAAGGACTCTTGATGTCTGAATTTTCACGACACTGCATCCAAAAACTCTCAGCGCAGCGTCACCACCGTATCGCGCCCATTCGCGTCGCGATATTCCACCACCTTGCCACTCATCGACCCAATTTTCGACCCCTCATCGACCGCGAACAGCGTCGCCACATCCGCATCCAGCAGGCACGCCACGTAGGCTACGCAGTGCAACGTCGCCGGCGTTCCCACCCGCTGTCCATGCTGCACCAGCAGCACATACATCGGCGCGTTATAGTTCTCCAGCAGCACATCATTCGAATAGTTGATAAACACCTGCGCGCCCTTCTCCTGCACCCCATCGCGCGCCACACTCCCCAACGGATCGCGCACATACAGCCGCTGCCGATTCCACACCACAAACACCGCCGCAACCACCACCAACAGCACAATCAACTTCCTCACAGCAGTTCTCCAAATAACTAGTTCTTCTTCTCCTCGTGATACTCCTGCTCAGAATTAATCCCCCACACCGCAGCCTTGTCCACATGTCCCGCGGCAATCCCATCCACCACCGCCATCGCCGTCAGCATCGAGTGATCCTGGTTGTTGTACTTATGCATCCCATTCCGCCCCACCAGAAAAAGATTCTCAAACCCATCCGTCCACTCGCGCAGCTCTGCAAAGCGGTCATAGGTTCCAAAGTATGCCGGGTACGTCTTCGGCACGCGCACAACATGTGCATCGAGCACCTCAGCCATCTTCAGAATCCCAATCTTCTCCAGCTCCCCTGCCGCAAACCGCTTCAACTCCTCATCCGGCATGGTCCACAGCGGGTCAGTCTCGTAGCAGAAATACTCCAGCCCAATCCACACCTTCGTCGGATCGGCCACCATGTACGGGCTCCAGTTATTGAAAATCTGGAGCCGCCCCAGCAGCACCTCCGGCTCCTGGATATAAATCCACGTGTCCTTTATCAATCCACCCTCGGGCTCCGACACATCGAGCTTGTTCGCCAGCACGCCCACCGTAATAAAGTCGCGATACTCCAGCCCCTCACTCACCTCGCGCACATTCGCCGGAACCTCCCCCTTCAGCGCCCGCACCAGGTCGCGCATCGGCATCGTCGACAGGAAATAATCGCCCTCAAACCGTCTCTGCTCGCCAGCCTCATTCACCGCCTCGACCGCCGCCACGCGCTCGCCCTCGGTCTCAATCCCGATAACCTTCCACCCCATATGAATCTCGCCGCCCATCGCGACGACCTTCTCCGCAACGTGCTCCCACAACTGCCCCGGCCCAAACTTCGGATACAGGAACCGCTCGATCAGCGACGTATCTGTCCCCTTCTGCGCGATATCGTTCAGCGCAATATCCTTGCCGCGGGCGCCACCTCCATCCGCGCCCTTCGGCCTCCGCCTAAACGTCTTGCGCACAAAGTGCTTCACCGCCGTCGTCAGCGACAGGCCCTTGATCCTCTGCGCTCCCCACTCGGCCGAAATCTTATTGCACGGCGTCCCCCACACCTTCTCCGTGTAGCTCTTGAAGAACGTCAGATACAGCTCACGCCCAAACCGGTTGATCAGAAAATCCTCGAGGCTCTTTTCTTCCTTGATCGGCCTCACGCGGCTCATTACATAACTCACTCCGATCTTCACCATCCGCACGGGTCCGAGGTTCGCAACCGTCGTCCCACCCAGCTTGATCGGATAATCGAAGAACTTCCGCAGGTAATAAATCCGGCTCTTGCGCGGACGCACCAGCATCACCAGGTCATCACTCTCCGGAGCAACCGCCACCACGGTCGCCGTATGCCCATGCTCCGCAAGCTGTTCCTCGCTCACGGCATCCATCTCTTCCGTGTCCGTCTCGACTTTCAGTGGTCCCATGCCGCGCAGCGGCGGCTCTTCCTCAAGCCTTGCCGGCACAACCACCGTTCGCTGCTTGCCCTGATAGCTGATCTCCACCGGCTCAACCGGACCATCGCCCGACTCCACCGGCATCAGGTCCATCCACCACTGCATCACGCGGTCGCTCTTGGAAAAAAACCGATGCCCGCCGATGTCCATCCGGTTGCCCTTATACTGAACCGTCCGCGAGATCCCACCGATCTCATCCAACGCCTCCAGCACAATCGGCTTCACACTCGTCTTGCGCAGAAATTCCAGTGCTGCCGTCAATCCCGCCGGCCCCGCTCCAATAATAATCGCCCGCTGGCCCATTTGGCCCTTATCGAAAGAGTTCGTACCGCCAGGCACAAACCGGCAGACACTACCCATCAGCATAGCGCAATCAACCCATCCAACACCCTTCGGCAGACGCTTCTGCCAACCGCCTGCAAGCTATACTCTGCCTACCAGTAGCCAGCCACGATCGACCCCCGGCAGCACCTGCCGATGTCTCAGAGCGAGCGCACCAGAATACCGTTCGGAGAGCGGATTCGCGCATACATCGCCATCGCCCGGCTCGACCACTCCATCAAAAACCTCTTCGTTTTTCCCGGCGTCATCGTCCCGCTCAGCGTCTATCCTGCTCTCTTCAATCTGCGTCTCGTTGGAACGCTCGCCCTGGCCTTCGTCGCCATCACGCTCGTCGCCTGCAGCAACTACGTCATCAACGAAGTCCTCGACGCACCCTTCGACCGCCTCCACCCCATCAAGAAGAACCGCCCCGCCGCGCGTGGTGCCGTCCACATCGGCGCCGCCTACGTCCAGTGGATTCTCATGATGGTTGCCGGCATCGCGATCGGCCTCACCATCTCCAAAATGTTTGCCCTCATGGCACTCATCCTCTGGATCATGGGCTGCGTCTACAACTTCCCTCCCATCCGCACCAAGGACGTCCCCTACCTCGACGTTCTCACCGAGTCCATCAACAATCCGCTGCGCATGTTGCTCGGCTGGTATGCCGTCACCAGCGTCCTCGTGCCGCCCGTCTCTCTGCTCCTCGCCTACTGGATGATCGGCTGCTACTTCATGGCCCTCAAGCGTTTCAGCGAGCTCGCCGAGCTTCACAAGTCCGGCGACAGAGCTCTGGCCGGCGCCTACCGTGCCTCTTTCAAGCGCTACACCCCCGAATCCCTTCTCGTCTCCGTGGTCTTCTACGCCTCCACGGCAATGCTCTTCCTTGGCGCGTTCATCATCCGCTACCGCATCGAGCTCATCCTCGCCTTTCCCTTCGTCGCCTTCACCATGGCCATCTATCTCAAGCTCTCATTCAAGCCCGAGAGCGCAGTCCAGAACCCCGAAAAACTCTACCGTGAGCCACTGCTCATGGCCTCCTTCGCGTCCACCGTCCTCGTCATGAGTCTTCTGCTGTTCATCCGCATGCCGCGGCTCGAGATCTTCTTCATGCCCACACTTCCCGCTGCGACCACACCCTCCACCGCACCCCAGGCCATGCCCGCCTCTCCAACGTCGCAACTGCGACCTGCTCCACTCGACGCATTGGCCTTCATCGAGAAACATCCTGCATGACACCCCAGATGGACCTCGCTCACAAAGAATCAACCCGCTCCTATCTTCTGGTGGCCTTCTTTCTTCTACTGACCGCAGTCCTGTCTCTGATCTGGTCGCATGCCCGCTTGATGGAGCAGGATGAATTCCTCTCCTTCTACTCGGACAGCGTAGCGACCTTCAAGCAAGTCGTTCTTGTCCAACTGCACCACCCCATCTCGCTCGATCCGCCGGCCTATCATCTTCTGTCGCACCTGAGCATGAACTTTGTCGGTCGCAACGCCATCGCCTTGCGCCTGCCCGCCCTCGCTGGCTTCCTTCTCTTCCAACTCTGTCTCTTCTTCTTCGTGCGGCGCCTCGCCGGAGATCGCGCAGCCGTCATCGCGATGGCCATTCCATTACTCACCTCAAGCTTCCGCTACTCCGTCGAAGGCCGTCCCTACGGCCTGCTCCTCGGCCTCTATGCTCTATCGCTTCTCTGCTGGCAAATCGCCGCGCTTGACGACGACATCCGTCGCTCTCGTCTGCTCCCTCTCGCCGGTCTCACTCTCTCCATCGCGCTCGCCATCACCAGCCACTACTTCGGCGTCCTGATCCTCATCCCCGTCTCACTCGGAGAACTCGCGCGGATCATCTCCCGCAAGCGTCTCGACTTCGGCGTCCTCGCCGCCCTGGTACTCGGCCTCGCCTCCGTCGGCCTCATCCTGCCCTTCCAAGAAGCTCTGATGGTCTACCGCCATCACTACTACATTGCCGGCGTCAACATCCACGACATCAGTCAGGGCTACCGTGAGCTCTTCCTCCGCTACACCACCTGGCCCATGCCACTCCAGAAGCTGGCCGCCGCCATCATGGTCGTGCTCGCCCTCACGCTGGCCGTCGCCGGATACAAACGCTTCAAACGCAGGGCAGCCTCAGAGCACGCCTACACCTGGGTCGCGCTCTCCGCCATGGCACTGCTTCCCTTCTTCGGATATCTCTTCGGCCGCTTCGTCGCCCACACCATGGAAGTCCGCTACGTCATCGCGGCCCTGATCGCCTTCGCCGCCACCTTCGCCATCGTGCTCGAGCGCAAAGCCCGCAGCAACAGCTTCTACTACGCAACCCTGTCCATCATCTTCGTTGCCGCGATCGCCATCAACACCTGGAACATCGTCAAAGAGCGTCGCGCCTCCAACGAGATCCTCGCCAGCTTCCAGCTCTCACCTGAAGCCGCAGCAGCGCTCCATCACAACCCGCACGAACTCATCTACCTCCAGAGCCTGAACGACTTCTATCTCGACACCTACTACGACCCCGACCTCACCCTGCGCCCGCGCTTCTCTCTCATCTACGGACAACAACAAGAGATCCACTGGCTCCAGCACGACACCAACTACATCACAGCCGTGAACATGCTCAGCTTCGCGCCGTTATCGCTGACCACCTACGCGGACTTCCGCAACCAGCCTCACCCCTTGCTCATCCTCAGCCACACCAGTTGGGAGTGGATCGACAAGCAACTCGACGCCGACCACACTCCGCAGACACCCCTCGCCTTCTGCCTGCGAGGACAGCTCGTTCGCCTCACGAATCCTCCAGCGCCTACGAACTAGCCGCAACACCCGTCTCCACAGCTGCTACTCCGCAGCGGCAGCAGCATCAGCGGCGCGATGGACGAGAAACTCCAGCCCCTCCGTACCTGCGTCCACTACCACGTGATCGCCATGCAGCACGCTGCCGTCGAGGATCTTCATCGCCAGCTTATCCTGCACCATCCGCTGGATCGCCCGCTTCAACGGCCGCGCTCCGTACGCACGATCGTACCCAGCCTTGAAGATGGCCTCTCTGGCCGCAGCCGTCAGCTCCAGCGTGATGTGCCGGTCGACCAGCATCTTCTGCAGATCAGCAAGCCGCAAATCCACGATATGGGTAAGCTGGTCCTCACCCAGCGGATGAAACACCACAATGTCATCGACACGGTTCAAAAACTCCGGCCTGAAGTGCTTGCGCAGCTCCTCCATCACGCGATGCTTCGCGTCCTGAAAGCCCTCCTCCCCATCAGCCCACACCGTTGACAACGCCGATGCGCCAATATTCGACGTCATAATCAGCACCGTGTTCTTGAAGTCCACCGTGCGTCCCTTCGAATCTGTCAGCCTTCCATCATCCAGCACCTGCAGCAGCACATTGAACACATCCGGATGCGCCTTCTCGACCTCATCGAACAGCACCACTGCATACGGCCTGCGCCGCACCGCCTCGGTCAACTGCCCGCCCTCCTCGAAGCCCACATAGCCCGGAGGCGCTCCAATCAACCGCGCGACCGCATGCCGCTCCATATACTCGCTCATGTCGATGCGCACCATCGCCTGCTCATCATCGAACAGAAACTCCGCCAGTGCCCTCGCGGTCTCCGTCTTGCCAACGCCCGTCGGCCCCAGGAAGATGAAGCTTCCAATCGGCCGCTTCGGATCGCTCAGTCCCGCGCGTGACCGCCGTATCGCATTTGCGACTGCGACCAGCGCCTCGTCCTGCCCGACCACGCGCTCGCCCAGCCGCTGCTCCATATGCGTCAGCTTCTGTACCTCGCCCTCGAGCATCTTCGCCACAGGAATTCCCGTCCACTTCGAGACGATCTTCGCAATGTCCTCCTCGTCGACCTCCTCCTTCAGCAGTCTCGACGCACTCCCGCCAGCCTTCGCATCTGCCACGCCTGCATCCTGCGTTGCCGTCAGCTCCGCCAGTTCGCGCTCGGTCTTCGGAATCTCGCCATACTGCAACTCCGCCGCACGCTGCAGATCACCCTTGCGCGTCGCCTCGGCCGCATCGAAACGCAACTGTTCCAGCCGTTCTTTCAGCGCCGCAATCTCGCCGATAGCTCCCTTCTCCTTCTGCCACCGCGCACGCAAACCGGCCGCCTGCTCCTTCACCTCCGCCAACTCGCGCTCCACCACTTGCAATCGCTCGCGCGATGCCGGGTCATCCTCACGCTGCAACGCATTCCGCTCGATCTCCAGCGACGTCGCCCTGCGCTCCAGATCATCGATCTCCACCGGCACCGATCCAATCTGAATCGCCAGCGCCGCAGCCGCCTCATCCACCAGATCGATCGCCTTATCCGGCAGGAATCGATCGCTGATATACCGGTGGCTCAACTCCGCCGCCGCCACAATCGCCGCATCCTTGATCCGCACCTTGTGGTGCGTCTCATAGCGCTCCCGCAGTCCCCGCAAAATCGCGATCGTGTCCTCGACATTCGGTTCGCCGACATACACAATCTGGAATCGCCGCTCCAGCGCCGCATCCTTCTCGATGTACTTCCGGTACTCACTCAGCGTGGTCGCGCCAATCGCCCGCAGATCTCCGCGCGCCAGCGCCGGCTTCAGCATGTTGCTCGCGTCGATCGCCCCCTCTGCCGCGCCTGCGCCCACCAGCGTGTGCAGTTCATCGATGAACAAAATAATCTGCCCATTCGACTCCTCGATCTCCTTCAGCACCGCCTTCAGCCGTTCCTCGAACTCGCCGCGAAACTTCGCCCCCGCCAACATCGATCCCAGGTCCAGCGAGATCACCCGCTTATCCCGCAACACCTCCGGCACATCCCCGTGAAAGATCCTCCGCGCAAGTCCTTCGACGATCGCCGTCTTACCCACGCCCGGCTCACCAATCAGCACGGGGTTGTTCTTCGTCCTGCGGCTCAGCACCTGGATCACGCGGCGAATCTCCTCATCGCGTCCAATCACCGGATCGAGCTTTCCACGCCGTGCCATCTCCGTCAGGTCCTTCGCATACTTCTCCAGCGCCTGGAACTTCCCCTCAGGATTCTGGTCCGTCACCCGCTGCGATCCACGCACTGCCTGCAGCGCCTTCAGAATCGTGCTGTGATCCGCGCCCTCTGCCGCCAGCGCCAGCTGCACCGGCTCATGCTTCTGCTTGGCCAACGACAGCAACA
>Ga0224555_1003627_pt1 | contig 15435 bp, 7 predicted proteins | sample 714S23034metaG_FD_180687 | JGI IMG/M metagenome (GOLD analysis project Ga0224555, IMG submission 180687) | Peat soil microbial communities from Stordalen Mire, Sweden - 717 S2 30-34 | ecosystem: Environmental > Terrestrial > Soil > Wetlands > Peat | place: Sweden: Norrbotten County, Stordalen...
CGACGATCTGGCCGGATACGGTCAAGCGCGGACCGATGGTCCGGCAAGTGCGCGGGTCTACCGGCACATTGGTTCCGCGCGAGGACAGCATCGAGCTGATTCCCGCGCAGACGGATGCGACCGTTGTCCGCATACGTGTGTTGCCGGGCGCCAAGGTCACGCCGGACACCATCCTCATGGACCTGGCCGATCCTCAGCTTGAGCAGGAGCTGCTGAACGCAAAGCTGGCGCTGAGGGCCTCGCAGGCCGATTACAAGAGCCTGCAGGCGACGCTCGAAAGCACGCTGATGGACAAGAAGACGGCGGCGGCGCAGGTGAACTCAGACTATACACAGGACCAGTTGCAGGCGCAGACGGACAAGGCTCTCTATGACCTGGGCGTGATCGCCGGCATTGCTTACAACAAATCCAAAAACACGGCCGATCAGTTGACCGTTCAGCACAAGCTCAGCCAACAGCAGGTCGAAGTGAATCAGAGGGCTATCGAGGTTCAGCTCGCTTCGTCACAGACCAAGATCGACCAGGCTAAGGCGCTGCTCGACCTCTATCAGAAGCAGACGCAGGCGCTTGAGGTCAGGGCAGGAATCTCCGGCGCGGTGGCGGCGCTAACGGTTCCGTTGCAGGTGGGCCAGCACGTGACGGCGGGAACTTCGGTGGCCGAGGTGATTCAGCTCGACAAGCTCAAGGCAGCTTTGCAAATTGCCGAGACGCAAGCGCGCGACATTCAGATAGGACAGCCAGCGTCCATCGACACGCACAACGGCGTTATTCCCGGCCACGTTACCAGAATCGATCCAACTGTGGTGAACGGAACGCGCACGGTTGACGTAGAGCTTGATGGGCCGTTGCCTCCGGGCGCGGTTCCGTCGCTGAGCGTGGACGGGACGATTGACCTGGAGCGCATGACGGATGTTCTTTATGTGGGCCGTCCGGCGCTGGGCAACGAGAACTCGACGCTGAGCCTGTTCAGGATTGATCCCGACGGCAAGGGCGCTACGCGAGTGCCGGTGAAGGTGGGCCGCGCGTCGGTGAACAGCATTCAGGTGCTCGAAGGGTTGAAGGGAGGCGACACGGTGATTCTTTCCGACATGTCGCGCTGGGACAACGTGGACCGCATCAGGCTGGAATAACAAAGCAGGGAATAGGGAACAGGGAATAGGGAATAGCAAACCAGATTCATAAACACCTGAGGGGGAGAGTAATGGTATCGAATGACAAGCTGATTGAAATTGAAGATCTAACCAAGGTCTTCTACACCGACGAAGTGGAGACGCACGCGCTCTCCGGCATTCACCTGACCATCTCGCGGGGCGAGTATGTGGCCATGTCCGGCCCTTCGGGCTGCGGCAAATCCACGCTGCTCTCGATTCTTGGCCTGCTCGACACGCCCACGGGCGGCAAGTATCTGCTGAACGGCAGCCCGGTGGAGAACCTGAGTTTCGGCGACCGCTCGCGGATTCGCAACCAGGAGATCGGCTTCATCTTTCAGAGCTTCAATCTGATTGGCGATCTGACGGTGGAAGAGAACGTCGAGTTGCCGCTGACTTATCGCGCGGGCATGCCGTCGCAGGAGCGCAAGAAGAGGGTGAAGGAAGCGCTGGAGCGGGTGAACATGGCGCATCGCATGAGGCATTATCCGGCGCAGCTCAGCGGCGGCCAACAGCAGCGCGTGGCCGTGGCGCGCGCCCTCGCCGGCGCACCGTCGATTCTGCTGGCCGATGAGCCCACCGGCAACCTGGACTCGAAGAACGGCGAGGCGGTAATGCATCTGCTGACCGATCTGCACCGCGAAGGATCGACGATTTGCATGGTGACGCACGATCCGCGCTTTGCCAAGCACGCGCAGCGCGAGGTGCATCTTTTCGACGGAAAGGTTGTTTCAGAACAGGAGCTGAAAAAGCTCGAAGAGGAAGTGGAGGCATAGCCGTGTTGTTTCAGGACCTGCGTTACGCGTTGCGGCAGTTACGCAAGAACCCCGGATTCACCGCTCTGGCGGTGGGTACGCTGGCGCTTGGGCTGGGCGCCAGTTCGGCCATCTTCTGCCTCATGGACGGGGTCTGGCTGCATCCCATACGGGTTCCGCATTCGGGTGAGTTGGTGCGTGTTTTCTCGACCACGGAGCAGGATGCGGAGGGCCTGTTCACCTACTCCGAGTATCATGCGTTGGCCGAGCGGGTCACGGCCTTGAAGAGCACAGTCGCCATTGGCCGCCGGGGCAGCCTGATGCCGCGCGCCGACGGCACCGCGGCGCTGCTGCTGACAAATGTGGTTTCAACAAACTTCTTTGATGCGCTCGGTGTGCGACCGATGTTGGGCCGCAGTTTCTCGACCGCCGATGCAGAGCGGTTGCGCACGCATCCCGGCGTGCTGCTCGGCTACAGCTTCTGGCGCAGGGAGTTCGGCGGCGATCCGGGCATAGTCGGCCGGCAGATAACGCTGCTGCGCGGAAAGGATCAACGCAGTCAAGTTGACGTATGGGGCGTGTTACCGCCGGAATTTCGTGAGACCGAGAACGGCGAAGACCGCGACCTGTGGATGCCAGCTGAAACCTGGGCCGCAGTCGCCCATCCCGAGGAACTGACCTCAACGGAGTTCCGCTGGTTCAACGTGATGGGCAGGCTGGCGCCGGGGGCAACGATCACACAAGCCAACCAACAGGCGGCAGCGACTTCCAAGGCGTTAGAGACGGCCGATCCGGCCGCCAATCATGGACGCAGCGCGCGCGCTGTCAGCGACTTCCGTTATCGCATGAGCAAAGCGGGAACAAGCGGCCTGTTGTTGTTTGCCATCGTTGGCGGCGTGGTGTTGCTGTCAATCGTCAACGTAGCCCATTTGCTTCTGGCACGTGGTCTGGCGCGCGGTCGCGAGGTAGCTTTGCGCATTTCACTGGGCGGAAGGCGCTGGGTGGTTGCACGACAGTTGCTGGTGGAGAACCTTTTGCTCGGCGTAATGGGTCTTGTTGCCGGTCTCGGCCTGGCTGCGGGGATTGCGGCGTTGTTGCCGCGTCTGCTGGTCAAAGAGCCTGCAATGCTCGTTCAACTCGGATCGCGGGCGAATAGCTTTCAGTTGGATGGGCGTGTTTTTCTTTTTGCAGGGTCGCTTGCGCTGGTGACCATGCTCCTGCTGGCGCTGATCCCGCTCAGAGCGGTGGCGCGCCCTCAACTGCTGCCGATGCTGCAGGCTGGCGGCGTGACGCGCACAGCGGGAAAGATTCCGGCATTGCGCCGCGCTGCCATCTGGCTTCAGATCGCCGTCTCCTTTGCGTTGCTGGTCTCTACCGGCGCTCTGGTGCGCAGCTTCGTGAACACTCGCACACAGCCTATCGGATTGACGCGCAATCAGGTGTTGCTGGCCTGGACGCAGGAGCCGGAGGCGCCCGTGCGGGATGCCGTGGTGGAGCGCATGAAGGCGCTGCCCGGCGTGGGGCGAGTGGCCTACGCTATCCGCGCGCCGCTCAGTCTTTCCGAGGAAGGTATTGCTGTAAAAGCTTTGCTGCCCAGTCATCCTGAATTGCGCGACCCGGTTGCGATCAAGTTCAATGCGGTCAGTGCGAACTTCCTCGATGTGACAGGTACGCGCATTGTGCGGGGCCGCGGCCTTACGGTTGCCGACGATGCGGATGGATCCGCGGTAGTACTCATCAATCAGGCCATGGCTCAGAAATACTGGCCCGGCCAAAACCCTCTCGGGCAAGTTGTGCGACTGGCCAGCGCCAATATTGATGCGCGTGTGGTTGGAGTCACGGAGAATGCTCCCATCGGCCAGATCGGCGAGCTGGCTGAACCGTATCTTTACGTGCCGTTCCACTTTTATCAGTCTCATTTGTCGAATATGGGCGAGATCACCTTCGCTCTTGAAACCGGGCAGAACGCTATGAGCATGGCCCAGGCGGCGCGCCAGGTACTTATTCACACCGACCCGCTGCTGGATCCAATGATGATGACTTCGCTTCCGGAACTTATTCGTTACTCGGCAGGTGACTTCCAAATGATGGCCGAGTTGGTGAGCGTACTCGGGTTGATCGGGCTGGCTCTCACCGTGGCGGGCCTTTATGGATTTCTGGCTTTTCGCGTCATGCAAAGGCGGCGCGAGATCGGCATCCGCATGGCGCTGGGCGCGACCCGCGAGGCCACGGCCTGGCTGATTTTGAGCGATACCGCGCGCATGGCAGCCATTGGCCTGGCGATAGGCCTCGCGCTGGCTGTGGCCGCCGCGCGCGTCGAATCCTCCGTACTGTTCGGCGTGCGCCCGCTGGACGCGCTCTCCTTGGTTGGTGCGTTGTGTGTTTTGCTTGCTTCCATGGCCGCTGCCGCATGGCTGCCGGCGCGGCGCGCAGCTTCCATCGAACCCATGCAAGCGCTCAGAAGCGAGTAGTTGCGGCAATCTGATTGTGATGTGGAAAGGAAACACGATGAGTCAGTTGTTTCAGGACCTGCGTTACGCGTTGCGGCAATTGCGCAAGAACCCCGGATTCACCGCTCTGGCGGTGGCTACGCTGGCGCTTGGCATTGCCGCCAACAGCACGGTCTTCAGCTGGATCAACTCAACCCTGCTCGACCCGATTCCCGGAGTAGCACATACCGGCGACATGGTGACGCTGATGCGAGGAGAAAGAAGCGAGCATCCGTCGCCTCCTTTCTCCTACCCGGATTATGCAGACCTGCGCGACCAGACGCACAGCTTTTCCGGAGTGCTTGCCTATCACGACGACTACATGGCCATCACCGGGTCAGGCAAGCCGGAGCGCATTTATGGCGCGCTGACCTCGGCGAATTACTTCGAGGTGCTGGGCGTTCGGCCTGTTCTGGGAAGAACGCTTCTTCCCACGCTGGCCAATGAGCGCGCGGGCGCTGCCGAGGTCGTGCTGGGCTACGACATATGGAAGAACCGCTTCGACGGCGACCCATCGATCATCGGCAAGACGATGCAGATCAACCTGCATCCTTACACGATTGTTGGCGTCGCGCCCAGGGGATTTCAGGGATGCAAATCGGGATTGCGCGCTGATGTGTGGGTTCCTTTGGGCATGGACACGCAGATATGGGGATCGAATCGCGTCAATTATCGCGACGCCTCATGGCTCCAGATGCTCGGAAAACTCAAGCCCGGAGTTACACAACACGAGGCTGACGCCGAGCTGAACCTTCTGATGCAGCGCATCGTGGACCGCTATCCAGAAGCTCATCAAGGATCCAACACCATCTCCTCTGATCCGCTCTGGCGCTCGCCTTTCGGGGCCAACGTTTACCTCTATGGCACGCTGCCGATTCTGATGGCTCTGGCCGCGGTCCTGTTGCTCCTGGCCTGCGCGAATGTGGCCAATCTGCTTCTGGTGCGTTCGGTCGCGCGTCGCCGCGAAATGGCCATCCGCTTATCGATGGGAGCAACCCGCTGGCGGGTGATGCGCCAACTTCTGGTGGAGAATCTGGTAATCGCGCTGGCTGGAGGAGGAGCTGCGCTGGTGCTGACAATTTGGACGGCCAAATCCCTGGCTGCTTTCCTGCCTCCCGTCACGCTGCCGCTCTCGGTGAACGGCCACGTCAACGGCGTGGTTTTCCTGGCCACAATACTCGTCTCGATTGCCACGGGCGCGGTCTCCGGCATCGTTCCTGCCCTGCGCGCTTCCGGCCTCTCGCCGGTGTCGGTTCTGAAGGACGAGGCGCTGAGCACCTCCGGCGGACTTTCCAAATCGCGCCTCTCTTCTACGCTTGTCATCGCCCAGGTTGCTTTGTCGCTTCTGCTGCTTACCTGCGCGGGGTTGTTCGTTCGCAGCCTGCTCAAAGCGCAGAAATCCGATCCCGGATTTGATCCCAACCATGTTCTGCTGGTTTCCTTCGACCTCGATCCGATGGACTATTCCGATGCCAAGGGCCTGGAGTTCGAACGGCAGCTAGTGGAACGCGTGAAGCAGTTGCCAGGCGTACAGTCGGCGACCCTGGCGGATTTTTCGCCTCTCAGTTTCACCATTCATTCCGAAGGCATATTGCCAGAGGGTTACGTGCCCGCTCCTCATCAATCGGTGGAAGCGGATCGGGGAAAAGTGGGTCCCGGCTATCTGCAAACGATGCACACGCCACTTCTTGCGGGGCGCGACTTCACCGAACAGGACAATGCGGCAGCGCAGCCGGTGGCCATCGTCAACCAGGCGCTGGTTGATCGCTACTGGCCGGGACAGAACGCGATCGGCAAACACATTGATGTTTCTTCGCATCCGTATACGGTAGTCGGCGTGGCTGCCAACGGAAAGTACCGGCGCATGACTTACGATGCAGCTCCGCTGGTGCTTTTGCCTTTGATGCAACGCTACGATGACCAGGTCATTCTCCATGTGCGCACCAGCGGCGATCCGCTGGCACAGGCTTCCGCGGTTGAGCAAACGATTCAGGGCCTCAATCCCGACTTGCCGCTGTACAACGTGACCACTCTCAAAGCGAATATGCAGATGGGAAATGTCTTTGAGCGGATTGCCGTGACCTTCGCCGGATCGTTTGGCCTGCTGGCCCTGCTTCTGGCGGCGGTTGGAATCTATGGCGTGGTTGCTTACACCACGCGGCAACGCACGCATGAAATAGGAATCCGCATGGCGCTTGGCGCTGCGAAGGGAGATGTCTTCCGCCAGGTGCTGGGACAGGGATTGCGCCTTACCTTCGCCGGGCTGGCTGTCGGCCTTGTAGTTTCATTCGCCTTCACACGCTTTCTGCGCGGCATGTTGTTTGGCATCGGAGCCACCGACTGGCTGACTTTCACATCGGTTGCGGTTTTGCTTTGTGTGGTCACGCTGGCCGCTTGTCTTATTCCTGCGCGGCGCGCAGCTTCAATAGAACCCATGCAGGCATTGCGCACGGAATAGAAACGGATTTGGAAAGGCATCTATGATTCAGGCAGTCATTCACGACATTCGCTACGCGCTGCGCCAATTGCGCAGGTCGCCGGGATTTGCGCTGACGGCGGTTCTGACGCTGGCCTTCGGCATCGGCGCCACCACAGCGATTTTTTCCATCGTCGAGGGCGTGTTGCTGCGGCCCCTGCCGTTTCCGGAGCCGAACAGGCTGGTCACGCTCGGCGACGCGGTTGAGGGTGTTGAGCAAAGCGCTAGCGGCACTCAGACAACTGCGCCGGCCGTTCTCATCTATTCCCGCGGCGCCCACGTTTTTTCCGGTCTTGGCGGTTATCAGCAAACCGGCTTTGAATTCTCCGGTGCAGGCGCTCCCGCGCAGATCAGCGCCTCGCGGCTCACAGCCGGCGTCTTCTCCGCACTCGGCGTTTCGCCCCTTATGGGACGCGCCTTCACGCAGCAGGAAGATGAAGGCTCCCAGCAGGTGGCTGTCATCAGTTACCAGATCTGGCACAGCCGTTTCAACGGTGATGCGCACATCCTTGGTCAAAAAATTCTGCTTGACCGTAAGCCCTACGAGATCATCGGCGTCATGCCGCGCGGCTTTGAGTTCCCTCTGGTTCCGGGACAGTTGAACCGCAATGAGCTTTGGGTGCCCATGAGTTTTTCTCATGCCGAACTGGTGAACGGCGCAGGGAGCTGGAGCTACCAGATAGTGGGCCGCCTGAAACCGGGCGTGACATCAGCGCAAGCCCAACAGGATGCAGAAGGCGCGGCGAAGGAGATTATGAGCAACTTTCCCCCCGGCATGGCCAGCGTGCACATTCATCCTCTTATTCATCCGCTCGCCGAGATTACTGTTGCCGAGGCGAGACCGCTGGTGCGCACCCTTTTCCTGGCCGTTGCGGTGGTGCTGTTCATTGCCTGCGCCAATCTTGCGGGTTTGCTGCTGGTGCGGGTCATCCGCCGCCGGCGCGAAATCTCGGTGCGGCTTGCGCTGGGAGCCAGCGGAACGGTCGTGCTGCGCCAGTCTCTTGTCGAAGCATTGGTGCTGAGCGTATCCGGCGGGCTTCTCGGACTGGCCTTGGCGTCGGCTGCACTTCGCGCCGGTGTTAGCCTGCTGCCTGAAACGCTGCCTCGCGTCAGCGCCATCGGTCTTGACTGGCAGGTAGTTGGCTTCGCGATTCTGCTGGCTGTGCTGACCGGCTTATTATGCGGGCTGATTCCAGCCATTGCCGCTGCACGCACGAGTGTAAATGACGCTCTGAAAGAAGGCGGCCGGACCGGTACCGCGGGAGGAGGACATGCTCGCCTGCGCTCAGCCCTGGTAGTTGCAGAGGTTGCGGTATCTCTTGTGCTTCTCACCGCCGCCGGGCTTTTGTTGCGCAGTTTTGACAAGATGCGTTCCGTCGATCTGGGCTTCCGCACCGATCACACCTTCACCGCCTCTTATGGGCTGCCCCAACAGCAATACTCGACCCAGGTCGCCGTAGACGCATTCGATTCCACGCTTCTCGGCAAGCTGGAACAGTTACCGGGCGTGCAGGCTGTTGGCGCTACCACCATACTGCCTGCGGCCGGCCAGGATAACAGCAACGTCTTCGTTCCGGAAGGCTACGTTCCTCCCAAGGGAGCCGGCATGACTCTGGCTTGGACAGCTCAGGTTATGGGCAACTATTTTCGCGCATCAGGCATTCCCATCCTGCGTGGGCGTGACTTTAACGAGACGGATCGTCCCGGCTCTCAGCTCGTGATAATCGTGAACCGCACTCTCGCCGAGCATTACTGGCCCGGCCAAGACCCCATCGGGAAGCGCATACACATCGGCATGCCGGAGAGTCCCACGCCCTGGTTGACCGTCGTGGGAGAGAGCGCAGATATCAAGCAGACTTCGGCGGATGCCGATACTGCGAATCAAATCTACGCGCCGGCCCGTCAGTTCAAGGCGGCGCTTGGCCAGTTTGCGCCTCCCGACCTGCTCACCGGCAACTACGGTTCGATCGTGCTGCGCGGCCAACTGCCGCCCGAGCAGATGGAGGACGTTCTGCGCTCCGTTGTCCGATCCATCGATCCGCAGCTTCCGCTCACGCATGTTGAATCTATGGATCGAGTGGTCGCGGAGGGACAGGCGCCACGCCGCTTCAACACGGTGCTGATATCGAGCTTCGCAGGCGCGGCGGTGTTGCTAGCGTTGATGGGCATCTATAGCGTCATAGCTTTTTCGGCTGCGATGCGCACCCAGGAGATGGCGATTCGACTAGCGCTCGGCGCGCAGCGCGCCGGCATTCTTCGGCTGGTGCTAGTCTCCGGCGCAAAGCTGGGCCTGGTAGGTTGCGGCATAGGAGCAGTGGCGGCTGTGTTCGCTACGCGCCTGTTGCGCTCTCTGTTGTTTGAGGTTGATCCGCTGGATCCTATGGTGATTGGGTTGGCTGCAATCTCGATTTTCCTGCTCGCTCTTGTGGCGTCTGCAATTCCCGCACGACGCGCGGCATCCATTGAACCCATGCAGGCGTTACGCGCGGAATAGAAACGGAATCGGAAAACCGGAGGGACTCGAAGATGCAGGCAATCATTCAGGACATTCGCTACGCGCTGCGGCAGTTGCGCAAGTCGCCGGGGTTCACGCTGACCGCGATCGTCACGCTGGCGCTGGGCATTGGCGCCAACACGGCGATCTTCACGCTGATCCAGGGCATCCTGCTGCGTTCACTTCCGGTGACCGACCCCGCGCGCCTCTATCGCATCGGCGACACGGACGATTGCTGCGTCGATGGCGGTTTCCCCGGCGACGCCGCGACCAACGGCGATTTCTCCATCTTCTCCTACGATCTTTTTCTGCACCTTAAAAACACCGCGCCGGAGTTTGAGCAACTGGCCGCAGTGCAGGCCGGCCAATGGCAGTGGAGTATGCGGCGCGGCAATGCGTTGCCCAAATCGCTGCGCGGCGAATTCGTCTCCGGCAATTACTTTTCCACATTGGGCCTTGGCGCTTATGCGGGGCGCGTGTTCAGCGACAGTGATGACACCCCCGCATCGCAGCCCACAACGGTGCTAAGCTACCAGGCTTGGCAAGGCGAATACGCTGCCGATCCGTCCATTGTTGGCTCGACGATCTTTATTCAGGCGCGGCCCTTCACCGTCATCGGCATCGCGCCCGCTGGATTTTTTGGGGACCGCGTATCGGATTCTCCGCCCGATTTCTGGATGCCGCTTCAGATGGAACCTTATGTCCGGGGTCCAAGCGCCATCCTCCATCATCAGGAGTCCAACTGGCTTTACCCGTTAGGCAGAGTGCGCGCCGGCACAAACATCGGCGCATTGCAGGCGAAGCTTACCGCTGCGTTGCGCCAGTGGATCTATACCCGCCCGCTGCTTACCGCTAATGGTGGCGCGAGCATCATTCCCAAGCAACATGTCACTATCACGCCCGGCGGCGGCGGCATCCAGAACTTGCAACTGGAAACGGGCAAGGGTCTCAAAATGCTGATGATCCTCTCCTGCGTCGTGTTGCTCATCGCCTGCGCTAACATCGCCAACCTGCTACTGGCGCGCGCGACAACGCGGCGTGCCGATGTGGCCGTGCGCATGGCTCTGGGCGCGGGCCGTCGCCGCGTCATCCGCCAGATTCTCACCGAAAGCGTGCTCTTGAGCTGCCTGGGAGGATTGGCCGGATTGGCCGTCGCATATGCCGGCACGCACACTATTCTTGCGCTCGCATTCCCAGACGCCAGACACTTGCCCATCGATGCTGGCCCGTCGCTGTCCGTGCTTGGATTCGCGTTCCTGATTTCACTGCTTACGGGTGTGCTATTCGGCGCGGGGCCGGCGTGGTTGTCGTCGCACGCACAACCGGCCGAGGCGCTGCGAGGCGTCAACCGTTCCACACGCGACCGCTCCTCGCTGCCGCAAAAATCCCTGGTCGTATTCCAGGCCGCGCTCTCTTTGGTTCTGCTTGCCGGAGCCATTCTGATGACCAAATCGCTGGCCAACCTGGAGCATCAGAAATTGGGCGTCGCCACTTCCAACCGCTACGTGTTGCATTTCGATCCGGCTGGCGCCGGCTATACCGTCGACCGTCTGCCCGCGCTCTATCGCCAGATCGAAGATCGCTTCTCCGCGCTGCCGGGCGTGGCCAGCGTCAGCATGGCGCTCTATAGTCCTCTGGAAGGCGACAACTGGGGCGAGTGCGTCATCCAGCAGGGTCATCCCGCGCCGGGGCCAAACGTCAATTGCGGCTCGACCTGGGATCGCGTCACTCCTCATTTTCTCGATTCCATTGGCGTGTCCATGGTGCGCGGCCGCGGCATTACCGAGCAGGACACGGCTACTTCGCCGCAGGTCGCCGTGGTCAACGAGGCCTTCGTCAAGCGCTTCTTCCCCAACCGGGACCCGGTGGGCCAGCACTTCGGCATCGACCTCCCGCAGTACTCGGGCAGTTGGGAGATTGTAGGCGTCTTCCACGATTTCAAGATGAACAACCCGCGCGACCCAACGCGCCCTGTTTTTCTACGCCCGCTTTCTCAGCAGTTCATCGGGTTCAAAGAAGACATGCTGATCTCAGGCGAGACGCAGTCAATGTTTGTCAACGCCATGATTCTCGACTTCAACACGCCGCAGCAGAATGTAGAGGCGCTGATTCGACGCACCCTGGCCGGCATTGATCCAAATCTCACCGTGATGGATCTCCGCTCATTCGATGCGCAGGTAGCCGGAAACTTCAACCAGGAACGCCTGATCGCGCGGCTCACCAGCCTCTTTGGAATTCTCGCGTTGGTTCTTGCTTCGGTCGGGCTTTATGGCGTCATGTCCTACTTTGTCGCTCGCCGCACCAGCGAGATCGGCATCCGCATGGCCCTCGGGGCAACGCGCGCGAGCGTGGTGGGCATGGTGTTGCGCGGCGCGCTATGGCAGATTCTTATCGGCCTTGGCCTCGGCATTCCGGCCGCGCTCATTGCGGGTCATCTGATGGCCAGCCAGCTCTATGAGGTCAGCGGGACGGACCCGCTTGCCCTGGCCGGCGCAACCCTGGTGCTTGGCCTCTGCGCTGCCGTTGCGGGCTTCATCCCGGCTCGGCGCGCCGCATCCATTGAACCCATGCAGGCATTGCGCACCGAATAACTCGTCTTCTGAAATTGGAGTAACATCATGATCGAATTAAAAAACGTAGAACGCAGTTATAAAGCCGGCCACGCCGAAACCTGGGTGCTGCGCCGCATCGGACTTACCATCAAGGAAGGCGAGTTCGTCACCGTGATGGGTCCGTCAGGCGCGGGTAAGTCATCGCTTCTCAACGTGCTGGCGCTGCTGGATGACGGCTGGCTGGGCGAGTATTGGTTTGGCGAAACGGCGGTGCACAAGCTGAATCGAAAACAGCGAGCCGACCTGGCGCGGCAGCACATCGGTATGGTTTTCCAGAGTTATCACTTACTGGACGATCTTACCGTCGCCGAGAACATCGATCTTCCACTCTCTTACAAGAACCTACCTGCCCAGGAGAGGCAAGGTATGGTGGCGGACATTCTCGACCGCTTCCAGATTGTCGCCAAGAAGGATCTGTTTCCCTCGCAGCTTTCCGGCGGGCAGCAGCAACTGGTGGGCATTGCGCGCGCCGTGGTCCACGCCCCCGCGCTGCTGCTGGCCGACGAGCCTACCGGCAACCTGCACTCCACGCAGGCGCGCGAAATTATGGAGCTCTTTTGCGAGCTCAACCGTGCGGGCACAACCATCGTGCAGGTGACGCACTCTGAAGAAAACGCGCGCTACGGCAAGCGCATTCTGGAGTTGCGAGACGGCTGGCTGAAGCGCGATGAGATGCTGCATGCAACGGAGGCTAGCGCCAAATGAAATTCATAAGGATAAATCCGATCAAGAACATTCAGGCACTTGAGTGCGCGAAGAAAATCAGAGCTCAACGGAGCTATTGCGCGACCTGTGTAGCCGTGATTCTGCTGCTGCAGGCCGTGGTGGCACTGGCGGTTGAGCCGGTGCCTGCAAAGGCTTCCATTGAGTCTCCCGAGCCGGCAGCAGAGAGCGCACAAACCGTGGAAAACGGCATTCCCTTTGACCGGCTGTTGCGCCGCTCGTATAACCCCATCGACGCCTATCGCGGGAAGACGGCGCCTCCGCCCAGCATGGCGAACTCCGCGCGGCTCGATGCCCTGGTGCGCGACGGCAAAATCTATCTGTCGTTGCGCGACGCCATTGATCTTGCGCTCGAAGACAATCTCGACATGGTGATCGCGCGCTATAACCTGCCTATCGCACAGACCGATATATTGCTTACCCAGGCTGGCGGCGTGGCGCGCGGCGTCAACACCGGCGTAGTGCAGGGTACGCCCGGCGGCGGCGGCGTAGGCGCCGGCGTGGGCACAGGCGCTGGAGGAACCAGCGGTGGCGCGGGCGGCGCGGGCGCGGGCGCTTCCGGCATTGTCTCATCTACGCTGGGAATCGGAACCACAGTGCCGAGCTACGATCCGGTGATCAATGCGACAGTTTATAACGACCACACTTCGCAGTTACTTACTAACCAGGTAACTCTGGGCGTGCCCATCTACCATCTCAATACGAACCTTTTCAACATGAGTTACACGGAGGCCTTTCCCACGGGCACGTCGCTTGCGGTGCAATGGAACAATAATCGCCAGACCTCGAATAGCCCGGAGAACGGATTGAATCCGGTGCTCAACGTATCCACGGGCGTCCAGATTATGCAACCGTTGCTGGCGGGCTTTGGGTTTGGGCCTAACTTGCGCTTTCTGAGAATCGCGCGCACGAATCAGAAGATATCCAACATAGCATTCCGCGCCCAGGTCAGCGCGACGGTGATACAGATATGCCGCATTTATTGGGATCTGGTGAGCGCCTATGACACCGAACAGGTGGGCGAGCGATCGGTGGCCTTTGCTACGGAGACGTTGAACACCAGCCGCAAGCAGCTTGAGTTACAGGCGATTCCGGAGATGGATGTACTGAAGGCGGAGGGCGAGTTAGCTACCCGGGAGCAGGATTTGACTATAGCTCGAACTAACCTTGAGTTACAAGAGCTATATATGAAAAACGCCATCACCCGTTCGCTCGATGACCCGATATTGGAGGAGATGCCGGTGGTTCCGGTGGACAAAATCGGCGGGCAGGTTGAAGCTATCTCCCAACCGGTGCCGGATATGATTGCCACAGCGCTCCAGAATCGTCCCGAGTTGCAGGAGTCGATTCTGTTTGAACAAAACAGCGAATTGAGCCGCAAGACGGCGCGCAATGCATTGTTGCCGTCGCTGGCGCTGTACGGCTTCTACAACGGCACAGGAGCGGGCGGCGTTGCGAACCAAGGGAGCAAGATCGTGGCGCCGGGCGGGTATGGCGGCACACTGCAAAACGCGTTGAACGGCTCATCGCCGGAGTACCAGGTGGGCTTTCAGTTGAGCGTCCCGCTGCGCAACCGGGCGGCCAAGGCCGAACAAGATCGCACCGAGCTTGAGTACCGGCAGTCGCAGGTATATTTGGAAGAGCTGAAAAAACAAATTCGCATCGAAGTGCGCAGCGCGCGCTATGCTTTGGAACAGGGCGCCAGCCGCATTGATGCGGCTCGCAAGGCCCGCGACCTGGCGCAGCGTACGTTGGATATCATGCAGAAGGAGCAAAAACTGGGCGCCGGATCGAATCAGCAGACGCTCTCGGCCGAGCACGACCTGGCATTAGCCGAGTCGGCGCTGGTGGCGGCTGAGACCGCATACGAGAAGGCACGCATCGAGGTGCGGCGCGCCACCGGCAGCGTCCTCGAAGGGTACGGCATCTCGATTTCCGATGCCAAAACCGGCGCGGTGGAGGCAAGTCATCTCCAATAAAGAAGAACCAATCCGGGTACTGGTTGCCGACGATCAGGCGCACATCCTGGAGGCCGTCGAGCTGTTACTCCGCCCGCAGGGCATCGAGGTGGACTGTGTGCGTTCGCCGCAGTCGCTGCTGGAGGAACTGGGCCATCGCGAATACGATGTGCTGCTGATAGACCTGAACTACACGCGCGACACTACCTCCGGCCAGGAGGGCCTCGACCTGCTGGCCCGCATCCATGAGTTCGATACGCGGTTGCCGGTGATCGTGATGACCGCGTGGGGCAACATCGACCTTGCGGTCGAAAGCATCAAACGCGGCGCACGCGACTTCATTCAGAAGCCTTGGGAGAACGAACGGTTGCTCTCGCTGATTAGTGTTCATGCAGAGTTGCGCCAGGCACTGCGGCGCGCACGCCAGTTGGAACTGGAAAACCGTTTGCTCCGCGCCGAAGGCATGCCGGAGTTTGTGGCCGGCGCGCCCTCGATGCGAGGGGTGCTGGAACTGATTGCGCAGGTTGGCCCTTCGGACGCCAACGTGCTCATCACCGGCGAACACGGCACCGGCAAGGAAATCGTGGCTCGCCTGCTGCACGCCGCCTCGCCCCGCGCGCGCATGGCGCTGGTGGCCGTGAACGCCGGCGGGCTGCCCGAAGGCACCTTCGAGAGCGAGATCTTCGGCCATGTCAAAGGCGCCTTTACCGATGCGCGCACTGATCGCATCGGGCGGTTCGAGCTGGCCAACGGCGGAACATTGTTTCTGGACGAGATTGC
>Ga0224555_1003628_pt1 | contig 15434 bp, 20 predicted proteins | sample 714S23034metaG_FD_180687 | JGI IMG/M metagenome (GOLD analysis project Ga0224555, IMG submission 180687) | Peat soil microbial communities from Stordalen Mire, Sweden - 717 S2 30-34 | ecosystem: Environmental > Terrestrial > Soil > Wetlands > Peat | place: Sweden: Norrbotten County, Stordalen...
GAGAATCAGGTGCAGCACGCCGTGATCGGTGCGTTCGATGCGCAGGCTCGGGAACTCGTCGTAGCTGACTTCTGCGTAGCGAACTGGCATCCCGGCTCCTGACGTCTGGCTCACGGACTTCGACCATGACGAGATTACGCACGAGTCGAGGTGCCGCTCACCGCACCTGTCAACTGCTCCACGGGGAGTGGGAATGTTAAGCCCACGTTAACGGGCAACTGGGCGAGTTTGCTTGCCAGCTCTGATCCCCAGGGTTCACACTCGACTGTGAGGAGGTTGCAATGGGGCATCCGATCCGATTTAATCGCGGCGTAACAATTGCTGTGGTGGGCGCGGGTGCGCTTGCCGCCGCAGTGCTCGTCGGTCCCGCCCCCTTGGGGCAGGCCGCGATGAACGCGCCGACCTCCGTTCTCTCCGGTGACGCGGCGTTTCTGGAGCCGCCAGATCCCGACCCCTCGATGCCTCTGCCGGAGATCGATGAACCGGCGATCGGGGGACCGTCTCTCCCGCCGACGAGTCATCATCGTCACCACCGCCCTTCGTGGCATCCGCGCGCGTAAATCCCTCCTGTAGACCCGTCATCGGTCATGCCGTCAGGCTCGCGATCGTCGCGGCGTGGCAGCATTGAACCTGATGACCAACCGTCGCACGCTTCCCGAATCGCCGTATCTGGCCGCGGCTGCGGGCCGCAAACCGCATCGGGTGCCGGTGTGGTTCATGCGGCAAGCCGGCCGTTCCCTGCCCGAATACCGTGCCTTGCGGTTGCAGCACAGCATGATGGCGGCCTGTTTCGACGCCGAACTGATCGCCGAGATCACTCTGCAACCGATACGCCGGCATGACGTTGACGCCGCAATCCTGTTCTCCGACATCGTGGTTCCGCTGCGTGGCGCTGGCGTCGACTTGGATATCGTCGCCGACGTCGGCCCCGTCATCGCGGCGCCGATACGCACCCCCGCCGATGTCGAGGCCCTCAAACCGCTCGAACCCCACGGCGTCCAGCCGGTGTCGGAGGCGGTCTCGCTGCTCGTGCGCGCGCTGGGCGATGTTCCGCTGATCGGCTTTGCCGGTGCGCCGTTCACGCTGGCGTCCTACCTGGTCGAGGGTGGCCCGAGCCGCCACCACGCCCGGACCAAGGCGATGATGCTGGCCCAACCGGCTTGTTGGCATGCGCTGATGGAGAAGTTGACCGACCTGACCATCGAGTTCCTGCGGGTTCAGCTCGACGCCGGGGTCGACGCGATTCAGGTGTTCGATTCGTGGGCCGGCGTGCTGTCGCTGGCCGACTACCGCCGGCATGTGCTGCCGCACAGTGCGCGGGTGTTCGCCACGCTGGTCGATCGTGGCGTCGCGATGACGCACTTCGGCGTCGGCACCGCCGAACTGCTGGGTGCCATGTCGACGGCTGGTGCGACGGTTGTCGGGGTCGATTGGCGGACCTCGCTCGTCGACGCCGCTGCCCGGGTCGAGGCCGGTAAGGCATTGCAGGGCAACCTCGATCCGGCGGTGCTGCTGGCGGGCTGGCCGACGGTCGAGCGCGCGGCGCGCGCGGTGGTGGACGACGGACGGCGTGCCGTGGACGCCGGCGCGGCCGGGCACATCTTCAACCTCGGCCATGGGGTGCTGCCGGAAACCGATCCCGGCATTCTCACCGATCTGGTGTCGCTGGTTCACTCGCTATGACGTCCGGTGTGCGCTCGTATTGTGTTGTCGGTGGTGGGATTTCGGGTCTGACCGCGGCTTATCGGTTACGCCTGACCGCCGGTGACGAGGCGAACATCACGCTGTTCGACCCTGCGGACCGGCTCGGCGGGGTGCTGCGCACCGAGCAAGTCGGCGGAGTTGCCATCGACGTCGGCGCCGAGGCGTTCGTGGTACGCCGACCCGAGGTACCGGCGCTGCTGGCCGAACTGGGCCTGACGAATCGCCAAGTCGGCACCACCGGGGCGCGGCCGCTGATCTACAGCCAGGATCGGCTGCATCCGCTGCCGCCGGGAACGCTCAACGGCATCCCGTCATCGTCGGAGTCGATGGCCGGTCTGGTCAATGACGCGACCCTTGCGCGTATCGCCGCCGAACCGAACCAACCGTTGAACTGGCAGCCCGGCGACGATCCGGCCGTGGCCGACCTGGTGGCCGACCGGTTCGGCGAGCAAGTGGTGGCCCGGTCGGTGGATCCGATGCTGGGTGGGGTCTACGCGGGATCGGCGGCAACCATCGGCCTTCGCTCTGCTGCCCCGACCCTGGCCGCGGCGCTGGACGCCGGCGCCGCCCACCTCACCGACGCGGTCCGCCAAGCGCTCCTGAGCGTCACCGCGGGCCCGATCTTCGGCGCGGTGGGCGGCGGGTACACGGTGCTGGTCGAGGAACTGGTCCTTCGCAGCCGGATCAATTGGGTGCAGGCGGCGGTCGCCGGTATCGGAGCCGCGACAGGTCCCGAGCGGGGCTGGACGCTGCGCGACGACGCCGGTGGGGAGTGGCGCGCCGACGGGGTGATCTTGGCCGTCCCGGCTCCGCGCCTCGTCGGGCTGGTCGATGCCGTCGCCCCGCGCGCCGCGGCGGCGGCCAGCCGTATCGCCAGCGCATCTTCGGCGGTGCTGGCGATGGCCGTACCCCGCGGCATCGGTTTCCCGCAGAATTCCGGCGTGCTGGTAGCCGGCGGAGAACGGTTGCACGCCAAGGCAATTACGTTGTCGTCGCGAAAGTGGGGACGGCGTACCGACGTGGAGCTGTTGCGACTTTCGTTCGGGCGATTCGGCGACGACCTGGCAACCCGGGCATCCGACGACGAGTTGCTGGCGTGGGCGATACAGGACCTGTCGACCGTTTTCGGGCTCGCGATCGAACCGGTGGACGTCCGGATCAGGCGCTGGCCGGACGCGATGCCGCAGTACGGGCCCGGCCACGCCGACCTGATCGCCGAACTGCGGGCCGGTCTGCCGCCGACCCTGGCGGTGGCGGGCAGCTATCTCGACGGGATCGGGGTGCCGGCGTGCATCGGCGCGGCCGGGCGAGCGGTCACCGGCGCGATCCAGGCGGTCGAAGCCGCCGTGGCACGATAGTTCTCATGGCCCGCTTGGACTACGACGCCCTGAACGCCACCGTTCGATACCTGATGTTTTCGGTGTTCTCGGTCCGCCCCGGTGCACTCGGCGAAGCTCGGGACGCCGTCATCGACGAGACCGCGACCTTCCTCAAGCAGCGCGAAGAGCACGGCGTCGTGGTGCGCGGTCTGTACGACGTCGCCGGCTTGCGGGCCGACGCCGATTTCATGATCTGGACGCACGCCGAACGCCTCGAGGCGCTGCAAGCCACCTACGAGGATTTCCGCCGCACCACCACGCTGGGCCGGGCGTGCACGCCGGTGTGGAGCAGTGTCGCGCTGCACCGGCCGGCGGAGTTCAACAAGAGCCACATCCCGGCGTTTCTGGCCGGCGAGGAGCCGGGCGCCTACATCTGCGTCTACCCGTTCGTGCGGTCCTATGAGTGGTATCTGCTGCCCGACGAGGAGCGCCGGCGCATGCTCGCCGAACACGGCATGGCCGCCCGCGAATACAAGGATGTCCGGGCCAATACGGTGCCGGCGTTCGCGCTCGGCGACTACGAGTGGATCCTGGCCTTCGAGGCCCCCGAACTGCACCGCATCGTTGACCTGATGCGCGAGCTGCGGGCCACCGACGCGCGCCGGCACACCCGCGAGGAAACGCCGTTCTTTACCGGGCCGCGGGTGCCGGTTGAGCAGCTGGTTGCCTCGCTGCCCTGACGGCTGACACACCGTAAACGAGGGGGAGACATGACAACCCAGTTCGATCCGAACGATCCCGCCCGATTCGAGGAGATGTACCGCGATCAGCGGGTCTCGCACGGCTTGCCGGCAGCCACACCGTGGGATATCGGCGGCCCGCAGCCCGTCGTACGGCAACTCGTGGCGCTGGGAGCGGTCAAGGGCGAGGTTCTGGACCCGGGTACCGGCCCAGGCCACCACGCCATTTACTACGCGCGAAACGGCTACTCCGCCACCGGCATCGACGCGTCACCGACCGGGCTGGAGCGGGCGAAGGAGAACGCGCGAAGGGCCGGTGTTTCGGTGAACTTCCAGCTGGCCGACGCGACGAAGCTGGAGGGTCTGGAGAACCGCTTTGACACGGTCGTCGACAGTGCCTTCTATCACACGTTTTCGACGGAACCGGAGCTGCAGCGGTCATATGCGCGGGCTTTGCATCGGGCGACCAAGCCCGCAGCGCGGCTCTACATGTTCGAATTCGGCACTGGCAATATCAACGGCTTCCAGATGCCACGATCATTGTCCGAGGACGACTTTCGGCAGGTGTTCCCCGACGCCGGCTGGGAGATAACGTATTTGGGGCCGACAACGTATCTGATCAACATGAGCGTGGAAACCCTTGAGCTGATGCTCGCGCGCAACCCCGACATGGCCGAACAAGTTACGCCGCTCGTCGAGCGATTACGGATCATCGAACCGTGGCTCACCAACGGCCGGGCCCACGCCCCGTTCTGGGCAATGCACGCCACTCGAGTGGACTAGGCCGGCGCGACTTCGGCGGCGAGCCGCGCGTGGTATCGACAAACGCTTTATCGTTACCGGATGGGCCAGCCAATACATGTCGATCCCACCCGCTACGAGAAGATGTATGCCGATCAGCAGGTCTCACATGGCTTGCCGGCAGCCACACCGTGGGACATCGGCGGCCCGCAGCCCGTCATACAGCAACTTGTCGCGCTGGGGGCGATCAAGGGCGAGGTTCTTGACCCTGGTACCGGCCCGGGCCACCACGCCATTTACTACGCGTCACAGGGCTACTCGGCGACTGGCATCGACTCCTCACCAGCCGCAATCGAGCGGGCAAAGGAGAACGCGCAGAGAGCCGGCGTCTCGGTGAACTTCCGGGTGGCCGACGCGATGACACTGGAGGGTCTGGAGAACCGATTCGACACGGTTGTCGACTGCGCTTTCTATCACCTCTTTTCAGACGTGATGGAACTCAAGAGGTTGTATGCGCAGACTTTGCACCGGGCGACGAAGCCCGGAGCGCGGCTCTACATGTTCGAGCACGGCCCAGGCGATGTCAACGGCTACGGTGCGCCGCGGTCGCTGTCCATGGACGACTTCCTGCACGTGTTCCCCGACGCCGGTTGGGAAATCACGTATTTATGGCCCACCACATATCAGGTCAACATCAGCGTGGAAGCCTTCGACATGATGATCGCGCGCAATCCCGATAAGGCCGAGCAGATCGAGCCCGAGAGGGAACGGTTCCGGTTGATCGAGTCGTGGCTGACCAATGGTCGGGCGCATGCCCCGTTCTGGGAGATGCACGCCACCCGACTGGACTGAATCTCTGGGCCCAGTGGCCAGTTATGACACACGATCGGCAAAAATGCGTGCAATAACTGGCCACTCGACGCTCAGGAGCCGGTAGGTACCAGCCGCAGCGAGATCGAGTTGATGCAGTAGCGCTGATCCGTCGGGGTCGGATAGCCCTCGCCGGCGAACACATGGCCGAGGTGGCTGTGGCAGTTGGCGCACAACACCTCGGTGCGGACGGCGCCCATCGAATGGTCAGGTCGCAGTATCACCGCATCGGAGTCCGCCGGGTCGAAGAATGACGGCCAGCCGCAATGGGATTCGAACTTTTCGGAGCTGCGGAACAGTTCGGAGCCGCAGGCCCGGCACTGGTAGACGCCGTCGGTCTTGGTGTCGGTGTATTCGCCGGTGAACGGGCGCTCGGTGCCGGCCCGGCGCAGCACGTCGAACTCCTGCGGGTTGAGCTTCTTACGCCACTCGTCGTCGCTCAGTTGCAGCTTGGGCTGGGGAGTCATGCGCCACTCTCCCCCGCAAGCGGGAGGTGCCCCCACCTCATCGCTTCGCTCTGCATCGTCGTCGGCGCGGGAGAAGTCATGCCTCCACGCTAGCGCGAGCTTGCACCGGCGTCAGCCATGCCGGGTCGATCCCGTCGTCCAACCGGTCTTCGGCCTTGGCATCGAGGTAGCGGAAGTAGAGCACGGTGAACACCACGATCATCACCAGCGACCAGCCGTAGGTGATCTTCAGGTATTCCAGCGGTCGGCCGACGTACATCCAGTTGAACAGCAGCCAGCGGTCCATGGTCAGGAATCCGTAGATGCCCAGCCACGCCGGCCAGTTGCGGATCACCGAATTCGGCAGCACCACCGTCAGCAGGAACGGGAATAGCATCATCGAGTAGTAGCCCTGGGCCAACGACAGCACCAACCAAGACCACAGCAGCAGCACGCCCGAGGATGTGGTGAACCAGAACAGCGGGTCGCGGGTGCGGTAGTAGCGGTACAGCAGCCACAGGCTGCCAATAGCCAGCAGTGTGAACAGGATTCGCAGCGACAGGATCAGCCACGTCGGCAGACCGAAGTAGACGCCGTTGCCTTCGATCGAGCTGTTGAAGTAGTCACGGACGCCCAGCATGTAGGGCACGGTGCGGGTGACGAAGTCCAGCGGGTGGACGATCAGCGGCAAGGCGGCAAGATTGAACACGAGCGGCACCACGATGGCAGCCACCACCGCGCGCCACTGACGGTTCAGCAGCGGCAGCAATAGCAGCGGTGCCAGCACCGGCTTGACCACCAGCGCCAGCCCGATCGCCACGCCGGCCCACCATTGACTGCCTGGGCGGCCGTCCAGCAGCCACCACAAGAACAACACCTCCAGCAGCAGGATGCAGCCGTTGACGTTGGTGAAAACGAGTGTGTTAGTGACAGATTCGGTGCAGAACATCGCCAGCAGTAGCGCCGGAGCCGCTACCGAGGTAAGGGTGAAGTTGAACATCTTCAGCAGTACGTACGCCGCGATGACAATCGCGGCGCTGTTCAACGCGATGAACAGGTAACGCGACTCCGCGAACGGTAGATAGCCGAACGGCGCCATGATCAGCGTGCCGCCGGGCGGATACAGATAGTGCGGGTCGACGTAGTCGAAATGCTCGTTGTAGATGTCCCAGCCGTGCCGGAAGTTCAGCACCGCGCGGTAAACCGGCTTGAAGTCGTCGGTGATGTTGCCGTTGGTGGTCACCACGATGGTCCGGTGGATCACCGCCAGGATGGCAACCGGCCACAGCACCGAGCGCAGTACGGTCGCGGTGCTCGGCGCGGCGGTTCGGGGAGCAAATGTGGCGTGCGCCCAGTCGCGCAGACCGCCACGAGGGGATTCAACTGCCGTCACGAGCGCACCGTACACGGATCCTTGCGCGAAGGATCAGGCGGGACAGTAGGTGTCGGTGGATGGCAACGTGCCGCTGTCGAGGTAGCCGATCAGCGGGGGGACCGCGCACGACGAGTAGATGCTGGCGCCGTGACCAATGCCCTGCCACATCACGCGCTTGCTGGCCGCGGTCGCGTTGATGATGGTGGCGGCGGTGGCCGAGACGCCTTCGGACCCGACGATCGGGTCGTTCTGCACGCCCATCAGAAGCACGTTGACCTTGAGCACTTTTGGCGCCGGGGGTGGCGTCGTGCTCGGCCAAGAGACGCACTTGACTAGATTGAGCGCGCCGACGGCGCCAAACTGCGGGTAGAGCTTCGCCCAGGCGACCACCAGTTCCCGGATCCGGTCGGGCGTGGGCCGATTGAGTGCGTCACTGCAGGTGTTGACGAACTGTCCGTCGGTGCCGGTGGTGGCCTCTGCCCGGTTGATCAGGCTGGTCAGCAGGTTGGTATCACCGGATCGGGCGTTGGCCAGGGCGGTGGCCAAGTCGTTGGTGGTGCTGACGCGGTCGCCGGTGGGGTAGCCCAGCGCGGTGTTGATGGCCCTGGCGACGGAGGCTGTCGACGCACCCGCCGGGCCGTGGCCGGCGCGAGCGTCGGCGAGCAGCGAGCTCACGGCGGCCTTGGGATCAGGGCCCAGTGGGCAGTTCACCGCGGCGCATTGTGCGGCGAACGCATCCAGCGCCGCCTCCTGCCCTTTGACCTTCTGCTCGGCGGCGGCTTCGGCGCCCACACCCAACGCGACCGGGGAGTCGAGGACCAGCCTGGCGACCCGGTCCGGGTGGGAGCTGGCATAGGACAGCGCCACCTGGGCGCCGTTGCCGATGCCGATCAGCGCCAGCGCCGGCACGTCCCAGGTGCTGCGCAGCCGCTCGATATCGGTGGCGGCGTGGGTGTTGTCGTAGGCGGAGTCACCGGGTGCGATGGTGTCGGTGCAGCTGGTGGTGGCGTTCTGCACGATGTCCGCGAGATTGGCGACCGGGTCGTTGCCGGCTTCGAACTGCGCCTGGTCGTGGATCTCCTGGCGATCGAATTGGTCGAGGCAGTCGACCGGGCTCGATGAGCCCATGCCGCGGCGGTCAATGGCGACGATGGGGTGGCTGTGCAGCACGTCGGCGCCTGCGCGCGCCAGCCACACCGGCAGTTGCAGCGACGACGGCAGGTCAGAACCGGTGGTGAAGACCAGCGGGCCGGCGTCAGACGGCGTCTGCGCCGAACGAGCGCGCACCACACCGATGCTCAGCGTCCCGGCTGCACCGTTGACCGGGTCGAGGTCGGCGTCATAGCTTGCGCAATCCAGCTTGACGCCCACCGGCGCGGGGACCGCGGCATCACCGAATTCCCGCGACGTGCAGTCATGCCACGGCAAATCGTTCTTCGGCTTGGCAATCGGCGGCGGACCGTTGGGCGGCGTTATCGTCGTGGGCTTTCCCTGCGGCCGGGCGCCGGCGTTGGTGGCAAAACGCGGGTTGGCGGCCAATCCCGGTGCGCAGCCGGCCAGCAATGCGGTCACCACGATCAGCGACGCGGTGATCGCGGCATGCCGGCTCATGCCGACCACAGTAACCATTGGCCGACCGATCAGGTCCGCACGTAGCGCGTGTACATGTACCCGTCCTCGTCGGTGAGGATGTGCGCGCAGCGCATCCCGGTCAGCACCTGCCCCGGGCCGACGGCAATGCGGCCGGCCTGGCCGCCGACGAGGCGCGGCGCAATGGTCAGGCACAGTTCGTCGAGCAGCTCGCGTTCGACGAACGAGCTGAACAGCGTCGGGCCGCCCTCGGTCAATGCTCGGTGCAGTCCGCGACCCGCCAACGCGGCCAACAACGAGGCCGCGTCGACGTCGGCCGGATCGTCGGCCGAGCAGTCGACCACGTCGGCTAGGCCGGCCAGTCCGCGCCGGGTGTGGTCGGCCGCCGCCGCGCAGGTCAACACCAGCGGTGGCACCTCGGTACGGGTGAACACCGGCATATCCCGCTCCAGCCGGCCGGACTTGGTGACGATCGCCAGCAGCGGGACTTCGCTTTGCCCGCAGGCCTGTCGGCGTTGCCGCTGGGCGACGGTCGGGCGCGCGCCGGCATAACCCTCGGCTCGCACCGTGCCCGCGCCGACCAGGATCACGTCGGCGAGTTCCCGCAGCAGGCTGAACACCGCTCGATCACCGGGCCCACCCAGCTGGCCCGACTTGCCGCCGAAGGTCGCGCCGCCGTCGAGGCTGGCGATGAAGTTCGCGCGGAGCCAAACGCCGCTGGGCTCTGCGGGGTAGCCATAGAGGTCGGGCAGCTCGCCGCCGTCGAGGTCGCGGACGGAGCCGAGCAGTCGCAACGGCACCCCACCGGCGTCGTCAGCTGAAACGTCAGCCATGGGGATGATTGCAACACGTCGGTAGGGTGCCTGCATGCACGGGGTTGCTCACCTGGTTGATCGCCAGCCGACCTAGTCGGCGGCCGTCGCGGCTGTCGACGCTCAAGCTTGACGCACCATGACATAGTCGTGCTCGACATGCGCACCCAGTTGAAACGTCCTGGTGCCGTTGACGGTAAAGCCGCACTTTCGGTAAAAGCGTTGAGCGCGTTGGTTTTTCTGATTGACGCCGAGCCAGACACAGTCGGCCCCCCATTCGGCGGCCGCGGCGAGCGCCGCATCCATCAAAGCCGTCGACACGCCCGAGCCGTGATGCGCCGGCAGCACGTACATTTTCGACAGCTCGGCGGCCGGTCGAATGTCAACTGCCTGCCGCACGTCGGGATCGTCGTTGACGCCGTTGATCAGCATGGCGTAACCGGTGATTCGATCGTCTTGGCCGGCGGTGAGGATCAGCCGTTGCGGGTCGGCCAGATACTCAGCGAAGCGCACGTCGGTCAGGTTGGCGTCGATGAACGCTGCGATGTCCTCGGATGCGACCGACGGGGGACAGGCCAGCGGAAAGGTGCGTGCGGCGACCGCAGCCAATTCGACGATGTCGACGGAATCCGCCGTGGCGATGCGGGCTAGAGGTTCCACTGCGCCAGGTGATAACCCGTCTTCTTGTCCAGCAGAACAACAGTGGAGACCGGGTCGCGGTAGGCCTCCCAGTAAACGCCGCCGCGAACTATCGAGCCTGCCGGCGCGTTCGTCAGCGCCGCGTCCAGCGCGTCGGGCGCATCGGATGCGCGTGACTTGTAGGCATCACCGAACGGGGTGACCCCGTCGAAGGTGAAATCGGTGACCATCTGGTACGGGTTCGGTACGCGGACCGCGTGGATCGCCACGTCCGCGCGCATCACCGCGCTGTTCGGGAAGCTCTTGACCGGGACGCCCACGCGGTTGTAGCCGAACCCGGGCGGGGGGTCGACGGGCTGGACGCTGCTGACGGTGATGTCCGCGATGATCTTTCCGGTGTCGACCCGCAAGGTGTCACCGAGGTGGCCGATCGGTGCGTCACCGGCCGACGCGCGCGGTATCGCGATCAGCGTGGCTGCGAAGACGGTAATCACGACAACCAGGCAGCGGCGCATCTTTCCTCCTCGGCGACCATCGCATGATGGCACACTGCGCGGCTCACGTCGTCGGGTTGTACAACCCTCAGCTTTTCTTGCCGGTCACGGCCTTCGGGTAGCCGCGCCGCACCGTGCGATCCAGGATGCCCAGCGATGCCCGCAATGCGAGTTCGGAGATGACAGGGAAAATTCCGGCTTCACGCCACTTCTCGTCGATCTGCGACCAGTCATAGAACGACGTGACGAGCGTGCCCTCGCCCTGCTCGTCGGGCTCGAGGCGATAGCCGTAGACGTGGCCGATCTGGGGCCGGATCTGACCCAGAACCGTCCACGCGATCAACCGGTCCGGTTCGAATTCGCTGATGCTGACGGTGACGTCGTACCTGCCAAGTGCCGGAAAATCGTTGAGAGATTCACGGTCCATGTGGACGACGAAGCTGTCACCGACGGCGCCAACGGGCGAACCGTCGGCGTCCTGCAACATTCCGGACGAGTCGATGGCGACGTGACCCTGCGGATCGCAGAGGACGGCGAAGATATCGGCTGCCGGAGCGGGGATCGTGCGCTGGACTTCGATTTTCTCGGCCATGGTCTGATCCTGACAGGACGATTGTGGCAATGTCGCATTTCGAAGCCACCCAAGTCGGTTACGACAAGGGCGCCAGCGTGCGCGATGATGGTGCGATGAGACGTCCCCTGGCGATGCTGGGCGTGGTCGCCGCACTGGGCGTGACCCCGCCTGTGCATGCCGACCCGGGTAGCCCTGATCCGAACCTTGATGCGAGCTTTCTCGATTCGCTCATCAAAGCGGGCATCACCGTCAACAGCCGGCCAGGCGCCGTCAAGGCCGGTAAGGCGGCATGCGGGATGATGGAGCAGGGGCGGCCGGAACTTGACGTCATCCAGCTCGTGACGAGGCAGAATCCGGGCCTGGACACGACCAGAGCGGCGCAGTTCACCGCGATTGCGGCCAGCGCCTACTGCCCGCAATACCTGCAACGCGCCGGCGATAACGGTGGGGGCGACAACCACCCACCCCAATAAGGGGCGACAGTCGCGGCGAGCCCGATGGCGCCGATGTGAGCGATGATGATGCGATGAGACGTCTCCTGGTGCTGCTCGGCGTCGCCGCGACTCTGGGCTCAGGGGTGCCGGCTCATGCCGACCCAAACAGCACGGACCCAAAGGTTGACGCGAACTTTCTCGACGCGCTGACGAGGGCCGGCATCACCTTCAACAACGGAAGTACCGCCGTCAGCGCGGCCAAGACGGCGTGTGGGCTCATGGACCAGGGTCAGGCCGAACTCGACGTCATCCAGCACGTGACGGAGCAGAATCCGGGGATCAGCACTACCAATGCTGCCAAGTTCACCGCGATCGCGGCGAGCGCCTACTGCCCGCAGTACTTGCAACGCGCAAGCGATAACAGCGGCAGCCAAAACGAGCCACCGCCCGACCGGGTGGGAGTATCAGGCGGACGTCGAGAGTAAGCGAACGCTGACCGGGGGGCAGTTGTGAAAGTCGGTTTAGCGGCGCAGGCGCTTCCTATGCGCTTTTCGCCGATGGCGGTGACGCGAAGCAGTTATCTTTCCGCGGTAGCTACCCGGGCGGATTCGTTCTGGCTGGCCGACCATCTGAACTCGTTGTTTCCGCGTTCGATGGCCAAACCGAAATACATCGGTGCCGCACGACTGACCCCGAAGGTCGACGCCAATCTCGAACCGTGGACGGTGCTCGGACATCTGGCTGCCCGAAATCGATTGGGGCGGATGCGGCTTGGCATCGGCGTGACCGATGCCGGTCGGCGCAATCCCGCGGTCACCGCTCAAGCGGCCGCAACGCTACACCTGCTCACCCGCGGACGGGCGATCATCGGCATCGGCACCGGCGAGCGCGAGGGCAATGAACCCTATGGCGTGGACTGGTCCAAACCGGTAGCGCGGTTCGAGGAAGCCATGGCCACCATCCGGGCGCTGTGGAACTCGGGTGGGGAGCTCGTCACCCGCGACTCACCCTTCTTCCCTTTGCACAACGCCGTGTTCGACTTGTGGCCGTATCGCGGGAAGTGGCCCGAGATCTGGATCGCCGCGCACGGACCGAGGATGTTGCGCGCCACCGGCCGCTACGCCGACGCGTGGTTTCCCGCAGCGGTGTTTTCGCCCGCGGATTACGCGCGCGGCCTGGACGCGGTTCGTGCCGCGGCATCCGATGCCGGACGGGATCCGCTGTCGATCGCCGGTGCGATCCTGTTCTTCACCGTCACGGGTCGCAACCGCCGAGAGATCGACGAAGCGCTGGAATCGACCGCGATGAAGACCTTCGCGTTGAATGCCCCCGCGGAATTGTGGAAACGCCACGGCGTGGCTCACCCGCTCGGCGACGACTTCGCCGGCTCCCAGGACATCATCCCGCAAGTATTCGACGAGAAAAGCATGCTGGCGTACACATCGGACGTACCGCTGTCGCTACTCAAAGACGCGTGCCTGCAAGGCACACCCGACGAGATCGTCGATCAGGTCGCAGACTGGCGCGATCATGGGCTGAGCTACCCAATCTTGCTCAACTTGAGCACTCTGCGGCCGAGTCTTCGGCGGGGACTGGCCACCGGCAATCCGTTCGCGAAGATTTTGCGCGGTATCCGCAGGTTGTTAGCTGCCGTCGAATGCCCTTGAGCTGCAGGACAATCGATCGAACGGGGTCAGATCCCGATCCAGACCCACTGCTGATGGCCGCCATCCCACACGGGGTGGAGCTGCTGCGCCCACGGCGGCGGGGGAGGTGGCGGTGGCACGTCCACGGGTGCGAACGGAGGCGCGTATGCCGGCCGGGGTGTCCACCACGCCGGCGGTGCCGGGGGCGGTTTGCACTCATTGGTCCAGACATTGCGCGACCAGTTGGGGTCGCACTGCGCCGAGCTGATTGCCGGCGTCGCGACCGTGAGAGCCGCCAGCGGAACTAACCCGACCGCAATAGTGGCGGCCAGCCGGCGAGTGAAGCTCGTCATCGCTTAACCTCCCCAGCGGGACCCGTGCCTACCTCGGTTGCATCAGCTTATGCCTTCGACGCGCGGCGGCCGGTGGCGTTTGGCGAAAGGCGGCTGGAATACGAAAATCGCTGAATCTCGGCGGGGGCCACCCCAAGTGGATGACGGCCTGGCGCCGGGCGCATTCGACTTCGACCGACTCAATGCCCGCTTTGGCCGGGCATGTGACGCGGCTCGGCGGCAACCCGCACCCACGTACCAGGCGCGTGATACTCGGTCCACTTTGATTTGTTGGGGGCGTAGGCGATCGACAGCACCCCACCGTCCAGGAAGTCGTACACGTCGCCCGTGTCGTAGTCGTTCGTGCCGTCCCGGTCTTCGGTGAATCGCACTTTGAATGCCATACCCGAGAGCCTGCCACTGAGAGCCGCAGTCGGGACAGTTCCCACCGCACTAACGTTCACCGGCACTGGCCGCTACAGCGGCTATCGCCAGTGCGAGTGCGGCTAGTGCCGCGACAGCGCGAACCGGTGCGCGCGTGACGGGTTGGTCAACCTAGTCCGCTGGCACGGTGAAGTCCTCGGCGGGTTCGCTTCCCCAGGCGTAGATGGCCTCGGTGGGGGGCGCCTCGGTGTCGGCCCGAACTGTTTCGGTGCTCATGGGAGGCGTTCCCAGTTCCCGATCGTTGGGACGTCCTCGCCCTGGACATCTATATAGGAAGCCTCCGTCAGAACCGGCGCCGAGAAGGTTCGGCCGCCGGTTCTATTTTCAGTCACGCTGACGCCGTAGGGCCCAGGCCCACGCTCGACCTTCACGCTGGGGTCGTCAAGCTTCAGCCGCCACCGCGGCTGGCTGCTGATCGGCGCCAAGAACTCGAGTGCGTCTTCCTCCGTTGGGAATGACTGGCCCCAAATGGGAAGCTGCTCGTCCCAGCGATAGATCAGGAAGCTGACCTTCCCATACCAGTTTCGATACACCACCCAGTAACCAAGTTGCGAAGCTAGCTCGCCCAGTTCGTCCCTCACGCCGCGCCTCCTCCTTCCGCTTCGATCATCGCCTCGGAGTCTGACATTGCTACGGCCGCAGTCAAGCGGTCCACTAGCTCAAGCCGTGAGTTGCGGGCGGCCGCCTTGCCAAACGAAGGACACGACATTCCACGCCAACGAAGCCACACCAGTCACAGCCCCGATAACGGCCAAGGCGAATGTGGCGACTGGCATCATCGCCACCCTACCGCCGGCGCGGAGTCCGGTTCAGACGGTGGCAGGTCCATTCATCGAGTGAGCCGATCGAAAGGCTCAATGCAGGGCATCGGGGCGCCCAGCTCGGCGGCGGTGCGACGTATAGCTGCGATCAGCCGCAGCTCGGCCGATGCAGGTTCCAGGTAGAACGCCCACAAAGTACAGGTAGTCACCTACTCATGTCAGGTGCACGCGCACCGTTGCATCATCGAACGGTAGCCAGCGGCCCCGACTCCACGGGGTGATTGAAAATGCACACGGCCCCAAGGGGGAAGAACTCATGGGAAACATCCCTCCTGGGCTGTCGGTACCTGTCAGAATGGCCAACAGCGCCAGCGTTGACGAAGGTCAACTAACGGCCTTGATCTCTGCAGTCCGAAGTCAGAAATCCAGGGTGACGGGTTCCTCGGTGGCGCCGAGCGGACCGCAAACTAACCACCGCAGCGTGGTCCTAGATGAAGGATCGGCACTAGTTGA
>Ga0224555_1003629_pt1 | contig 15433 bp, 18 predicted proteins | sample 714S23034metaG_FD_180687 | JGI IMG/M metagenome (GOLD analysis project Ga0224555, IMG submission 180687) | Peat soil microbial communities from Stordalen Mire, Sweden - 717 S2 30-34 | ecosystem: Environmental > Terrestrial > Soil > Wetlands > Peat | place: Sweden: Norrbotten County, Stordalen...
AGATAGCGGACGACCTCACCCGTCCCCATCGAGAAGCCGGCGATAACGACATCGCGGAGATCGAGCTTGTCCATGAGGGTCTTCAGGTCCCCGGCGAAGGTGTCGTAGTCGTACCCGATGGTCGGCTGGCTCGACTTGCCGAAGCCACGACGGTCGTAGGTGATGACGCGATAACCCGCTTCCAACAGGACGGGGACTTGCTTTTCCCACGAGGACCCGCTCAGTGGATAGCCGTGGATGAGCATCACTGGCTGCCCCATGCCGTGGTCTTCGTAGTACAGATCGATTGGGGCTGAGTTCTCTTCACCGACAGTTAGATAAGGCACTGCTGATTCTCCTTTGCTGATGCTCGGGCCCTTGAGGACAAGTCCTAATGACTGGAGGCAGCTATGACATAAGCATCTGGTAGCAGAACACCATGATCTCGATGTCCTTGTCCGTCTCGGTGCGCCGAGAGGATCGGAGCAGGCCGAGAATCCGGCACAAGCCGAGGCAACAGAGGGTGAAGGCCACGGCCGATCATGGTCGCTGGCGGCAGACACTGCCAGCTTAGAGCAGCGATCGAGGTTTTCGTGCCCTACAGCTTCGTGCCGATCTTTACAGAAGCCGGATTTCCAGAGGTTGCCCTTGCGGGCTCACGACGAGGTGGTGGCTGCCATAATGAGCGCGTGACCGCTGCATCGGAACCCTCCGACCCGCTGTCAGAGGAAGCACCTGGTCCTGAAACACAGCATCGAGATGTGTCCGGGGGTCGGCTTCGCCCAGCTGTTTTCGGGGCGATGGACGGTCTCGTCACGAACGTTTCTCTGATGGCAGGGGTGAGCGGCGGGGGTGTCCTTCGACACGCGGTGATTCTTTCGGGATGGGCGGGGCTCGTAGCCGGAGCATTCTCGATGGCTACTGGCGAGTTCACATCTGTGAAGTCGCAGAACGAAATGGTGGAATCTGAAGCAGCGGTCGAGCGCGAGGGCCTAGCCGCCAATCCACGAGAAGAACGAGCGGAGCTGGCGGCATCGTTGGTTCAGAGGGGCGTTGCACCGGCCTTGGCGAACGAAGTCGCCGCGCAGATGTCCGAAAACCCCGACGAGGCCCTTCGTTTCCACGCGCTGGAAGAACTCGGCGTCGATCCTGGTCAACTTGCGTCCCCGTACGAGGCGACGGGTTTGTCCTTCATCTCCTTCGCGATCGGGGCAGCCGTACCTCTTGTGCCCTTTCTTCTTGGAGCCTCCGTTTTGTGGCCGAGCCTCGCCGCGACGGCGGTTGCACTTGCCTTGAGCGGTGGAATTGTGGCTCGCCTTACTCGTCGGCCGATTGCGCTGGGCGCTGTGCGGCAAGTCGCTTTAGCTGTTCTCGCTGCAGGCGTGACCTACGGTGTGGGCCGCGCTATCGGCGCTGGCGTGTCTTGATTTTGAGTCACGCCCTCTCCTCGCTATTTGCACACTCGAGATTGACTGGAAGTCGAATTCAGCGTCGTGCGATCTCGATGCTTCGGATCCGCTAGGAAGGTCATGCGATATGAAGACTGATCCGCTCTGAGTTTCCTGGAGAGACTCCGCTTCTTTGGAAAGGATGGAGTCATGCCAGCACCGAGGAACTACCCGTCTGGCTGAGGGATCATGCCGCCCGCCTGGTCTTCGAGACCAGTGAGGAGTCCGGTGAGGTCGCGGTTCGGTAGGGATCTGAGCCCGGTTTCGCCTACGGTTCACCACCTCGCCAGCTCCCTACCCAACCGCGACCCACGACGACACGTCATGGTATTGCGTGCATAGGTGCCGATCCCTGGGCGGCGACCCGTGGGGAGCAGAAAGCATGCCGAGATCCGCCAGGGTCGACGAGCACGGGCGCTGGACCGTTCAAACAGCACAAACGTTGCCTGAGGCGGCACTATGTTCGTTCCTGCTTGCCTCGGCCAGCAAGTCGCTGGATCGTCGCCTGACCCAGTTCGTCTGGCGGCTCTGACATCGCTTCAGTCGGTTGTCCAGGAGGGACGGCGACACTCTGGTCGAGCTCGCCGACCACTATGCCGTCTTTGATGTGCACGGGCGCCCTGATGAATAGTTGGAAAGCCGTTCACACTCGGAGCTACACCAGGAAGGGGTCGAAGTGCTCGGAGTCACCACCGCTGACCACTCCTACTGTCGGGCGCCAGCAGCCGACTCGGTCGTCCAAGCGAATGCCACCTTGACTATGCACGGCTCGCCGTCTCACGGACGAACTAGACGACCGCCGCGCCGGAGGCAAGCGAAACAACACCGAGCATGCATCGAGAACTGAGGAGCCACGCCGGACTAGCTAGGCGGATCGGTCATATGATGGCTCCCGTGCCCGCTAACGTTCCCGCGGGGACGGAAAACGTTGGTTGGCGCGCGGCGGCCACGCGAGCCTCCGGGAACATCGTTCGCCACCGGGTGACGATGTCAGCCGGAAGTCTCGCCTACCACTGGTTCTTGTCCATGTTCCCGGCAGTCATCGCCATTCTCGGATTCCTCGCGCTCGTGCAGATTGACCCTCATGGCGTGACAAGCCTGACGCACGCCATCGAGAAAGGACTGCCTTCGGGCGTTTCGGGAGTCTTCACTAGCGCCGTAAAGGCGGCGAGGACGCGGGAGTCTGGCTCGGTCGTGGCCATTGTCATCGGACTTGTGGCCTCGATCTGGAGCGCCTCAGCTGGCATGTCCGTTCTTCAGCAGGCGCTTGACATTGCCTATGAAGTTCCGGTCGATCGGAAATTCCTCGCCAGGAGGGTCCGGTCTCTACCACTCATGGCGGCGACCCTCGTGCTGGGCGGCGCTGGGGCTGCGCTGATCGTACTGGGCGCGCCGATAGGAACTGGGATCGAGGGACATTTGCCTCTCCATGGGACCGCTTTCCTTGTGGTGTGGACAATCGTGCGATGGGCGATGACGCTCATAGCAATCTCCGTGCTTTTCTCCATCTTCTATTACGCTGGTCCGAACAGAGAGACGCCGAGGTTGCGATGGGTGAGCGTCGGTGGAGTGCTGGCAACCCTCATCTTTATCGCGGCCTCCCTCGGCTTCTCGTACTACGTGACCAAGTTCGGTTCTTACGGGAAGACGTATGGCACCTTCGCCGGCGTCGCCATCCTTATCTTCTGGCTGTATCTGACCGGCTTGGCGGTACTTGTCGGCGGCGAGATCAATGCGCAACTGGAGCGCCAGGCGGCCGCAAACGAATGAACCACGTAACCCGGCCCTTCGGCCATTCGAATGTTTCTCCCCCGGCTCAACCCGATCGGGACACTTCTGGAGGCGAACGCGTGATCTTGCTTGTGACTCGACAAGCGGACCGGCAAATCGGGCATGCGGGCAAGATGGTTCTGTGCCGGACGCCGAGATTGAGCAGCAAGGCAGGCTTCGCTTCGGCGCCGACGACGGTCGCTAAGGTGCCGATCTCGCCCGCCAATCGTGCTCCTCACCCTCGGCGCGCCCTGGAGGATCGTCGACATGGAACGTCTGTTCAATGCGACCCTCCTCGCCGTTGGATTTCATCAGCAAGCCGAAGAGCTTGGGGCTGTTGAGCCTGCGACCCCCGACACTCTGTCAGATGCCCACCGTGCTTTCCTAAGTCACAATGCCTACGACACGAGTTGTTGTGAGGCGTTATCTGAGGGACTCGTCATTTCTAATCAGCCCGTTCACCTCTAGTGGGGCTGATTGCAAAGGCAATGATGCCCATGCCACTGCATCCAGTCGGCCGTTGGCGACGAGCCATGCCAACGACTCCTGGATCGCCTCGAGGGAAGTGTAGGTCGGGTTGTATCCGAGCAGACGCCTCGTCTTGTCGATGCTCATGGAGGGACTGTGTGCGATGTGGTCCCACGTAAGCTGGGCGGCAGCTTCGGTTACGGTGTCGCGCCAGACCTCCCAGGCAAGTAGGGATAAGCGGCTCGGTTGGCCCAAGAGCTCAGCGATAGCCTCCGCGTAGCCTCGGAGCGTGATCGCACGCTCGGATGTCACGTGGAACGATTCGCCCGACGCCGCTTCCGGACGCTCAATTGCCAAAGCGAACGCCTGGGCTACGTCGTCGGCGTGCACGTGGTGCAGCGTCTCCATTCCGAGGTTCGGGAGTGCGACCTCCTGGCCGGTCGCCAAGCGCTCGAACGTCGACAACTCGACGTTCCCGGCAGGGTTCACCGGCACCCACCCCGGTCCGACGATGTGACCTGGGTGGAGCAGCGCCACTGGCAGGCCTCCGCCCCGGCTCTCTTCCAACAGGAGCTCCTCGATCGCCGCCTTGGCCTTCCCGTACCGACCGAATGGCCGACGCGGGGCATCCTCGGTCGTCGGCACCACGGTGCTCGGGCCGTGTACCCAGATGCTCCCGCAATGGACCAAATAGGTCCTCTTGGGCCTGAGCGCCTCGACAAGCTGCCAGGCTGAGTCGGGCTCGAAGCAGATGAGATCGACCACCGCATCGGCCTCGAAATCGGCTACTCGTGGACCGAATGTACCAGCCGCGTCCTCAGCATCCCGGTCCACAATGACGTTGGTCACCTGAGTCCAGCTCGCATGCTCACGGTAGTAGGGACGCGCGTGTCGACTCAGTGTTACGACATCGTGGCCCGCACCCACCAAGCGAGGGACGAGATAGCCACCGATGTGGCCTGTTGCTCCGATGACCACCACTCGCATTTGACGCCCCACAGTTCTCTTCGGTGCTCGGCCGGGCTAATAACCTTAATTCCTAACATCTCCGAGGCACGCGTGACCACATGTTCTCAAGATCCCTAGTGCTCTCAACGCCGCCGTAACGATCTCATTCGACAGCCTCATCGCTCGAAACGGTAGTGAACAGGCTACTGATCGTGTTTGCGAGCGCATTAGACGCTAAGCATTCTTGGCCCAGCCGCTCGATCGCGCTTGTTGCAATCTGAGGTGCCGGACGTAGATTGGCCAAGGGAGGTTGACCATGAACTATCGAAGCCTGGGTAACATCGGTCTGCGACCTGGCGTCGTTGCCCTCATCCCCGAGCGGTGCGGCGTCGATCAGGCCTGACATGTGCTGCTCACAGGCCTCAATGAGGTAGGTCTGGCGTTCCGCACGGAGAGAGCCGACGCAGGTCCGCTCCCGTAGGCATCGTCCCCCACTTCGCCCGGTCTCAACGACTCGCTGGCACGGCGAGAATCGATCCCGATTCCATGTTCCCATGCCCCCGCTCCGCCCTCAGCGCCTGAACGACCTACGCACCCTGAAGCAAGGTTAGGTTTGTCCATCATGATCGAGCGTGCGAGGTTCGGACGAACCGGTCACCTAAGCACTCGAGTGATCTTCGGCGGTGCGGCGCTCGGCTCGGCAAGCCAGGAGACAGCTGATGGCGTTCTCGAAGTGCTTCGCGAGTACGGCGTCAACCACCTCGACACCGCCGCCAGCTACGGCGACTCCGAGCTGCGGATCGCGCCCTGGCTGGCGGGCCACCGTGACGATTACTTCCTCGCGACCAAGACAGGCGAGCGCAACGGTGATGCGGCGCGGGACGAGCTCGAGCGCTCGCTCTCGCGTCTCGGCGTGGACCACGTGGACCTCATCCAGCTACACAACCTCGTGGAGGAGGAGGACTGGGCAGCTGCGCACGCTCCCGACGGAGCACTCGCGGCGCTGTGCCGGGCGCGCGAGGAGGGCCTGGTGCGCTTCATTGGTGTCACGGGTCACGGCGTGAGTATCCCGCGGATGCACCTGCGTAGCCTCGACCGCTTCGACTACGACTCGGTGCTGCTGCCCTACAACTTCACGATGCGCGCCAACAGCCGCTATTACGAAGAGGTCGAACAGCTGCTGTCGGTGTGCCACCAGCGGGATGTCGCCGTGCAGACCATGAAGGCCGTGGCACGCCGCCGCTGGCCGGCGGATACGTCCCGCGATAGGCGGAGCTGGTACGAGCCGATCGACGATCCCGGTGCCATCGCCCGGGCCGTGCACTACGTGCTCGGAAGGCCGGGCCTCTTCCTCGACTCCTCGAGCGACTTCCACCTGCTCCGACACATCCTCGAAGCCGCCTCGCAGCCGGCACCGGTGCCGTCGGATGACGAGATGACGGACGACGCCCGCTCGTTCGACATCACCAAATTGTTCGACGACGCACCGTAGGGCGTCCCGTCCGAATATTCGACGCTGGACGGGGTGCTGTGCACTACCCGAAGGCCAACGCGTCCTGTGCGTGCCGAGAATCCATCCGACCAGGTCACGCTACGAGCCGGTATTCATGAATGGGGCGCCGAGGATCTCGTTTCGTACTGCCAGTCGGAAAATGTGCCGTCCGGCTGGTAGTGGTCAGTACGCGCCAGTCCAGGCCAGGTAAGTCGGCAATTCCGATGAAGTCAGATGCTGCCTTGTTATGTCCAGTCCGGCTAGAGGTAGCCAGTATGGCCAGGGTTTACGGGCCTGTTTATCGCCACGATACGTGCAGAGTGAATCACGGATCACAAGAGACAGCATCCAGGTGCCAACGAAGAACACAGGGCATCGCGAGAAGGAGCAAGACGGAGCCTTCAGTCTTCGAGAGACAATGAAGCGGCTTGGGCCTGTTGACTTTGCCCCTAGACGTTCGTCAGGGTGATTTCTGCCACGTGCTCGGCGAACGCTTCTAGCCGCTGATATTGGCTCAACCCGATGCGTTCGTCCACTTTCTGAAACTCGCCAGAAAGAAGTTGCAGTTCTTCCACATTCAGGACCTTGTTGGTCATAGGGAAGAGCAAATAGTCTTCCTTCCAAATGTGATTTGGGTACAGCGCCGCGATGCCCCGCAGCGCGCCGATGACCGTCTCTTTCGCGCTGGGTTCTCCTTCCTGGTGAGCATCCACTGCGTCTACCAGTTCTTTGACGAGTGCCCTGCCACGTGCATGTTCTGCCGTCAACGCTCCCACCGGACAGCCTTGAAGAGGCACGCCTTTTTTGCCTAAGAGAGGGAAGAGAAGTAGTTCCTCCTTGCCGTGGTGGCACTGATCGGCGAAGGCCCGCATGAATTCAACGATGTCCCTCAGCAGACCCACATCTACCGCTTGACCTGCATCAAGCTGATCAGCCAGTACCGGCACGGCGCCGATTACCTTGGCAATCACCCGATGCTCTGCTTCGAGCATTTCGGTTGGACTGTCCGTCACCATGTCGGGCCCCTTCACATTCCATTGCTGCTTGGCTCAACGTAGCTGCTCTCGGCTTGTCCAACAGGCCAGGGTGGTCGAAATCAACCCCGACCTCGCGGCCCGTGCCCGACCGATGAACAACGTGTCGACCTCGCTGATCTGCTTCTCGATTGAGTTCCGGTCTCTGACGAGCGCTCTCGATCTGTCATGGTGCACGAGGTCGGTGTCGGCGACTGGCCAACCGCAGGGATAACCACGCGCAGGCGCCAATCCGACCTGCGGAGCTGGATTCCTTTGCCCTTTCCCGCCGGGCCAAGCGTGTTCGAGTCCACGTCTCCCGTCTGTCTTGTCAAGTTCGAGCCTTGCCTCATGTCGCCGTCAGCACGGTGGAGCAGGTCACCTTCGCCCGACACCGGGTACGGCTAGAAATACCGACATCCAATGGGCACAAGAGAGGTGAGCAGGATGCCACACGCGATGCTTTCGGAGGTCGCCGGGGCGATTGATATTCAAGTCGGCGCCGTTGTATCGCGCGTAATCTTTCGCGACGACCGAACTGAGGTCACGGTCTTTGGCTTTGACACCAGAGAGGGTCTCAGCGAGCATCGGGCATCCCGGTCAGCCATCGTGCAGATTGTCAAAGGCCGGCTCGAGTTCTTCGCGGACGGTGAACAACTCGACGCGGGACCCGGCTTCTGGCTGCACATGGAGCCGGGAACGCCCCACAGTCTCACCGCGCGCGAGCCGACCACAATGCTCCTGACTCTCATCGACGCTGAGTGAACCGACCGATCGGTTCATCTGGCCTGGTCGGTGCCACCGTAACGTCCCGGCGAACCGCGACGAAACGAAGGATCGGATCGCTTGTCCTGATCTGCGCCCGGCCCCGCTGGTCTCCTCCGGCGTCTGCGGTTAGTACCCGAGGATGCACAAGCAAGACACCACCGCCAAGCGTTGGCGAACCCAATGTCACGTCAACCCTTCTTGGCTGGATTCCCGGGGATTCTCAGCTCTGAAGGTCTTTGCTGTGCCCAGCGACGGCCGGCCGGCCTTCGCTCACGCGCTGCCACTGCTGCCTTGGACGCCTCTAGCTTTTGTAGGAGCGCCGTAAAGGTGCGTACCTCGCTCGGTTCCCAGTCAGCGACGAACTTGGCGAAGCGCTCTATGCCAATCTCTCGGAGCCGGCGCACCTCCTGATCACCCTCTGAGGTAAGGCTGACCAAGCAAGAACGGTGGTCGGCAGGGTCGATGGAGACTTCCAGGTAACCGGCATCTTCCAGGCTCCGCACCCGGCGCGTGACGAGGGAAGGGTGCACCTGCTGCAGCTGGGCGATCTCTGATGGCCGGACTTGCTGGCGGGCGGCGACGACTTCCAACAAGCCGAGGGTGCCGGCCCCAGGGCTGGTGCGCCGGGCGCGTTCGAGGCCCCCCACGAGAGTGAACAGGGCCCCCACCATCAGCGCAACATCGCGCTTGCTGGGAATCATGACCCCATGGTAGCTTAGTTGATAGAGTCAATCAATGAACCCGCGGGAGCGATGACACTGAACGAGATGACGCCGAACGAACAGTTGGGCGGAAGGCCTGCAAGAGAGCCCTTTCTCCATATCCCCGTACCGTGGGTCTTTGTCTTGGGCTACTTGGTCGGGGCCGGCCTCCAAATGCTGGTACCTGTGCATGTGAACTCGTCGGCCTCATACACCTTGCAGGTGGCCGGTGGTGTCACGGTGCTTGTCGGGATCGCGCTGGCGACGTGGGGTTGGTCGATGTTCAAGCGGGCGGGCACCTCAAGGGTGCCTGGCGAGACGTCGATCGTGTTCGTCACTTCCGGCCCTTACCGCTTCACGCGCAACCCGATGTACATCGGCCTGGCCCTCGCCTACCTGGGAGAAGAAGGAGCGCTGCTCCAAGTCTGGCCCCTCCCCCTGCTGGTGCTCGTGCTCGCGTACGTCAACTGGTGCGTCGTCCCCGTTGAAGAAGCAAGCCTGAAGGCTTTCAGGGAATATGGCGATTACTGCTCCAGGGTCCGGCGTTGGCTCTAGACGTGCGTTCCGCGCTGGGCACCGATCGACGCCGGACCCTATGGGCGCTCGTCGGCGTGGCCGCGCAGGTCGCGTTCATGGCCGGGTGGACCATAGCCGAAACTTGGCAGGGGCCTCGCTATAGCCCCATCAGTGACACGATCAGCGACCTGCAGGCAGCCACGGCTCCCCACGTATGGTTCCCCATCGCGTGTTTCGCCGCCGGCGGCCTCGGCACGTTTTGTTTCGCGGTGTTCGGGTTGCGCCCAGCGCTGGCAGGTGCAGGAAAGGTGGCCGCGCAGGCTCCGTGGATGCTCGCGATTTCGACGCTCGCCCTCGGCAACTCGTTCCCGCTCATACCTTGTAGTGCCGCCAACCTCGGGTGCACCCTCCACCGCCAGATCAGTAGCCCCGGCGGCTTGACCGACGCCATAGTGGCGGGCGTTGCCCTCTCGGTACTTGCCTTTACTCCCTCGCCCCTCTGGCAGCGGTTGAGGGTGTTACCAAACTGGCAAAGCGTCAAGTTCGTCTTGGTGCCGGCGCGGGTGGTCTGCCCGTTTCTCTTTGTCCTGGTGGCGGTCTCATCGTTGACCAGCACCGACCAAGGGCTCGCCGAACGGGTCCTGGTCACCAGCTGTGTGGTTTGGGTGGGGGCACTGGCAGTTACCTTGCTCCTCGTCGCCCGCAAGACTCGTCGGCCGGTCCCGTAGAACTTGGAAGTCAGCCGGTTCTCCCCGTTCAACCAGGCGGGGCCCCGGACTTTCTTGCAGGGGCGTATGCGCCAGGAGAGCTCTGAAGTTTCCGGTTCGCGCCCGGCCGCGCACGGGCACCCCATCCCGCCCGCGTGGATAACGGTTCCGTGAACCAGATCTCCTCTTTCCGGCTCCCCTATTCGACGCGCGCCTGCTGCATGGACCGCGCCGGAACGCAGGACGGATCGCTGGTTCTGATCGGCCCGGCACCCCCTCGTCTCCACGGCGTCTGCCGTTAGCCTGTGTGTGAGACACGAGGAAGCGGTGAGCGGCAGGATCGACCTCGAGGCACGTCTAGGACCTGCGCTGACGGCTTGCATCGGCGTCACAACAAGGGGCGTCCTGGCAGCACACTTTGAGCCCAGGAGGCGACGACGCCCGGTGCGGACATTCGAGCGTTTCGGCCCTCACGATCGCTCCATGTTGGCGGTGTGTAGTCGCTACGGCGCGCGGACCCCGCGCCGCTTGATGTCGTTCACGAGCGGCGCGTTGAAGACGTCCGGTTCGGACCACGTCGGACACGGAGTGAGATGCCGGAGTGCGTCGGCGATCTTCCGCTGCTGACTCCACGCGCTTAGTCGCCCTTGTCGTAGCCGGAGAGCAGGAGGATCACTCGTACGTACCCCTTCCCTATCCCCGGCCTCTGCTGACAACCCGATCACGAGCCGCGTCTCCGACCGGGCCCTCCCCACTCACAGGGCTGTGAATGAACTGAGTCTGTGAGTGTTGCTGTGAGCGCTGCCGTGAGCTACCGGGCGCCTGATGAGGTCACCAAACCGGTCACCCATGGTGCTGGATGATCCCGCTCACGTTGGTTCGGCTGCTCGGCGTCGGTTGTAGAGGTGGATGGCCCAGAGGTAGGCCGCGAGGGCGATACTGACGCTCCACGCAATGGCGGCGATGGCGTGCTCGCCAACGGCGGCGTTGGTGAGCAGTCCGCGCACGGTGTCGACGACAGGGGAGAAGGGCTGGTACTCGGCGAACTGACGCAGCCCGTCGGGCATTGTTTGGGTCCGCACGAACCCGCTGCTGAGGAACACAAGGAGGACCAGGATCATCGGGGAGTTGCTGGCGGTCTCGACGCTCTTGGCGGCCAAGCCGAGTGCGACAGCCAACCAGATCAGCGCGAACGCGAACAGCGCCAGCACCCCGATCGTAGCCAGCCACGCGAGAGGCCCGACTGTGGTGCGGAATCCGAGACCGAAGGCGACCCCGATGAGGATGGCCATGCCGGCGAGGGTTTGGATCAGGCTGCCGAGCACGTGACCGGTGAGGACCGATGCGCGGGCGATGGCCATGGTCCGGAACCGGTCGATGATGCCTCCGGTCATGTCCATGGCGGACATGATCGAAGTGCCCTGAACGGCGGCGGCCACAGTGACCAGAAGGAGCCCCGGAACGACGTAGTCGAGGTAGGCGCTACGACCCTGGTGCGCGCCGAGTCCAGCGCCGAGCTGGCCGCCGAATACGTAGACGAATAGCAGGAGGAGCACGATAGGCATGCCGACCAGCATCAGAGTCATCGACGGGTAGCGGAGCTGGTGCTTGAGGTTGCGGCGCAGCATGACCCGCGAGTCGCTGAGCGTGTAGGCGAGCGTGGTCATCGTTGCGCTGCTCCTCGTGGCGTGGGGTCCTCGTCGGGCCGGCCGGCGACATGACTACCGGTGACGGTGAGGAACACGTCATCGAGGTCCGGGGCGTGGATCGACAGCCCCTCGACGGCGACGTGGGCCTCGTACAACTGGTCGAGCAGTTCACGGAGAGAGTCCACGGTGCCATCGGCAGGGACCTGCAGGACCAACTGGTCCTGGTCAGGAGCAGCCGCCGGGAGTAGCCCGGCCGCCGAGCGCAGCAGGTCTAGACCTGCGAAGTGGAGTCGGACGTGCCCGCCGGGGATCCGGCTCTTCAGCTCATCCGGGGTTCCTTCGGCGACGATCCGGCCTTGGTCGAGCACCGCGATCCGGTCGGCCAGCTGGTCCGCCTCGTCCAGATTCTGGGTGGTGAGCAGTATGGTGACTCCGGCTAAGGCGAGCTCGCGGACGATCTCCCACATGGTGAGGCGGCTGCGTGGGTCCAAGCCGCTGGTGGGTTCGTCCAGGAAAATCACACGGGGCTCACCGACAAGGGTCATCGCGAGGTCGAGTCGCCGTCGCATCCCGCCCGAGTAGGTCGACAACCGTTTGTTCGCGGCGTCGGTGAGGTCGAACTGCTCCAACAACTCGGTCACCCGCCGTTGACCAGCGTCGCGGCTGAGGTGGCGAAGATCGGCCATCAACCGTAGGTTCTCGGCTCCGGTGAGCAGGTTGTCCACGGCTGAGAACTGGCCGGTGACCCCGATGAGCCCCCGCACCCCGTCGGGGTCGGTCACCACGTCGTGACCGGCGATGTGCATGGAGCCGGAGTCGGCCGGGATCAGGGTGGAGAGTATGCGGACGATCGTGGTCTTGCCAGCCCCGTTCGGGCCTAGCAGCGCGAGGATCGAGCCCTCATCCGCGGTCAGGTTGACCTTGTCGAGCACTAGATGGCTGCCGAATGACTTGCACACGCGCGACGCGGCGATCGCGATAGTTGGAGCGGTGCTCATGATCTCGTCCCCGTTTCGGCACGAGCCGGCATCCGACGAATGTTGATGTCGCCCGCGGCCGTGTGCGCGCGGATCTCGGTGGTCTGCTCTTCCGCCTGGGGGCGACCTGTGTCCTCGAGCTCGTTGTTGACCCGGCCGAAGCCGGTGGAGAGGTCCAACCAGGCGGCGACCCCGTCGAGAACTCCGATGTCGATCTGGCCGCAGGCCGTCTTGGCTTCGGTAGCGCCCTGCGATAACAGCCCCAATCGCACGTCCCCGAGAGCGGTCTTTGCCGTGACGTGCGAGCGAGCGCAGTCCACTTGGATCGCGCCGTTCGCATTCTGCAGCTGCGCTCGGCCTTCCACCTCGCCGATGCGGGTGTCCCCGTTCGAGTTCTTGACGGTGGCCGACCCTGCGACCGAGCCGATGTCGATCCGACCTGATCCGGTCTTCACGTCTGCGTCTCCCTCGACTCGTCCAACCATCACTTCGCCGAACCCGGTCCTGATCTTCACCGGACCGGCCTCGTCGACACGGACGTCACCCAGACCCGTCTTAACGTCGAGCTCGCCGAGGCGACCGGTACCGCGCACGGACGCCATCGCCACGTCCGCGTGAATACGTGAGCCCTCGGGTAGCTGGATCTCAACGTCGATCGACTCGCGACCACCCCAAGGGGTCCAATGGCGCCAGTTCTTCGGACCCCTCACGAGGAGCGAACCCGACGCGTACTCGACCCGGGTCTGCTTTGCCGCGTTTACGTCCCCTTCCTTGGTGGGATCGGTCGGCTCTACGTCGACCACTGTCTCGGTGCCGTCGCTCGCCACGAGGCGAAGGTCGCCGATCCCGAACTCCAACGAGACCGAGATCGGTTCGGGTGTCTGGAAGACAGTCATTTGCGTTCCCTCCTGACTACCGGCTCCAGCCGGTGTATCGCTGAGATCCAGTTGGTGGCCGTCGGTCTTGGCGACGAGCCGGACTGCTTCGCTCTAGAGCCGCTCTCATGGCGCGAACCAGCCAGGTGTTGATCGAGAGGCCTTCGCTTGCGGCTGCCTCGTCCACCCGCGCCTTCAGGTGCTCGGGGAGACGGAGGTTGATGCGGGCAGTGGCCCCCTCGTCTCCCTCGGGAGATGCAAGCCCGGACACGCGGACCTCTTCCTCTTCCGACGGGGGCTCGGACTGGGGGAGGCTCACAACGAACTCGGGCTCGCGGCCCCTCAGCCGCAACTCCACCGAGCCGGGCGCCAACTCGCAGGTGATCTCCTCGGCTGCAGCGACGAGGACGTCCTGCAGGGCGAGGCGTATAGCCGACTCGAGAGGGGCGAATAGCCGCTCGGCCTGCGCCTTTGCCTCGTCTCCTCCTGCCTCCGCCGCGGCGGCGAATTGCCGGCGAATGCTCTCGACGTGCTCGGTCAATTCCATGGTGCCATTATGGCACTGTATTGGCGCCTAGTCGAGGCCACAATGGCACAGCCTGTGATGCCGAGGCCAGAGTCGGCTTCTCAAGCCGTTCTTCGGCGGTTCAGGAGGTCTTGACACAAATTCAACCGTCAACGCTGGGTTCAGACCAACGTATCTCGGTGCGGTGTTGCCTTATTGGCTGTGAGCTGGGTCCGTGAGTGTTGCTGTGAGCTTCCGAACCGAGCCAGCCCTTCCGCCGATTGATGGTCGAGTGGTCCTCGACGGCCGGGCGGTCCTGGTCTCAGTTCTGGTAGGTCGGGTCATCCAGTCTGATCATCAGGTTCAAGCGCTCGTCCATCACGTGGAACACGTCTCGCACATGGCATGAGTATTCGAGGGGCGACCAGCGATCGTCGCGTACCCTGCGGGCCAGCGGCTCGGGATCCTCGGCCAGGATTGCCAACCATGTCCCGGCATTGGCGCGGATTAGTGCCGCGATCTGGTCCGTGGGCACTTTGGAGCGGACGACGGTGTGGGCCCGGTGGGGATCAAACCCGCGACCCTCACTTGGCAAGGTGTTGGAATCCGTGCATCCAACGTTGCTCAGTCCGTCTACGTGAGCCCGTCCGTCTCTTCGTCCGGGAAGTGCTGCCGAATCCGCCCCGTAGTAACACGCGTTACTTCGGGTAGATAGGGGGCCCCACGTGCAGCCCCACCGGTCAGCAACGACGCGTCAGCGAATGAAACATCGGTGTTCGACACACCGAACACATGAACTACGCGCGGCCAGTCGAAGCAATCATCCCCGGAGCCACGGATGGACTCCTAGCGGCTTCGCGGTGCGCTGGTTGAGCGCCGACGCGTCCTACCGGACGGCCCCAGCCGTCTATGACTCTTCGACGTGAGCTAGCTCGTCGGCTGCCCAAAGCTGGTTCGTAGGCCTATCCAAGCCCCCGGCCGAGCCCGCCCGCTGTCGACGGGGGTAGTGGTTTCGATACAACGGGCTGGGCGAAGTCTACGAAGCCGTGTCCGCTACTCGCGGAACCGGAGCTCGATCTCGCGGCATAAGCGATCTCTTTGACGAGGAGTTCGCCCATCTTTGCAGCCACCTATCACATCTGCCTCATCAAGTGACGCTCCCTTATCTCGTTGTCGATCGATCCCGCATGAGGCTTCGCGTCCTAGACACTGAGTCGCGCGGCGGTGTTGCCATTCACCTTGGTTGTCTGCGGGCGCACACGTCGCGCCGCCATTGCAGTCCGAAACGGCGCGACACGTTCGGCGACGAGGGACGTGTTCGGCTGAGGTGAGGTCGACAACACCACTGTGGGGCCGAGAAATACAAGACCAAACACGCGGCATATTAAGGCGCTCAGAGGGCTTTTCCCGGTCGCACCACATTGGTACTGTGGAACCGGGGTTTGACACGGATGTGTACCTGGTATGAAGCTAGTCTAAAGCCGCTTATCTCCGAGACTAGTTTGGTGGCCATCAAGGAGACGCCATGGCAACTGTGAACCTGGAAAAGGTGAGCAAGGTCTACCCGAACGGGCTACCTGCGGTGTCCGAGCTGGACTTGGACGTTGCAGAAGGCGA
>Ga0224555_1003630_pt1 | contig 15430 bp, 13 predicted proteins | sample 714S23034metaG_FD_180687 | JGI IMG/M metagenome (GOLD analysis project Ga0224555, IMG submission 180687) | Peat soil microbial communities from Stordalen Mire, Sweden - 717 S2 30-34 | ecosystem: Environmental > Terrestrial > Soil > Wetlands > Peat | place: Sweden: Norrbotten County, Stordalen...
GACGGCGAAATCGTGACCGCCTGCCAGCAGGCCTGCCCCGCGAGCGCGATCACCTTCGGCAACAAGAACGACAAGGACAGCTTGGTGACCAAACTGCGCACGCAGCAGCGCAGCTATCAGGTCATTGCCGACATCAATACGCGTCCGCGCACCACCTACGTGGCCGAAGTTTTGAACCTGAACCAGGAACTCGAAGAGACGCCGGTGGAACACACGCCGGCCAAGGGATAAAAGCAGGGACCAAGGGAACAAGGGAACAAAAACGGACCATGGCGACCAAAGAAGTAAAACCCGCTGACCAATGGGTCGATCCCGCAACCGGCGAATACCGCGTGATCGCGCCGGGCCAGACCTTCCGGTCCATCACCGAGAAGATCGTGCGCATCGTGCTCACGCCGCACACGCCCATGGGCTGGTTTGCTCTCTTCACTTTTGCTGGCGGCGGCGCAACTGTGCTCATGGTGGCGCTGACCTGGCTGTTCCTCAAGGGCGTCGGCATCTGGGCCATCACGCAACCCGTGGCCTGGGGCTTTGCGATTATCAATTTCGTCTGGTGGATCGGCATCGGCCACGCCGGCACGCTGATCTCGGCCATTCTGCTGCTCTTCAAGCAGGGATGGCGCAACTCCATCAGCCGCTTTGCCGAGGCCATGACCATCTTCGCCGTGGCCTGCGCCGCTGTCTTCCCGGTCATTCACATCGGCCGTCCCTGGCTGGGGTATTGGCTGCTGCCCTTGCCCTTCACGATGACCGTCTGGCCGCAGTTCCGCTCCCCGCTCGTGTGGGACGTATTCGCGGTCTCCACCTACGCCACCATTTCCGTGGTCTTCTGGTACATCGGCATGGTGCCCGACTTCGGCACCATGCGCGACAAGGCGCAATCCCGGTTCGCGCAGTATTTTTACGGGCTCCTGAGCGTGGGCTGGCGCGGTTCGACGCGCCACTGGATGCGCTACGAGACGGCTTCGCTGCTGCTTGCGGGCCTGGCCACGCCGCTTGTGCTCTCGGTGCACACCGTCATCAGCTTCGATTTCGCGGTGGCTGTTCTGCCGGGCTGGCACACCACCATCTTCCCGCCCTACTTCGTTGCCGGCGCCATTTACTCCGGATTTGCCATGGTGCTCACCCTGGCCATTCCGCTGCGCAAGTTCTATCACCTGGAGTCGCTGGTCACGGAGCGCCACATCGACAACATGGGCAAGGTGATGCTGGTGACCGGCTTCATCGTGGCTTACGGCTACGCCATGGAAGCCTTCATGGCCTGGTACTCGGCCGATCACTGGGAGGCATTCGCCTTCTGGAATCGCGCCTTCGGCCCCATGGGCTGGTCCTACTGGGTGCTGATCACCTGCAATCTGCTTATTCCTCTTACTACGCTCTGGTCGCGCAAGCTGAGGACCAACATCGCGTACATGTTCTTCATTTCGATTGTTGTGAATACGGGCATGTGGTTTGAGCGCTTCGTCATCGTCGTGACCAGCCTCTACCGCGACTTTTTGCCCTCGTCATGGGGAACCTATCGCGCGACCAAGTGGGACTACATGACCTTCGTGGGCACGCTCGGCTTCTTCACCGTCTGTTTCCTGTTGTTTGTGCGCTTCCTGCCCATGATTCCGATGAACGAAATTCGCATGTTACTGCCCGCGGCCAAAATCAAGCCCAAGGCCACCGTGGAGGCGGGAGACTGATATGCCTGCACGCGAAGGAGTGTACGGCCTGCTGGCCGAATTCGAGACCCCGGGCGATCTGGTGAGAGCCGCGCAGCAAGCGCGCCAGGATGGCTGGCGGCGCATGGACTGCTATACGCCCTATCCCGTGGAAGAAGCGGCCGAAGCCATCGGCTTCCATCGCAACAAGGTGCCGCTTTTGACGCTGATCGGCGGCCTGATGGGCGGCGCAGCCATGTTTCTGCTCCAAGTTTGGATTTCGGTGCTCGCTTATCCGCTCAACATCGCGGGCCGCCCCATGTATTCGTGGCCGGCCTTCATTGTGCCCACCTACGAGTGGACCATTCTTTGGGCAGGCCTCTCGGCGGCCTTCGGCATGCTGGCGCTCAACGGCCTGCCGGCGCTTTATCATCCGTTATTTAACGCGCCCAACTTCCGCGACGGCGCCACCACGGATAAATTTTTCCTCTGCCTTGAGGCGCTCGATCCCAAGTTCGAGCGCGGCGAAACCAAGGCCTATTTGGAAAAGTTCAAGCCGAATTCGGTTGTGGAGGTGGAGTACTGATGAACCACCTCAAAAACAGGGAACAGGGAGCAAGGATTAGGGCTCAGATAGCCCCAAAAGCTCCGTGCCCCATCCTTTCGCGTCTTTTGCGAAAGGGTGGGAGAGCAACTCTCCTCGCCGGAATCGCGGGCCTGCTCCTTCTCGCCGGCTGCCGCCAGGACATGCAGGACCAGCCCAAGATGCAGCCGCAGCGCGGCTCCGACTTCTTCGCCGATCATCGCGGCGCGCGGCCCCAGGTTCTTGACACCGTGGCCCGCGGCCAGCTCCACGAAGACAGCTACTTCTATACCGGCGTGGTGCAGGGCCCCAACGGCTACCGCCAGGAACTCGACCAGATGCCTTCCGAGATTCCGGTGACGATAGAAGTGCTTGAGCGCGGCCAGGAACGCTTCAATGTGTACTGCACGCCCTGCCACTCGCGCGTAGGCAACGGGCTGGGCGAAATTGTGCAGCGCGGCTTCAAGCCCGCCGGCAATCTCCACGACCAGGTGCGTATGTCGCAGCCCCTCTCGCACTACTTTTACGTGATGACGCACGGCTACGGCGCCATGCCCGACTACTCGGCGCAGTTGCCGCCAGCCGATCGCTGGGCCGTGGCCGCGTACATCCGCGCCCTGCAGCTCAGTCAGGCAGCCACGGCGAAGGATGTGCCGTCGGGCATCCAGATTAGGAACCTCAAGGACATTGCAACCGGCGAAGGGCATCCGGAGTACGCGCAGCCCTGGCCCCTGCCGGCGACGGCGGTGCAGGCCTACAAGCCCATCGCCAGCCAGGGAACGCCGGGCATGGCGCCGGCATATCCCGCGGATCCGAAGATCACGATTCCTGCAAGTAAACCGGCTCCCGCGGCACAGAAGTAAGGACGCATAGGAATGGCTCACGATATTAACCCGGCTTCTCACGCTAACGCGCTTCCCGCCGAGCTCGGCGCGCCGGCTTTCGTCGACGCCTGGAAGTCTCGCGCGCTCGTGACCGGAGCAGCCTTCGCCGTGATCGCCGTGATCCTCGGATTCCTGGGCCAAGCGCAGGACGGCCTGGGCTGGGATCACTTCCTGCGCGCCTGGACCCTCGGCACCATGCTCACCTGGGGCCTTTGCGTTGGCGGTCTCGCGCTGCTGATGGTACAGTACTGCTCCGGCGGCAAGTGGGGACTGCTGCTCCGCCGTCCGCTCGAAGCCCTCAGCCGCACCCTGCCGGTCATCTTCGTCTATTGGCTGGTCGTCGCGCTCTTCATGAAGCGGCTCTACCTTTGGGCGCAATTCACCACGGCTGCAGACACCGCGACGGCCCTCAAGAATGGCGTCCTCACGGAAATTCAGGCCCACTGCATCGACTTCAAGCGCCCCATGCTCAATGCGGACATGTTTTGGGCAGTCAGCCTGCTCTGCTTCGCCATCTGGGCCTACTACGCGGTGCGCCTCAATACGCTCGCGCTCAAGCGCGAGGCCGACGCGCCGGAGAACACGCCCTACTGGATCAAGAGATTTGAGAACATCAGCGGCCCCGGCATCCTTATCTACGCCATCACCATGACGGCGTGCGCCATCTACTGGGTCATGTCGCTGGATCCCACCTGGTTCTCCTCGGTCTACGGCCTTCTGTTCCTGGTCGGCCAGGGATACCTGGTGCTGGCCTTCTCGATCATCGTTGCCATCTCGCTCTCCCGCGCCGAGCCCTTCAAGACCATCCTGCGCCAGACGGAGCAGCATGACCTGGGCAAGCTGACTTTTGCTTTTGTGATGCTCAACATCTATCTGAACTTCGGCCAGTTCCTCATCATCTGGTCCGGCAACCTGCCCGGCGAGATCAACTGGTACCTGGATCGCATTCGCGGCAGTTGGGGCGTCATCATCACCCTCGACTTCATCTTCCACTGGGTGATTCCCTTCACCATGCTGCTCTCGCGCGACCTCAAGCGCAACAAGAAACGCCTGCTGCGCGTCTGCCAGTGGATGGTTTTCGCCCGCGCCTTCGACATGTTCTGGCTCATCGAGCCCAACTTCAAAGACGCGGCGCGTAATCTCCACTTCAGCTGGGGAATTCTCGAATACATTGCCGTACCCGCCGCTATGTTCTGCTTCTGGCTGGCCTATTACTGCACCCGCCTGAAGACGCGACCGCTGCTGCAGGTGAACGATCCGCATCTAGCGGAGATTCTGGAGCCCGAACATGCCAACGCATAATGATCATGGGCATAACGTATTTGAAGACCCGGATCGGGACAAAGTCGCCCCGGAGAAAGTTGACACCTCGCTGGGCTATGAGCGGAGCGACGTCGGCGTCACGGGCATTGTGGTATTTGCCGTCGCGCTGATCGTCTTTGTCGTGGTCGGCGGAGTGCTCTGCTACGGCATCGGCAAGGTCATCAACGCCCGCATGAACAAGGAAGACGGCCCCAACAGCAAGTGGACGAAGACCGTGGACGTGCGCCAGCTCGGCAACCTGCCTTCGAACCCCGAGTTGCAGAACAAGATGGCGGAGATTACCCAGAGCTTCCCCACGCCGCGGGTCCAGAGCGACGACGGCAATCAGGACGTTGCCGACCTGCACGCGCGTGAAGATCTGCTGCTCTCGAACTACACCTGGGTCGACGAGTCGAAGGGTACAGTCAGGATTCCCATCGAGCGCGCTATGGAATTGATTGCGCAACGGGGATTGCCCGTGGCGCAGCCCGTGCAGGCGCAAGCGCCCATGACCGGCGACAGCACGCCAACGGTTCCCGTGCCGCTCACAAATGGCTTTGCGCGCACCGCCTTTGAGCAGGAAGAAGCGGCGCAGGAAAAACAGGCAGCAGGGAATAGCCAATAGGGAGTAGGGAACAGGGAACAAAGAACAGGGAACAGGGAACAGGCCCCATCCTCCCGGAGGGAGGAGACGAAAATAGCCGAGGGTGGACCCTGAGCGAAGCCGAAGGGGAAACCCTGGGGTAACAGCAAACATCGATGTTCGCCCCGTAGGGGCGGTCAAACTTCAACACCCAAAGCCGAAAGAGCCGGAGAAAAGAGAGAATCATGAGCCAGACAATGCGATACGCGAAACGCGCGGCGGCGATTGCCGTCGCATCGATTCTCTCGCTTGCCGCTCCGCTCCTTTCCGCGCAAGTCTCAAGCTACGGCGACAAGCAAGCAGGCCAGCCCAACGACCAGCCGCCGTCAATCCTGAAGGGCGTCGGCATCGCGCAGCATCTCAACACGCAATTGCCGCTGAACCTAACGTTTACCGACGACGCGGGCAAGCCGGTGGCGCTGGCCAGCTACTTCGGCAAGAAGCCGGCCATCCTGGCGCTGGTCTACTACCAGTGCCCCATGCTCTGTTCGGAGGAGCTCAACGGCCTGACCAGCGCCTTGCAAATGGTGCGCTACATTCCCGGCAAAGACTTCAACATCATCGTGGTCAGCATCGATCCCAGCGAGGGCACGGATCTGGCCGCCGCCAAGAAGCGCACTTACCTCAAGCGCTACGGACGCCCTGAAACCGCCAACGGCTGGCATTTTCTTACCGGCACGCAGCCCAACATCGACGCGCTGACCAAAGCGGTCGGGTTCGGCTACGTCAAGCTCATCCTGCCGGGCAGCAACCTCACGCAGTTCGCGCACGCCAGCTCGATCCAGATCGTCACTCCGGAGGGCAAGCTGGCCCAGTACTACATGGGAGTCGAGTACTCGCCCAAGGATCTGCTGCTGGGCCTCGACGAAGCTTCTTCAAATCGCATCGGCTCCCCGGTCGACAACATTCTTACCTACTGCTACCACTACAACCCCGAATCCAACAGGCACGATCTGATCATTGCGCGGGTGGTGCAGCTCGGAGGCTTACTCACAGTCGTGCTTTTGGGCGGTTTCATGCTGATCATGTTCCGCCGCGACTTCAAGCACCCGCACGATTGGACCAACGGGCCTCACGGGACAGCAAAAAAGGTGAACGGATAACGGAATGGACCACATCAGCCCAGTACTTTGGCAATTTCTCCAGAAGTGGTTGACGCACTTCGCGCTCTTTCCGCCGGAGGCGTCCACGGTCGCGCCCGAGTCGGACGCGCTGTTTTTCTTCATGGTCCTGGTAAGCCTGATCGGGTTGACGATCGTCGTGTTGCTGATTGTGGGCTTCTCCATCCTGTACAGCAAGAAGCGGCATCCGCATGCCGTGCAGATCGAGGGCTCGACGCTCCTTGAAGCCACCTGGACCATCATTCCCCTGGGCCTGTTCCTGGTCATGTTCGTGTGGGGCGCGTTGCTCTACTTCCGCATCTACACTCCGCCCGCCAACGCCATGAATATCTACGTGGTGGGCAAACAGTGGATGTGGAAGGCCGAGCATCCCGGAGGCCAGCACGAGATCAACGCCCTGCACGTGCCCATGGGCCGTCCCATCCAGATCACGCTCATCTCGCAGGACGTGTTCCACAGCTTTTCGATTCCCGCATTCCGCGTCAAACGCGAGGCCATTCCGGGCCGTTACACCACGGTCTGGTTTGAGGCCACGGCAGTTGGAACCTATCACCTTTTCTGCACCCAGTACTGCGGCACCGACCACTCAGAAATGATCGGCGACGTGATCGTGATGACGCCCGAAGATTACAAGAAGTGGCTCGAGAGCTCCACCAGCGGCAACTCGCTGGCGCAGGATGGCGAGCGCCTTTTCGCCAGTCTCAGTTGCAGCGCCTGCCACAACACGCGGCCCGACGCGCGCGGCCCCAGCCTGGCCAATGTCTACAATGCAAAGCTCACGCTTGCGAGCGGCCAGACCGTCACGGTCGACGACGCCTACCTGCGCGATGCCATCCTGAACCCGTCGCAGCACATTACGCAGGGCTACGCGCCCATCATGCCCACCTACCAGGGGCAGATCAGCGAAGAAGGCGTGATCGCCCTGGTCGAGTACATCAAGAATCTCGATTCCGACTATCGCGTTCAGCAAACGACTAACACCACCGACGTGCCACCTGAGATTGAAGGCGCCAAACCGGCGGCCGGGGCCAAGGCGCCCGCGGCGCAGAAGGAGGTCAAGCCATGAGCGCTGCCACCATCGTCGCTCTTCCCGATCAGTCCACGGCCAGGATCCCCAAGATGAACTTCCTGACCAAAGAGAACGGCCTGCTCAGCTGGCTGCTAACCGGCGATCACAAGCGGATCGCCACGCTCTATCTGATCTCGATCACGTTCTTCTTTTTCATCGGCGGCGCCCTGGCCGGACTCATCCGCCTGGAGTTGCTTACGCCGCAGACCAGCCTGATGGCCGCCGACACCTATAACAAGGTGTTCACCATGCACGGCGTCATCATGGTGTTCTTCTTCCTGGTGCCGTCGGTGCCCGCCACCCTCGGCAACTTCCTTATCCCCATGATGATCGGCGCCAAGGACCTGGCGCTGCCCAAGATCAACCTGTTGAGCTGGTACCTATACATCGTCGCGGGCTTCATGGCCATCTACACCATGGCCGCGGGCGGCGTGGACACGGGCTGGACCTTCACCACCCCGCTCTCCACGCACTACCTCAACACCCACGTCATCTCCACCGGCCTGGCCATCTTTGTCGCCGGCTTCAGCTCCATCTTCACCGGCCTCAACTTCATCGTCACCATCCACAAGATGCGCGCACCGGGCATGACCTGGTTTCGCCTGCCGCTTTTCGTTTGGGCGAACTACGCGGCCAGCATCCTCATGGTGCTGGGCACGCCGGTGCTGGCCATCACTCTGGTGCTGGTCGTCCTCGAACGCCTTTTCCACATCGGCGTATTCGACCCCGCATTTGGCGGCGACCCGATTCTCTTCCAGCATTTGTTCTGGTTCTACTCGCACCCCGCCGTCTACATCATGATTCTGCCCGGCATGGGCGTCATCTCCGAGGTGGTCTCCACCTTCAGCCGCAAGCGCGTCTTCGGCTACACGGCGGTCGCGTTTTCTTCGGTGGCCATCGCCGTCTTCGGTTTCTTCGTCTGGGCCCACCACATGTTCATCATGGGCATCTCCAACTACGCGGCGCTCATCTTCTCGCTGCTCACCATGCTGGTCGCGGTGCCCTCGGCCATCAAGATCTTCAATTGGGCCTTCACGCTCTACAAGGGTTCCATCACCTTTGAGACCCCCATGCTCTACGCCTTCGGCTTCATGGGCCTGTTCACCATCGGTGGCATGACCGGCGTCTTCCTGGGCACCACGGGCACCGACATTCACCTGACAGAAACGTATTTCATCGTCGCCCACTTCCACTTCGTCATGGTGGGCGGCATGTTGATGGCCTTCCTCGCCGGCATCCACTTCTGGTGGCCCAAGTGGACCGGCCGCATGTATCCGGAGAAAATCTCGCAACTGGCCGCCATCGTCACGTTTATCGGCTTCAACTTCACGTTCTTCCCGCAATTCATCCTCGGCATGCTGGGCATGCCGCGGCGCTACGCCGCCTACCCGCCGGAGTTCCAGGCCCTCAACGTTTTCTCTACGGCGGGCGCGACTATTCTCGGCGTGGGCTATTTGCTGCCCATCCTCTACCTCACCTGGTCGCTCAAATACGGCGCAGTAGCGGGCAACAATCCCTGGCAGGCCACCGGTCTCGAATGGCAGACGCAGTCGCCGCCGCTGACCGAGAACTTCCCTGAGATTCCCATCATGGATCACGAAGCCTACGACTACGAGTGGCTCGAGAAAATGCAGGAGAAAGAGGTGGCGAGTGTCGGATAGCACCGCAATCGCGAACGGCGGCCAGGCGCCTTCTAACTCCGCTAACACCGCTAACTCCGCTCATGGAGAGCATCCGCCCTATCAGCGCCACCACTTCGAATCCGTCGAGCAGCAGGCGGACACGGCGAACTTCGCCATGTGGCTGTTCCTGCTCACCGAAGTCATGTTTTTCGGCGGCCTCTTCACCGCCTACCTGATCATGCGCAACTGGTACTATCAGCCCTTTGTCGTTGCCTCGCACCAGTTGAGCATCTTCTGGGGAACTGCTAATACCGCGGTCCTCATCGCCTCCAGCTTCACCATGGCTATGGGCGTATGGTCGGCGGAGACGCGGCGCAGGAAATCGCTGCTGATTTCCCTCGGCCTCACGCTCGTCTTCGGCCTCACCTTCCTCGGCATCAAGGGCATCGAGTGGCACGAGAAATGGGAGAAGCACCATATCCCCGGCGAGCACTACAGCGTGCAATCGTTCGTCAATCCGCAGTCGGACCCCGAAGTCTATAAGGAGTATCACGACGCCCCGCTTCCGCCCGACGCGGCGCAGAAGACCGAGGAGTATTTCTTCCTCTACTTCGCCATGACCGGCATGCACGCGCTGCACATGGTGATTGGAATTGGCATCCTCGTGTTCATGATCTTTCGCGCCAAGGCCGGGGCTTACACCACGGGACACGTCACATTTGTTGAGAACTTCGGCCTCTACTGGCACTTTGTCGACATCATCTGGATCTATCTCTTCGCCCTGCTGTATTTGATCAGCAGGCATTGACCGCGTTCAGCGCAGGTCCTGTTTTGAAAGGGCACGGCTTTAGTCGTGCCAACCGACGAGCCAAATGACTTCGGGGCTTCAGCCCCTGAGGGACAAAACGCCCGCAGGAGAAGTGGCATGAGCGAAGAACTTGAGCAGGAACAACACGAACAGGAACACCACATCGTCAGCCCCGTGACGTACATGATCATTTTTGCTGCGCTGCTGGTGGGCACGGCGCTTACGGTATTGGCTTCCTACTTCGATCTCGGCGAGTGGCATATCGCCCCCGGCCTCACCCTGTTCTGGAATCCGGTAGTCGCGCTGGCCATCGCCACCACGAAAATGATGCTGGTGGTGCTGTTCTTCATGCACGTCAAGTACAGCCCCAAGCTCACCAAGCTCACCGTGGCCTCGGGCTTCTTCATGTTCCTGGTGCTGGTCGGCATGACGTTGGCCGATTACTTCACGCGGGCGTGGGGACGGTGGTGAAAGGCAGGGAATAGGGAACAGGGATTAGGGAACAGGGCCGCCTGCGGGCGGCCCGAAGTGTCTGCGGCAGGGCTTTTTGCAATTCGCAACCTGTCAGGCCGGAATCGCCGCAGCATGGCCAAGCTTCCTCGCATGGCTCAAGAGTGCCCGGTCGAAAGTGACCAGGATTGCCTGGATATCCGCAGCGAATGCGAGCAGCCAGCAGTCGCCGATCACCTTTGAGGATGGCAGCGACGCGAAGGGCCGGGTGATTTTGCGAAACGACGTATCGACTCCGCGTGGTTCAAGATAAAATTCGACGCGCGGATCTGCCATCCAGCTGTCGTAAACTTGCCAAGCTTCTTTGAGGGTCAGGAGTTGATCTCCCATCACGGCCGTATTCGTGAGAAGGCGAAGTAACCCAAGCTGAGTAAATCTCGAAAAGACAATCCTGTCGTTTGCGCTTATCCCGGCCAGCCACCTCGCTGCGGCAGTTCTCTGTGTATGGTCTGCAACGGAGAGAGCTAGCCAGACATTTAGGTCAGGAAAGAACAAGGTCATAAGGATTCTCGTCCACAGGGAAGCGCGGGCCGAGCTTTCCAGTCTTACGAACCAGCGGGCCGGTTACATACTTCCCTTTACGGGGCTCGGCGTAAGTCTGCTCGAGCGCCTGCACGATCAGCATTCGCATCGAAGTGCCTGTGTCTTGAGCCCGCCGGCGCAGACGATTATGCAGCGGCTCGGGAATATCGACTGTGGTGCGCACGGCCATGACATAATTATGTCACCGGCGGCAGGAATGCGCAATCTGCGACGGTCCACTGGCTCCCGCTTCCACCTATAAGCTAGGAACTCGCTCCCCGCATCTAAAGCGTCGGCTTCGGCGGCTTCACCAGCGTCCACGCATTCGCGCCTGTCACCTTCACCGGACGCCGGTACAACCGGCCGCCCTGCGCCACGTAAAGCCAGTTCTGGTCGCCGCTGCCGGCAAACGTGATCGCCGTCAACGGGCCGCCGTCGGGAGCCGGTGGGTTGAGGATCTCAGCGATGCGCCCATTCTGCATCGCAACTTGAATGCCGAGTGGCGTCGCGAAATATACCATGCCGTTTGTATCCTCTGCCGCACTTTGCGATCCATTCTCAATCGCAGTTTCGGCCGTCTCTGGCATTTCCATGCGGTAATAGGGCTCGCCGTTTTCAAGTGTGCCGTCCGCTGCAATCTGGAACGACCATGAGTAACGAGGGTACAAGTCAGTGACGACAAGCATCGATTGATCGGGAGAGAGAGCGAGCCCGCTGGGCATCCCTAATCCCTCTGCCCCGAACTCAAAACTGTGGAATGGTCCGGCCACTGGAATATGCCCGGTCGAGTCAATCATTTCGATTACACCCACATGGAGCAAATAAATGACGCCTTTTTGCGTGATCACAAAATCCGCCGCGCGGAAGGCTGTGGCGACAGCTTTTTTGTCATTGGCCATCCCGGTGCCGGTGTTCCAGGAAATCAGGCCGTCCTCGGTCACGGCATACAGGCGATCATCCGGGCCCATTCGCGCTCTGTATACGCGGCCAACATTCTGCACGAACTTCGTCACGCTTCCGTCCGTGTCCACGCGCATGATCGTCGTTCCGTTGCGCGGTGTGAAGTACACGTTGCCACGGCGGTCAGAAGTGAGGCTGTAGATCGAATCAGTCACTTCACGAATCTCTTCCCATGGCTTGTCCAGATACACCGTCGAGGACACGCGATTCGCGGTGTCGTATCCGGGCTGGTGCGCGGCCGCCGGCTCGTGCACCACGATCGGCTCCGGATAGCCGCGCCATAACCAGCGCAGCGCATCCGGCAGAATCGCTCCGCCCTGCTTCATGTTGTGCGCCTCGCTGCCCATCACGAGCTTCACGTCGTAGCCGGCGAACTCGAGCGCCTCAAACATCACCTGGTTCGAGATCGGCCAGCTCCCGAAAGGCGAACTCCCGAACGGCTCCGGAGCCACGATATGATCCTGCGTCCCGTCCTGCATGAAAATGCGGATCGGCTTGGGTTCGGTCTTGCGCACCAGCGCGGGCAGCGCGTCCGCTCCCTTCATCGACACGTAGGTTCCGATGAAACTCAGCACGCGATGAAACTGGTCGGGCCGGTTCCACGCCGCCATGAATGCGCCCACCGCGCCCGTGCTTACGCCGCTCAGCCCGCGGTCGTCGGGATTCTTCGACAGGTTCAAGTTTTTTGCCACCGCGGGAATCAGTTCGTTGATCAGAAACTCGGCAAAGCGCGGGGTCAGCGAATCGTACTCGTAGATGCGGTTGTAACGGTTTTGGTCGGCGTCGCTCACTACCGGAAGAATCCCGGGATCGACGAAGATCGCGATCATCGGCGGCAGGTCGTGCTTGGCGATCAGGTTGTCGAAGACCACCGGCACGCGCATCGAATTTCCCAGGGCCTGGCTGCCATCGAGAAAAATCATGAACGGCGTGGGCTTGCTGGCGTCGTACTGCGCCGGCACGTAGACGGCGCAATTGTGCGGTGTGCCGGGATAGGATTTGCCCGGCGGCAGCACAAATTTTGTCACCGCGCCCTTGGGCACGCCGTCCTGCGGTTGGGAATCGCGTCCGAGCGTGTAGTCTTCGGCGTGCAGCGCCACGCCCAAGGAGAGCAGCAGCAGAGAAAACAGAATTGGTTTCATCGAAAACCTGGCTGTGAAGTATGACGCGATCGAATCGCGGAAAGACGCGCCCGCAGGTCGCGCAACGCAACCATCCTACATGGCCAATCGCTCATTGAGAATGGGATTCAGAGGCCGCACGTGATCCCCGCACCCGCCCCGGCACAAATCCACGCCGAACTCGCCGCGCTGGCCAGTCAGCCGCGCGTCCCCGGCCGTCCTATGACCGGCGCCTCGATGGCGAAGAACTTCGACTCGGCCGCCTACATCCGCCAGCACGGCGAACCCCGCTAACTCCGCTGCTTTTGCCGCCTTACCACCCCTGTATCCGCAATCACACTGGGCTCTATTCTTGGGTGTCCTATAATGGGCCACCATTTCAAACCCGGAAGCTGCGCGTTTCGTTGAGCGTTATCCGATGGCTTTCGCGCTTATCCCCATTGGAAGATCTTCAGACAAGGGGAAACGTGAATCCGGTCTCGGGTGCGCGTCACGGAGCCAATGCTCGATCCGATCGTCTATCGTCCTGTCCGTCCTCACAGGGCAGGGAAGTCCGACAGTTTCGCGCTTGCGCAGGCACGCCGCGCCGCATGGGCCCGCGCCGCGCTGGCCGCAGGTCTTCTCGTCGATCTGGCTTTCGGCCCCGCGCTTGGGTCGCAACAATCCCTCGCGCCCCCCGCATCCCCATCCGTCACGCAATCCGCGCCGCAGCCGCAGCATCTGCCGCCGCGCGTGGTTGCCGCTCAGCACTTTCTCGCGCAGCGCGGATTCGTTCCCGGCCATCGCGCCGTTGCCCGCTCGCTCTCGCCTCACCGTCTCGGCGCCGCGCTTTCCACTAGTCCCATGGCAGCCTCGGCGCAAACCACAACCAACAACGCCGCCAGCGTCACCTGGCAACCGCTCGGCCCCACCGCCGTCCTTACCCCCGATTTCGGCCTCGTCACCGGCCGCATCTCCGCCATTGCGCTCGATCCCTCTGACTCGACAGGCAACCATATATATATCGGCACCACCGGCGGCGGCGTGTGGAGTTCCAGCAATGCTGGAACGTCCACTCTCTCGAACATCGTATTCAACCCGCTGACTGACGCTCTCACGGCTCTCGGCGGGGCGGCAGACGCCTCCATCAGCATCGGCGCGCTCACCGTGCAGCCGGGCCAGACCGGTGTGATTCTCGCCGGCACCGGCGATCCCAACGATGTTCTCGACTCCTACTACGGCGCCGGCATCCTGCGCTCCACCGACGGTGGCAACACCTGGAGCCTGATCCAAGGAACCTCCGACTCGGAAGATCGGCTCAGCACCCGCGACGTGGTCTTTGCCGGCGAGGGTTTTGCCGGTTTTGCCTGGAGTACCGTCAATCCCCAAGTGGTCGTGGCTGCGGTCACGCAATCTTACGAAGGCGATGTAGTGGACGCGGACCAGCCTACTGTGAACTGCGAAGGCCTCTACTACTCCTCCGATAGCGGCGCCACGTGGCATCTGGCCACCATTACCGACGGCAGCGGCGCAATCGTGCAGTCGCCCAACGTAATGCCTCTCGGGCCGGACGGCAATGCCGCCACGGCCGTGATTTGGAATCCCGTGCGCCAGTTGTTTATTGCCGCGGTGCGCTATCACGGCTATTACCAGTCCCCCGACGGCATCACCTGGACACGTGTTAGCGACCAGCCGAGCGCGGGACTCACCACCGTCGTGTGCCCCACCAACCCGGCGTCTTCCGGCGACGTGGCCTGCCCCATCTATCGCGGCGCGCTTGCCGTCAATCCCCAGACCGGCGACACCTTTGCCTGGACCGTCGATGGCGACAATCAGGATCAGGGCCTGTGGCAGGACAAGTGTGCCCTCAGTGGCGGCGCCTGCAGCAACACGACCATCACCTTTGCTCAGCAATGGAATACAACCGCTCTTGAGACCAGCACCCTCCAGGGAGCGGCAACCATCGCCAATGGCAATTACAACCTCGCGCTGGCCGCGGTTCCCTCCAGCCAGGACACTTTGGTGCTGGCCGGCGCCAACGACTTGTGGAAGTGCAGCGTGGCCATGGGCTGCGTCTGGCGCAATACCACCAACTCCACCACCTGCATGAGTGCCCAGGTGGGCGAATTCCAGCACGCGCTGGCCTGGAACACTTCCAACCCGCAGGAGATCTTTCTCGGCAACGACAGCGGCCTCTGGCGCTCTAGAGACGCCATTGGCGAAACCGGCTCGGTCTGTTCCTCCTCCGATTCCACGCACTTCCAGAATCTCAATGGCAGTCTCGGCTCCCTCGCTGAGGTGGAGGGCCTCTCGCCCGTCATCAATTCCTCTTACACCCTCATGGCCGGCCTCGGCGTCAACGGCGTCGCCGGCGTGAAGAGCGCGGCTGTCACCACGGATTGGCCGCAGATTCTATCCGGCTACGGCGGTCCCGTGGCCATCGATCCCACGAACACCAACAACTGGTACGTCAACGACCAGCCCGGGGTCGCCATCTATCTGTGCTCGCAGTCCGCGCCTTGCACGCCATCCGCTTTTGGCACAACTCCCGTCGTCAGCGATGCCGATGTGGGAGGCGATGGCGACGCCATGCCTCTGCCCGCACCATTCCTTGTCGACCCGGTTGACCACACTCAGTTGCTGGTGGCTACCTGCCGCGT
>Ga0224555_1003633_pt1 | contig 15409 bp, 12 predicted proteins | sample 714S23034metaG_FD_180687 | JGI IMG/M metagenome (GOLD analysis project Ga0224555, IMG submission 180687) | Peat soil microbial communities from Stordalen Mire, Sweden - 717 S2 30-34 | ecosystem: Environmental > Terrestrial > Soil > Wetlands > Peat | place: Sweden: Norrbotten County, Stordalen...
TTGCATTACAGGCGCTGACCCGCTTCTTGGTCCATTCATTCAGTGATCCTGGGACATTTGCGCGAGTCGGCATCGAGAGGAAGCATTGCTTGGCTCCGGCCTTCCGGACCGTGTACAATTCAGTAGATGTAATCGAAGGTTTTCAGAGGACGTTCGCCCCAGCGTGGCTGGCATCACGGGTTGGTGTCATTTCAGGCTTGTGGTCATTAGGTTTACCATAACCAGCACGAAACGAAATCTAGAAATATTGGGGAATGGATGGAACCAAAGCAGACAATTGACCAAGGAAAAGCGGGCGAGGGCAGGCTCCTGACGCTCGGTGATCTCTTGAAGTTCCTTCACCGCAGACGACTAACCATCCTCTGGATGTCGTTGGCGTTCCTTCTATTGGGAGTCGTCTACTGTTTTGTCGCAACGCGCAGATACAAGGCTGAGACCGTGGTCGAGATCAAACGGCCTGACGATTCTCTAGGCCTTAATAGCCTGGTTCCGGGCAGTTCTCAAACAGCTCAGGAAGGGTCAAATCCCCTTGAAGAAAATGTCACGCTTGCGACAAAAGAGGCGGAACTTCAATCCGACGCTCTGGAACTTCACGTTATTGACGAGTTAGGACTGGAAAACACACAAGATTTCAAGCCACACATTGACCTAAATCCTTTAGACTACCTCCTTCGACTGATCCCAATGCCCTCAAAGCCTGATGAGCCTGGTACAGCGTTCATGGATTCTCCGAGTCGACGAGCGCGAGCATTGAAGGTATTCAATAGTCATTTGAAGGTGGAAGTTGTCAACGGCACACGGCTAATTAATATCGGTTACGCCAGTCCGGACCCTGCTTTGGCAGCACAGATTGTGAACACGATGGTCGCTGACCTCGCCCAATCTAACTTCCAAACCAAATACAAGTCCACACAGCAGACTTCGGCTTGGCTCGGAGACCAACTTGAAGCGGTGCGCGTGCAAGCTGATGACATGCAGGCGCAGGAATCCCAACTTCGCAAAGAGACGGAAACCTATGACATGGGTGGCACAAATGCAGCGGGCCAAACCATGGTTTACAGCCCGCTGCTCGACCACTTGCAACAGGCTACCTTGTCTCTCAGTGAAGCCGAAGCAAGCCGAATCCTTAGAGGAGCTGTGAATCAGATTGTACAGACCAGAGACCCGAAGCTGATATCGGGTCTTGCGGGAAGCGGTGTCATCGGGAACGGCAATCCGCAGTCGCAAACTTCGCTGGCTCTGATTCAGACATTGCAGACTAGTGAATCGACGCTCGAGGTGCAGCTGAAGCAGGATGAATTGCGCTATGGTGACGCATACCCAAAACTGATCGAAGAGAAGGCCCAATTGGCTGAAATAAGGAGGTCCTTGGCTGATGAGACCAATCGATTGGTGCAAAGGGCTGCAAACGACTACACCATTGCGGTTGCGGAAGAGCAACGCACACAAGCAGCGCATGATGAATTGATCAAGCGTGCGAATGTGGTCAATGATAAGGCGCTCCAGTACGAGATTGTTCATCAGGAGGCCCAGGACGCCCGTCAGCTTTATACAGATCTCAATCGGAGGCTGCGTGAAGCCGGTGTGCTCGCAGGACTCCGCTCAGCAGATATGACGGTGGTATCTCCAGGCTTCGCGCCAGCCAAGCCAAGTTCGCCGAGGATATTGATCGTTCTGCCTGCCTCTCTGCTCATAGGAATGCTTTTTGGCACGATGTTGGCAGGCATACAGGATGTTCGAGACGACAAGGTCAACAGTGTCGATACGGTGGAGACCGAACTAGGGATTCCTGTCTATGCGGTCACGCCGGACTTTAACCTCGCTGCCTCGATTTATGGCTATGGCAGGGGCATATACGGCCGGTATGGCGCGCGCCGTAAACCGGAGCCGCTTGATGAAAGCGAGGCTCGAAAGGAAGAAAAGAAGCACGAGATCCTCGTCATTGCTGAGCCCGACTCTCAATACGCGGAGGCCATGCGCGTTCTGCGAACGGCGATTTTGCTGTCAAAAACCGGCTCAACCCCCAAGATCATTTTGATCACAAGCAGCACTCCAGCTGAGGGCAAGAGCACTACCGCCATCAATCTTGCTACCACGTTTGCCCGCACCGGTGCGCGAACTTTACTGGTTGAAGTCGACCTTCGTAGGCCAGTTATGGGAAAGCGAATTGGTCTTCCTTCCTCTTCGGAAGGTCTCTCACGTATTCTGACCGGACAACTGCCGCAAGATTGGGTTGTCCCTGTGCCTAACGTGCATAATCTATATTGCATTCCGGCAGGACAGCGCCCACCAGACCCCCATGAACTGATTAGCTCTGCAACGATGAACGCTCTGATTCAGAAGTGGTCGGCCGAATACGATCTGGTCGTTCTCGATGGTCCACCGGTATTGCCGGTTATCGACTCGGTGCTTCTTTCCGAACATGCGGACCTTGTTCTTGTTATCACTCGTTTTGGCAGAACCAGCATTAACTCTCTTCGTACAACGCATCGGCTTTTGTCGCGTCAGGTTCATGCAAACATCGGGGCTGTGCTCAATGCCGTTTCAAGAGGAACTGAAGGCTATTACGAGTACTACGGCTACCGCAATAACACTTATAAGTACGAGGGTGGAGAGGAGTAATAGCCGTGGCAACTTTTTCACATGCGAACCGCATTGCTCCGATCGTAGGCTTCTTCTTGTTGTCTGCGGTGGGTGCCATTGGACAACAGCCGGCAACATCGCAGTCAGCCGAAATCGCCGCGCCTGGTGTGCATGACAGCATTTCAATTATCCCGGGCGATCTCGTTGACATTCGCGTGCTCAATCTCCCCGAATTGGATCAAACGAAAGTGCGCGTGACAGACTCGGGAGAGATTCCCCTGCTCCTGCTTGGACCGATCAAAATCGAAGGATTAACTCCCGGCGAAGCAGGGAAAGCTATTGCGGCTGCTTATATTGACAGACATGTTCTTCGGAATGCTCACGTATCTGTCACGCTTGAAGACTCCTCGTATGCGTTCCACTCTGCCACAGTCTTTGGATACGTGGCTGGGGCTACCGGGTCGGGGACTAACGGAATTTCAATCCCACTTCCCGCGCCAAAGCCTCTCCTGCAAGTGTTGGCCATGGCTGGTGGCCTGAGCGATCGCGCCTCCCATACTGTCACGATCCAACGTCGTGATCCTGATATTAAGCCGTTCAAAGTGTTGATCCCAAATGATCCTGATGCGGCGTTGGCAAACGATGTGATGGTCTATCCCGGAGACACTGTGGTTGTTCCCCGGGCTGGAATCGTCTACGTTTTAGGCAACGTGGGAACACCACACGGCCAGGTGATGCAGGAGGACGGAAAGATCACCCTGTTGCAGGCTTTAAGCCAAGCCGGCAGCCCTCTTCCACCGGCGGGCTTGAGCAAGGTCATGATCTTCCGTAAGGAGAACGGTCAGTATCAGCAGATTCCTGTGAATGTCGGTCAAATGGTCAAGGGCAAGATACCGGACATGCAACTCGTGGCGGAGGACGTGGTTTGGGTCCCATTCAGTATCGGCAAGAATCTCCTCGTGAATGCAGCGGGGATCGTTTCATCGCTAGGCGCTGCAACGACTTCGGCTATCATCTACACGCATTGAGTTACTCGCGTTGTCGGAATCGCGACACGTAACCGGCTTTCCAGGTGTTTCTCGAAGTCCATGGAGCTCTCGCATCAACTGAATCGGAGCAGGATCGAGCTGATGGTCGATCTGCTTTGCAATCCAACATAAGCTTGAGCCGGCTCCTGCTTATGTTGGAATTTGCTGGAAGCGCAGCAACTTCGAGCCCGATGCCACGACTCCCGCATGGTTTGGGGCACCGAGTCTGATGCAGGACATCGATCTTCCTTTCGAAGGTCCAGACCTCTATGCGTCGCAATTCTCGATCAATTAGACCGCCTCGATACATCTGGGACGAATCGAAGTCTCTTCGGGAGCAAATTAACAACCTGCGGAACCCTGTTTGCAACAGGGGACAACAGCATCTTGGGAAGAAAAACGAATGCGCAGAGCACGGTGACGGCAACCGTTGCTGCAACCGCCAGGAACCGCGGAGCAAATCCCAGCGATGATGTGATCTGGCGCGAGATGAGCGCTGCCCCTGCCGCCAACGCGCTGAGCGCAGCCGCCGGCCAGGACACCGACGCCAGGACCATCCAACTCCCCCCGGATTCAATGAGCACTGCCATCGTCAGTGCCAGGCAGCGCACGACGTAGACTCCCAGCACAGCCCAGCTTATTGTCAATACCGACCGTTGCACCGCGAAATCGTAAACGGGAATCGCCACCAACAAGGTTAGGAACTGGCATTTGAGCTCCAGACCAGGCCTGCCCCTTGCCGCGAGCAGCGGCCCGGTAATTGCCATCGTTGCGTACATTGGGACCGCCAGCGCCAATGGCTGAAAAAAAGGAATTGCCCCAATCCATTTTGCGCCATACAGGCCAAGAATCACGACATCGGGGACTGCCGCCAAGGCGGCGAAAAACGGGCCCAGAACCAGAAGGATAAGGCCGAACAAGGCCGCATGCACATTGGCAAGCTTGACGCGATCGTGCTGAATCTGGGATGCCGAAGGAAGCAACACCTGCTGAAGGCTGGTGGACACTGCGTCAGCCGGTGTCAGCGCAAGGGAAAATGCGCGGCTATAGAGGCCAAGCTCGAATGCTCCGGCAAACCTGCCGACAAAGGCATTATCGAGATTCAATATGCCCCAGCTGCAGAGGTTCGCGGCAAGAACTTTCACCCCGAATCTGAGCAGCCCGCTGGAATCGCGGGCAATCCTCGGAATGATAGGGTGCCTTACCTTTGCATAAAGCATCATGCTGTTGAGACCCGCCTGCACAAGCTGCGCTGCTACAAGGCTCCAAACCCCCTTCCCGTGGAGCGCCATGGGAAGGCCGATCGCTAGATATCCAATCATGTAGGAAACGATATACATCAGTTGAAGGGTTCGCGCATCGTGAGCGCGCTGAAGGAGCGCATTTGAGGTCGTCCCAAAAGTCTGAAGAACAAACAGAGGCGAGATGGCTCGAAGAAGCAGAACAAGACTGGATTGGCCAAACAGGCCGGCAATCAGTGGCGCCGAGGTCCATATAAGGCAGGCCATGCCGCAGCCGAAGAGCATCTGGATGGTGAAACAAAAGCGTATTTCAGCTTTGCTGAGCGTACTTTTCTGAACGATGGCCGACGATACGCCGGCATTAGCAAACAGGTTCCCGATGCTGAGCACAATCAGCACAAACGCCATCTGTCCAAAGGGCACCGGCCCCAAAAGTCTGGCGAGAAGAACATTGGTCCCGAAGCTCAGTCCAATCCGCGCAATTGCTCCGGAGTAATACCACAGAAAGGCATGCCGCGATCTACTTGCCAAGCCTCGTTGATCCGTCATCGATTCATCACCGGGATACCAGTTGGAAGACACGTCGAATGACGTCGAGCCTTAGCCGCCAATGCTGCGAAATATCCATTTGCGAATGAAAAAGGTATGAACCTCCGTACCAAGTGAAAAGAGATACGCAAATGAGCTAGCTGGTCATTGGTGCGAGCCTGATTCGATTGTCATGCTCATTCGCGACGTTAATCAAGAACAATAACGCAGACCGTCGTGCAGTTCGGATCCCACCGGCCTGTTCTGCCATGCGCTTGGAACTGGGAATGAACGGCAGCAAATTAATGTCTGGGTCGCACAAGGAAAGGCTCTCGCTATGTCACGCGAAGTTCGATAGACTGAAACCGTCAGATTGCATGACGAAGCTCGGCCGACGTCAGTTGATGCGAATCACGCGCAAAAACGTATTCTAAACCTTGAACCAATCACCACGCCATCCACAAGAAGGGCTTCGCTCGATGGCTCAGTACAATCGGGACAGGAGTTCGAATACTCCCGGAATCCATCCAGATCTGGTAGTCGTTACCGGCGCCGGCCGAGGGATCGGCAAGGCCATCGCCCTGAGTGCGGCAACGAGCTGCTTTGTACTTTGCATCTCTCGCTCGGAATCGGCCTTGGAGGTTGCTGAGACTATTCGCAAGGCGGGAGGCAGGGCGGAAGGGTTAGTCCTTGATTTGGAGGACTACAAGGAGACTGAAACGAAGGTCGGGGAATGGATTTCTAACTCGTCATTCCAGCGCATTGCGGGCGTTTTTGCGGCCGCAATTCTGGGGCCTCAAGGCTCGCTCATGAATTCCAACTTGCAGGATTGGGACCGCACATTCACCGTCAATGTGCTTGGGAACCTGGCGGTGGCGCGCGCCATCCTGCCGGTCCAGAAACAGAACCGCTTCGGCCGCCTGCTCTTCTTTGCAGGAGGCGGAGCCGCGTATGCCTATCCCATGTTTCCCGCTTACGCTGCTTCAAAAACCGCACTGGTTCGGGTTGTCGAGAACTTGCATGAAGATCTGAAAAGTGAGGGAGACTTTGCCACGGCCATCCTGGCTCCTGGGGCAGTGGAAACCGATACGCTCGCGTCGGTGCGCGCAAGCGGCGCCGAGATTCGCACCACCGTCGATATCGGTGAACCCACTCGATTCGCGAGAGAGTTCATTATGTCGGAGACGTGTTCCTTCTCAGGTTGCTTCGTTCACGTCCGCGACAGTTGGCAGGAGTGGCTGAACAGCAAGCAGGTGTTTCCCGGGAACGATCTCTGGAAGTTGAGGCGCGTGGAATGATTCGGGTTGGTGTTATTGGGGTTGGCTTGATCGGGCGGGAACGCCTGACAGCTCTGTCGTCTCTTGAAGCGGAAGGCAAGCCGATTTCGATTGCCGGCATCTATGACTCCAATCAGGACCTTTGCCAGTCTACCGGAGAAGAGTTTGGCACCTCGGGTTACGGGACTGTCGAGTCCCTCCTGCAACAAAAGCTGGATTGGGTAATGATTGCCCTGCCGCATGACTCCGCGGCTCAAATTGCCTGCGAGGCTCTGCAGTCTGGCGCCTCAGTCCTGATTGAAAAACCCATGGGGCGAGACCTCAATGAAGCGGAGAAGCTGGCCCAAATTGGAGGAGACCGCCTTCATGTTGGATTCAATTACCGGTTTTACGATGGGATCAGCCGGGCAGTCCGAGATACTCGAAGCGGCCGATTTGGAAAAATCATATCGATTGAATTTGTCCTTGGACATGGCTGTGCACCGGGTCAAGAGCAAACCTGGAAGCTGGACGAAATACGAGCCGGCGGCGGTTGCTTGATCGACCCCGGAGTGCATCTGCTCGACCTGTGCCTCCAACTCGCGCCCGGCGGAGTCAAACCACTGGCAGGAAGCAGTTGGAGTGGCTTCTGGAACACAGGGATCGAAGAAGAGGTTTCTCTCCTGCTCGAAGCCGACGGATTCTCCATCAGTCTGCGCATCTCCCTGGTTGCCTGGCGGAGCACTTTCTTCATGAGAGTCAATGGAACAGACGGGTACGGAATCGTCAACGGGCGAAACCGAAGTTACGGGAACCAGCAGTATACATTCGGCAAGAGGTGGGGTTGGCGTGAGGCGGAGTCGCAGGCGGCATCGGAGGTCGTCGAGTTGGAGGATGACGGTCTCGACGTCTTCAAGCGCGAAACCGAAGCGCTCCTGTTTGGGGGCAATAGTGGCTCGGATTGGCCCCAGATTGCTACTGCGAAAGACGCACTTCAGGTAATGAAACTGCTCGATGAGATCAGGACCGTGATGGGGCTTCGAAGAAACTATTCAAGCTGAACTGTTTCACTTCTAAGGTGGATCGACCTTCACCGAGCCAATCGGGCGAAACGTCGGATTATTGGAAAGACGCTCGACGTTGTTGATCAGAGTCGTCGCCGCGAACCGCGTATTCACGGCTGCAGCGAACGCGATCGATTCAAGGCTCCCTCGTCCGCCGCATCGATGAGGCCGTTTGCCATGGCTACTAAGGCGAAGATCTCGAGCGAATAAGAATACGGAAACCCGAAGACGATCACTCCGATTGTCACCAGGACCCATGACGCCGGGGTCGGATACAGCAGAGATCCTGAGTCGGGCTCTCGGAAATAGATGTAAATGGGCCTAACCGTGAAGAGGATCAGGAGAATTGTTCCAAAAACCCCGACACGAAGGTATTGGTTGACGATCTCATTGTGCGGCTGGGCGTCAATGTATCCGCTGGCGGCTGAGTCCAGGCGCAGGTACCCTGATCCGATCGGAAATCCTATCAGCACGGTTAGGGGAGATTGATCGTCTGAGAAGGATCTTTCCCACCCCTCAATTCTCCATTGCAAGGTGTTTGTGTTTGTGGCACTATCCTGGAGTTCTCCAACAAGCTGTGTTCTGAGCCCGATAAAGCTGAAAAGCACGATGCATGCGAGTATGGCGACGGCTCCTCCGATCTTCCACAGATATCGAGTGATCCTGGCGTCGATAAGAAAAGCTGCGGCGAGTGTAACCACAAACATGACCCAAACGGTCCGGTGCTGCAAGACAACCACAGCAGCAACGAAAACTCCGATGAGCCAGTGCAACCATCGGCTGTGATTTCGATAAACTACCCACGAAGCCGCAAAGAGCATGGAGAGTTCAATGGACGCAGCTGCGCCTGCCGGAACACCACGATCGATCCCCCCCTCAATTACCTGCTGACCATTCGTCACACCGACCGTTCCGCCGATCGGAAATCCAGCATAGTGCAAACAGGCTATGAGAACCAGAGCGGCAGAAAAAACAATTTGTGCAATCACAACTTTCTTGACAATCTTTCGATCATGAGGAATCGTCGTGAAATAAATTAATGCGAGCACCTCTCCAATGAGACCGCGACCCTCGGTTCCGACAGTTGTAATGTCAAATGCAGCCAAACCGCGCACCGCGCTCAAGCCAAACAAGAATAGATAGCCACCGACGAGAACATTTAGAGTGGAGAGCTTGAGCTCTTGAAATCGAAGTCGTATGATGCCCGCTGGAAGCAGACAAAAGTACAAGAGGTCAAGCGGATTAATGTGAATTTTTCCAAGAAGAATAGCGTCGGTACCAAACGCGAAATTCAGACATGTACCGACGAGAACGCATATCCATGCGACCATGAAGTTGCGCGCCAGGAGCCAAACCAACGAGACGTACACGGTGCCAGCGAGAACAGCCAGGAGGAGGATCATCGCCTGAGCAAACCCCGAACCTCATTTGAGTCGGCTCCCGCGATGCCAGTCGTCGTGTGAGAGGATGGGCGCAATTTGTAAATAGCCTCCGTAGCGCGTTGGCACACTTCGCAACGGAGACCTAACTCTTCGAAGCGTATAATCCGGTGCAGGATCATTATAGCTTGGGTGTTTCAACGTATCCGTCCGGCCGAGCTTTCAATTACCCACAAGTTGCACTCCGATCATGATGCCCAGTTCGATGTCGGTTAGTCGGGATAGGCCTCTCCAGATTACGGTATTGCCGGGTGGCGGATCGTGGGCGCGAGCCAGATAGCCTCCAAGTCGCGCAAGTTTGACTGTGTAGTGGGCGAGGGATAGCTTTGGAGACGCGGCGGAGTTGTCGGATACCAACTCATCCAGCAGGTATTGGTCGATCTCAGTAAATGCCTCATCGGGTGAGGCTCCTGGTTCTGTGCGATTCAGCATGGTGATCCAGAAGATTCTCCAGCTCAATATGCATAGAATCGCGATCAGATTAACCAGCCGCTCAGCCGTTCTCAGCTTTGCTTCTTCGGCCTTGCAACCGGATTTCAGGATCTTGTGGAAGGTCTCGATCTTCCATCTCTGTGCGTACCAGTCCAGTTTCTCGGCAGCTTCCCGACGTGACCGCACAGGCAAATCAGTGAGCAGTTTCCAGACGAGCTTGTCACGGCCTTTTGGGGTGCCTCTCTCCTCCGCGTGGATCGTAGATAGCGTCGTATAGGGACACCTTTCGCCTTCTGCTTGAGTTTACGTACGCGCGTCTGCACAGGTCGCCCTCAAGCCTCGGGCGGGAAGCTCGTAGGCGCCGGCGGCTCTGGATTTCTGATGTTCCAAACATCGGATCGGCGCCGGTTGCGCAGGGTTTTATCGGAGCAAGGGTTGTCCGAAGTTGATTTCAGTTTTGATTTTGACGGCTCGATCGTGCTGCTTCGCAATCGAGGCTAGGGACCAGCATTGATATTCAAGGCCAATCGGCTGCGCAGTGCGAGGCTACCCCCTTACGGGCAATGTCAAATGAGCTGGACCGCTTCTAGTCCTTGGCAGCTTTCGCACGTTTGGGCTTCGGCTTCTCTGCCAATCAGTCTTGCAAAAGAGGTCCGCAATCAATAGACTTTCACTAGGCGAACCTCAATCAGGAGATGCTCGCTCAACTCAGCCCTCTCCGTTTCGATTTCCTCTAACGCGGCTTCGTGATCTCGCAGTTGTAGTGAAATGCTCAATGGCCTCATAAAGCAGGCCCTATTTGTATTGAATTCGGAAGGCTATCATGCGAATATCAGCTCTTATCAACACTCTGAATTCCGCCAGCACCTCAGCTCATAGGGCTGCCTTCGGGGGATTGATGTTAGTGGCGTTAATTATCCGTATAGCAGCGTTTCAAGGATATTTGGACTCTGACCCTCGAGACTACACGGTGCTCGCCGATGATCTCGCGCACGGAACATTGCGAATCCCAGCTTATGATGGGGCACCAGTTTTCCCCTTACGTCTTGGCGTGTATGCGCCTGTCACGGCTTTGTTTAAGGTATTCGGACTTTCGGAAGTCACAACGGTTGCTTATCCTTTCCTGATCAGCATCCTCGGATGCTTGCTAACATACGCACTCGCACGCTACCTGGTAACGCCGTTTGTGGGCTTGATCGCGCTGGCGTTGCTCTCAATTGTGCCGATCGACATCGGCATGGCGTCTCTTCTCTTTCCAGATGCAATCGCGGCCTTTTGGGCGAATCTCGCAGTCGCTGCCGCATTGATTGCGCTCAGGAGAGCAGGAATACGGCAAGTAAGTGTGCTGGGGCTATTGAGCGGCCTGCTATTTGGTGTTTCATGGTTATGTAAAGAGTCCGTTGTGTATCTTGTTCCATTTGTGTTTATTCTTGTATGGTTTTGTGGATCCAAGACAACTAAAGCCGGACGAGCAGCATGTTTTGCGGCAATAGGCGTTGGGGCAGCGGCGGTACTTATAGCGGAGATGATTTTCTATCGAAAGCTAACTGGAGACTTTTTGTTTCGCCTTCACGGAACAGAGCGAAACTACCTGAAATCCCCTCAATTTTACTTTGATAGTTCGTCGCCACTATACGGTTGGAAGGCCGGAGGCTACACGAAGGCACTCTTGCTTCGATTGTTTGTTAGCGGCCCGCGCGATCTGATCTTCGATAGGCAAATGATTTGCTTGCCTGCCGCTGCGATTATTAGCGCGATATGGGCTTTAAAGACTCGGCAACAAAAACTGTACTTGCCGATTCTGTGGCTTGGTTCCCTTTTGCTGATGTTCAATTTCATGTCTTCTTCATTCTCTGCGTACAAGCCTTTAATTCTTTTTGCGCGTTACACGTATCCAGTGCTGGTGCCATCGCTGATTTTGGTTGGAGGCCTCCTTGCAGGACTTCTAGCTGGTGGGGCCGGGAGCAAGATTCAGAATGGACCTCGAATTGCGCTGATCATGGGGATTTGTTTTTTGGGGATGAGCGCCTTCGTTGGACGCAAGATTTACACATCCCGACCGGAGCAAATTGAGAGGCGAGTTGCAGCGCGCCTTACCAAAGACGATGTCATTTATACAGACTTTAGATCCGCAACAAGTCTGGTTTTTTTTCGAACAGGGAGTCTCGAGCCGGCGGATTCGAAAACAATTCCCTGGGAGGGAACAAAATTAGATCAGATCCCAAACGGGGCCTATGTACTGGTTGAGAAGGCCAAGATAACTTCCCTCGCAGTGATATACAAATACGAGTCTCCCAGCTACGTGTTACAGCCACCGCTAAACTGGAAAATCGTTCAGGATTATACCGGGGGGGAATTGTATCAGGTAAACGCTCATTGAAGAGGGTGCCGCCGATTGCGGTGCGGGGCGGCTAACTAGTGGGTACGAATGCTTCTTCAAAGATTCTTTGGTAGTGTAGACTTAGCGTACCGCGTCAGCGGTCACTGCAACGATTTTTCTGGGAGACTCTCGGCATGAAACCACTGACATTTTTTTGGATTCTTTTCAGTGTCGCGCTGAATGCATTTGCGCAGATTCTGCTTCGCAAAGGCATGCTTGGTATCGGCCAAGTCGATTATTCCAAGCCTGTAACGATGGCCGTTTCTGTTGGAACCAGTGTTTGGGTGTGGGGCGGCATGATGTGCTACGCGGTATCGATTCTGCTGTGGCTTGGCGTTTTGTCCAGGCTTCAAGTCAGTGTCGCCTATCCCTTTCTTTCCATCGGATATGTGATTGCCGCGATCGTGGGATTCTTCTATTTGGGAGAGTCCGTCGGCCTGTTGCGCATGTCCGGCATAGCCTTCATTTGCATTGGCTTGTTGCTCATCAATAAATCGGCGTAAGAGCCGGAACCAGTCTGATAGGTCAGGGTGCAATGCGACATGTCATTACGGGCGGGTCTGGATTCACGGGCACTTATCTAGCATTGGAGTTGGCACGACAGGGCGAACGGGTATTGATATTCGACCTTGCGCCGCCCCCGGCGTCTTCGCAATGCTCGTGCGAGTTTGTTCAAGGCGACGTGCGCAGCCGTGAAGACCTGGCCCGCATCAATCTATTGCCAGACGATGTTGTGTATCATTTGGCGGCGCGGCAATTTCATCTTGCGGTGCCGAAGCGGGATCAGGATGAATGGTTCTCGGATGTAAATGTCAATGGAACGCAGTGCGTTCTCGACGCGATGGAATCGGGCGGCGCAACGGGGATCGTCTTCGTTTCAACGGACATGGTCTACGGCTGGCCCCAAACTGTCCCGCTTGGAACCGACCATAGGCGACAGCCTCTTGGCCCATATGGCAGAAGTAAGTTGCGCGCCGAGGAGTTGCTCATTGCCGGCCGGCGAAAAGGGCTCAAAGCGACGATCTTCCGTCCGAGGCTGATCTCCGGGCCCGGCCGCCTGGGCATCCTGACCAAGCTGTTCTGGTTGATCGAACACAGCCTTCCCGTGCCCTTGATTGGCACAGGAAGGAATTGCTACCAGATGGTAGCCGTGGAAGATTGCGTAAGCGCGATGCTTGCGGCGGTGGGCAAGGGATTGCCACCGGGACCCTTCAATCTTGGATCGGACGAACCGCCGCAGGTTCGAGACCTGCTGCGCCACCTCATCGATCGTGCGCACTCGAAGTCATTCCTGGTGCCGACATGGGGGCCAGGATTAAAAGCGACTCTGGGACTCATGAACAAGATCGGAATGCCCATCCTCCATCCCGAACAGTATCTGATCGCCGACGCACAGTATGTTTTGGATACTGGGGGAACGAAGGAGGCCCTGGGCTGGAAGCCAAAGCATTCGGATACCGATATGCTTGTTGGGGCATACGAGGTTTATCGGAAGCAAGGGAACCGATAAGTCCGCGATTGACAGAGTGCATTGTCGGACCTGGACGGGAAGATTCGTCTTGTGGTCCGCACTTCTGCCGAGAATTCCAATACATTTCGGTTGGGTTTTCCGGGGAGCAGGTCACCGCGTCCGATGCACCGCGTCAGACATCGATTTTACTGCGACATCTTACCGGACAGGAATACTTTGCACTATTCCTTTACCGCGACGAGAAAGTACCCGAGGGGAAAGGTACGCCCGGTAGCGGCGGAGAACCTGCGTCCAATCGGGGTGCGAGTCAATGTCGAGATGGCCCATTGGCTGAGCATCGCGACAGGAGTACCAACGATTGGCAACCGTTTCACATTCTTTGCAAAAACATCTGCCAGGACTTCGGGAGAACCACCAATCGCCTGGAGTTGCAGCACTCGCATTCCGCTGCGCTCCATGAAGCGCCTGAGCGCAAACTCGGTGTAACGGTAGTAGTCGTGCGGTTGTTCGTGAAGCCAATAGTAAAATGGCACATTCATGATTAGCTTCCCGCCGGGAGAAAGCACCCGGGCCATCTCTCGGCAGAAGGGATCTGGTTCTGGAATATGCTCAAGGACATCTGAAAGGATAATTGCATTGAATTCGCCGTCTAAGAAGGGCAGCGCCTTTGTCAAATCAGCTTCGAAGTCAAGATGATTGTTCTTATGAAGGCTATGTTCCCAATCGATGCAAATAATGTCCGTGACATACTTTCGGTATGCATCATAGAGCGGCACTTTACCGCAACCGAGGTCGAGTAGTCGTCCTTTTGCATGGAGTTTCAAATTTGCATCGTAGTATTCAGCAGCCCGGTCAGCTACCAGGCGCGACGATATTCCTACCTCATTCGGGTCACGCGAAGCCACCAGTCGCCCGTTCTTGCGAACATACTTACTTGCCTTCCAATCGTCGCAATTCCTCATTTTACTGGACCCCCCATAGTCGTTGCTGCAAGAAAACGCACCTGCCTCCGCCGGTTGCACGACAGGACGGCGAGTAGTGGCAAAGATCGAGTATCATGCCGGGGAACTGTTCCCCAGGTTTGGCTTCATGCTGATCTGCGTAAGCTGCCAACCCCAGATGCCTTGCGGACCTGAGCCAGGGACTGAGATTATCACGCATTGAGGCCTCGGAACTACGAATCAAAAGGGAAGTCCGGGTTCAATAGCTGGAAAGGTGTCAGTTGAGACGGACGAGCAATTGATTTGAAATTCAGCTGTCATATGGAATTCTCCTGCTGATTTAGAATTACCGAGACAACCAAGGGGCCCGGACCGGGTGAGGCTGCGGGTGCGCCGATCGGTGCGAAGAAGCGGCGGATTGCAAGTTATCGAAGAGCGAAGACGTAGAAGTCGGCAAACGACGTTTCATCGGGGTTTTGCGAATCGTAAGGGTAGGCGTTTTTGAGAGTGGACTTATGGCGCCATTCCGGCTTGTTCTGTTCGACCCACCTTGTGAACTGGCGGTGCCGCACATGCTTGGTTGGCCAATCCAGATCCATGTTGCTAGAATACACGATTACGAACCGTTGCGAAGACTCAAATAGTCTTCGCATGTAGTCGTCGAACACGCGATCCTCCACCAGGTGGTAGATCACGTCGAGCGACAGAGACAGTTCGGCAATGGAGCCGGGAATTACTTCGTCCCAATGCAGAAACCGTTTAGAGTTGTCGCCAGAGAAGAGGACACGGCACATTTCGACTGCCTTTGGCGCGATGTCCACGCCTGTATAACTCGGATAAGACGCGAGCTTGAGTTGCGCGCCATCTCCACTGCCGAACTCGATCACCGAGCGAATCTCGTGCTCGATCACAAATCTGTTCAAAAAGTTCGCCTTGAACTCCGCCAGACGGTTGTAGCTCCCGGCCCCTGAATTACCACCGGTCTTGTAGCGCTGTTCCCAGTAATCGGAGGACGTCGTAAATCGATCTCCTCGCCCTCGAAAATG
>Ga0224555_1003635_pt1 | contig 15390 bp, 8 predicted proteins | sample 714S23034metaG_FD_180687 | JGI IMG/M metagenome (GOLD analysis project Ga0224555, IMG submission 180687) | Peat soil microbial communities from Stordalen Mire, Sweden - 717 S2 30-34 | ecosystem: Environmental > Terrestrial > Soil > Wetlands > Peat | place: Sweden: Norrbotten County, Stordalen...
AGGTAAGCTGCATGAAGAGGGGAATCCTTCCGGCTGGGATTTGGCTTTGACACTCCTATCCTAAAGCCGAATTCCCCTCCTCAAAACACTATTCAGCCTTGCCTCTGGAATTTTGCAAGAGGCTACTGGGCCACCCAGTTCCTCGTGTTCTGATCCCTTACGCTTTGGCGAGAACGCCGTCGGTCAGGCGTTCCTTGAGCAATTCGTGGGCGTGAGCCAGGAACTCGTCCAGCGGCTGCTTGCCTGCATCCACTTCGGCGAGGAGGGCGCGCTGGGCGGCGTACTCCTTGTTCACGATTCCCGCCTTGGATTGCAGCATCCGCCAGGCCTTGCGGCGCTCTACGCAGAACATCACCAACTGGCGGCTGATGGCGTAGTGGGTTGCATTGCCGGCTTCGTCGCTAACGGTGATGGTTACGCCAAAGTCGGGTATGAAGGCGCGGTGGGCGGGGTCCAGGTAGCGGCGGTAGACCACATCCTGCTGCGTAATCCGCACCAGCATATTGTCTAGCGGAATCAGCTTGGCCGCGGCTTCGGGCTTGATCTTCTTCAAATGGTTGCGGAAGCGGGCTTCGGTGGTACACCAGTGGGCGACGGTGTAGCGCGCGGTTTCGCCGGTGACCTTGTTCTTGGTCTCGTACCAATCCAGATCTATCGACGGATTGCCCTTCACGTCCAGGGCCTCCTGGTAGGTTTCGCCGAGGCGCGGATTGAAGACGAACTCCGGCACGCCACGCGAGTCGCGCACGCGCTGGGCCTGGATGAGCGCCATATCGTCGGCGACGCCGTGCTCCGGCTGGCAGGTGGTGAAGGCCTGTATGAACAGCGTCCCGCGATACTCCAGGCCGTCAAGGATGGCGCGGTAGAGCTTGGGCGCGTTGGCCATCGAAACCTGCGCGACGAAGGGCGAGCCGTGGCCAGCCAGAAAGGTTTCGGCGACCGTCTTCTTCTCGGTGTTCTTGCCTTGCGTGGCTGCGCCAAAGGTGTTCATGTCGCCGCCGCCGAGCATGGGGGTCGAGTCGGAGTTCTGCCCGCCAGTGTTCGAATAGACCTGCGTGTCCAGCATCAGAACCTTGACGTTGGGCCGGTTTTGCAGCATGACTTTGCTCATGTTTTGATAGCCGATGTCGCCCATGCCGCCGTCGCCGCCCACCGCCCAGACCTTGGGCAGCTCGACAACTTCCTGGTCGGTCATCAGCGCGTCGGAGAAGTGGCTCAGGTTGTAATACTCCTGGGCGTCGATCACATTCTCATCGCGCGTGAGCAGAATGTCGGCCAGCCGCTCGGGGATCACGGAGCGCCGCGCATGATCAACGATGAAGCTCTCGCCCATCAGCCAGCCCACGGTAACGCCGTCCTGGAAGAGCGAATTCATCCACGGGTAGGGATGGGGATTGTTGGGCGCGGTCGAGCCGTAAACGGTGTTGCAGCCGGTGTGCGCCGCCATCGCCATCACGCTCATTCCGTTGGCCATGCGGCCATCCACCGCTTGCAGGTTCTTGTGGTTGAAGGCTTCGGTGAGCAGGACGGCGGCTATGGCCTCGACCAGCTCGGCGTCGCTGATGGGGCCATTCTTAGCTTCGTAGGCAGCGATGCGGGTGCGGGTGTCCGTTTCGTCTTCGCCGCCCAGGCCAAGAATCAGGTGCGCGATGGCCTGACGAAGCAGATCGTATTCTGCCTGGTTGCGCGCCTTGAGAACGGCGAGCCGCGCGACGCCGCGTTTTTCCAGGTCGCCGGCTTTGGCCAGAAAACGGTCGCTCTTGGCGTGGAAGACGGGACGCATATAGGCCTCGGTGACCGCGGCGATAGAGCGCAGAACGCTCTTCTCTCCGCAGCCGGCGCAGGCGCCATCGCCGGAGACCAGCGCGTCGTAGGTCGAGCGCACCATCAGCATATTTCTCAGCGTCGCGGTCTTCGAGTCGGCCGGGTTGGCCGAGTTGTACAGGCCCAGGAACTTCTGCGTAGTGTCAGGCAGCAGGTCAAGGAAGTGGGTGCCGGAGGTGTGCTCGGCATTCATTCCCTCGGTTTCCGCGACCATTTTGAGGGCGTTGTGGTCGCCGCAAGCGGTGACGCAGGCCGCGCAGCCCTTACACAGATCGCTGACAAAAATCGAAAAAATGCCGCCTGAACCCGGCGATTTGCGCTCCGGCGAGCTGAAGATGGCTGTCACTTTCTGATAAGCCATCGGGACTTTTTCGATAATGGAGTAGAACTGCTCTTTGGCAATCACGGAGAGACCGTCGATGCCATCCGTAACTTCGCGGAGAATCGTCGGCAGCGGCGCGCCCGTCTTGATCTCGGCTACCATGCGCTGGCGGGTTTGGCGCTCAATCTCCGGCAGTGCGGTGAGCAGCCTGACGCGGTCGTTGGTGTCGGCCACGTAATGGGAGATGGCCGTGCGCAGCAGTGTTGCCAGATCCTGCGCGGTATTAGGCAGAGCCGTATCCGGGCAGACGGAGATGCACTCCATGCACTGCGTGCAGTTTTCCGGGATGAAGAGCGGGGTTTCGCGGCGGGCAACGTACTTGGATGCGGTGTCGCCTGTAGCGGCGGCGATCATGCCCATGGCCGACAGCGGCGTGGCCGGCTGGTTATAGCCGAAGTGAGAGCGGAACTGGGCGTCGAAGTTGGCCACGCTGGCCAGCGGCGTGCGAGCGGCTTGGCCGGCGGGCATCGGATTGGAACGGCAGCCGGTTCCGCAGGAGCCGCCAGCGGCAACCGTCTCCAGAATCGGCAGCAGCGCATGGCCGCGCAGACTGGAGTGATCGGCCGCGCTCAACTCGCCGATCTTGATCTCATTCACTTGGTCGTAGCCCTGCATCATGACTTCCATGTTTGATTGAACGACGGCGTCGCCCAGCTTGCCGAACTTGCTCACATACTGCTTGTGGACGACCTTGCGATACTGCTCCTGGGTGATTCCGAACTCGTTGAGCAGCGTGCTCACGTGGAAGAATGCGCCCAGGAAGGCGTTGCCCTGCATGCGCAGTTGCAGATCGCCGCGGTCAGTGGCCTTTTTGGCGATTTCAAAACCGGGCAGAGTGAAGACGCGGATGTGCTTCTCGATAATCTGCTTGCGCGCCCAGAGCGGCAACTGCTCCCAGGCGTGTTCGCCCTCCTGATCCGACTCCCAAACCAGCGAGCCGCCTTCGGCCATGCCGTCTAGCGGATTGCTGTGAGTGAAAGCCTTGGGATCGCAACAGAGAACCACGGTCACGTGGCGCAGGTCACAGTTGACGCGAATACGGTCCTTGGCGGCGACCATGAAATACGAGGTCGGCGCGCCCTTTTTCTCTGATCCGTACTTGGGGTTGGCGCTGACGTGGATGACTTCCTTGGGGTTGCCAAGCTCGTCTTTGAGGCCGTCGCGCTCATAAATCAGATCGTTCAGGTCGCCCAGAATCGCGCCCAGGTTCTTGCCGGTGGTGATGGCGCCCCAGCCGCCAATCGAGTGGAAACGCACCGCCACCGCGCCCTCGGGCAACAGCGACGGCGTTTCGTCGCCAAGGACGCTGTAGGGGTGGTCGATGCCCAAAACGAAGAACGACACGCCGTCGGCAGCCGTCTTGCCATCGGCGCGGGCGCGGCCAGCGGTGGCGAATTCGTATGCGCCGATAATATGCTCGGGGCGGAAGTCGCGCGAGCCGAGACCATAGCTGCCGCCGTAGAACTTTGGTACTTCCGCCAGCGAAATCGCGGGCAGCCCCTCGACCGACTGAACAGCCTTGGAGAAGGCGGTGCGAATATCGCGGCCCAGCGGATTGTCGCCGGCTAATGGTTCATCCGTCCGCTCCAGAATGATGACGTTCTTCTTGCCCTTAAGCGCGGCTACGATGGCAGCTTCGGGGAAGGGGCGAATCACGTTGATGTGGATCGAACCAACGCTTGCCCCGCGTGTCTCGCGCAGGTAATCGACCGCCGCCTCGATGTTCTCCGCCGCCGAACCGAGCGAGACGAAGACCGTTTCCGCGCCTTCCGTCTTGTATTCGCTGATCAGCCCGTAGCGGCGGCCGGTCAGCAGGGCGAACTGCAGGTAGGCGTCTTCCAAAAACTCAAGAATCGGCTCGGCGAAGTTGTTGCGCCGTGCGATGACGCCGTTCATGTAGTGTTCCTGGTTCTGCACCGGCCCCATCAAAATGGGGTTGGCCAGGTCCATCATCTTCGGCACGCGGCGGCGGGTGGGGCCAAAAAGCGTCCGCTGTGCCTCTGTGGGGCAATCAATAATGTCCGCCGGCGAGCCGAGGAACTCGCGAATCAGGCCCGATTCGTGCTTGTAGAAGGTGCGTTCCAGGTGCGACGTCAAAAAGCCGTCCATGATGTTCATGCCGGGAGTCAGGCTCAACTCGGTCACGCGGCGCAGAATCAGCGCCTGGTCGGCGGCCTGCTGCGCGTCCTTGCCGAAGAGCATGATCCAGCCTGTGTCCAGCGCGCCGTAAATGTCGTCGTGGCCGCAATGCACATTCAGGGCGTGCTTGGTCAGCGCGCGCGCGCCCACCTCCAGCACCATTGTCGAGCCTTTTCCCGGCGCGTGATAGTACTGCTCAACACCGTAGACCACGCCCTGGCCGGAGGTAAAGTTGACCACTCGCTTGCCGCAGACCGAGTGAGCAATCGCGCCGCCCTGCGCCGCGTGCTCGCCCTCGGTTTCAATCGCAATGGTATTGTGCCCGAAGACGTTCAGATGGCCTTCGGCATAGGCCTGCTGGAAGAGCTCGCCGCCCTCCGTGGATGGCGTAATCGGATAGAAGACGCCGGCGTCGCAGATGCGCGTCTCGGTGTGGTACGAGACCAGCTGATTTCCATTTGCGGTAACCCGTATGCCGGGATAGCGAGCTGCAACCGTCATGAATTCCTCTCTTTTTCTCTCATGCTTGATTAGATTCGCGTGATGCGCCTGAGGGTTCGTGATTCAAAGGAGTGCGCTCCCGTCGAATCCCCGCCGCGATTCGTGGCATTCTTCTTCCGGGCTGCCGTTAAACGGTTCAGTCCAATTGCCTGTGCAAGTGCGTGGGCCGGATTGGAGACGAGGGAGCCCAAGGGGGAGCGCACCTCAAAAAATCGGCCTGAATTCAAGTATGCGCCCTCCAGAGAGAGACAGTGTCCCAATTCGTGGAACTCTTGTGCGAAAGCTCAAACGAGAGCCACCAGGTTCTCCACGCTCCGCTCCTTCATTTTCTGGTAAAGCCCGCCCACGGCGTGGTTTTTGAAGTGCTCCGACTGGTGGTGCGCGGCCTGGGCCTTGGCATCGACGTACTGCTCGTAAATGAGCACGGTATCGGGGTCATCCTCCACATGATGAGGAATGTAGCTGATGCAGCCCGGCTCCAGGCGTGAGGCCGTGGCCAGCAGGCGCAGTGTTTCAACAATATCGTCGCGATCTTCCGGAGCAAACTTCAGACGTACGACAAAACTGATCATGAAAGCGGCTTCCTTCTGCGCCCCGGAAATCGAACACTCATCGATCTGCCGGGAACACATTTCAAGTTTATGCGTGAATGCAATCGAGCGTCGCTGCAAACTCCGGCAAAAGCATCGTCTGGTTCCGGTCCGGGCCAGTCGAGACCATTCCGATCTTCGCCCCGCTCTCCCGCTCCTGAAAGCGCAGATACTCCCTTGCCGCCTGGGGCAATTTGTCGAACTCGGTAATTCCCTCGGTCGAACTGCGCCAGCCCTTCATCCGGGTATAAACCGGCTTGATCTGTTCCAGCCCCTGCACGTCGGCGGGAATCTCGTCCGTCACCTTGCCGCCGATCTCATAGCCCACGCAGATGGGAATCTCCTCCAACTCGTCCAGCACGTCCAGCTTGGTGATCACCAGCCACTCCGCGCCGTTCACCTGATTGGAGTAGCGCAGCAGCGGAATGTCCAGCCAGCCGCAGCGCCTTGGCCGCCCGGTCACCGCGCCATACTCCATGCCGCGCGCCCGCAGGTGGTCGCCCACCGCCTCATGAATTTCCGTCGGGAACGGTCCCTCGCCCACGCGCGTCACGTAGGCCTTGGTCACGCTGATCACTGTGCCGATGGCCGTTGGTCCCACGCCGGTTCCGGTGGCCGCTCCGCCCGCCGTCGCTGACGACGAGGTCACAAAAGGATATGTCCCATGGTCGATGTCCAGCATCGTCCCTTGCGCGCCTTCGAACATCACGCTGCCGCCCTCGGCCAGTATCTTGTTCAGCAGGCGTCCGGTGTCGGTGACAAACGGCCTCACCTGCTCGGCTGCCGCGGCGTACTCGTCGTAGATCTGCGCCGGGTCCAGAGGACTGGCGCCGAAGAGCGCGTGAACGATGGCGTTCTTTTCCGCGCAAGCCGCTTCGATGTGGACTTTCAGCAGTTCCGGCCTCAGCAGGTCCACAATGCGTAATCCGCTGCGCGCCATCTTGTCCTCGTAGGCCGGCCCGATACCACGGCTGGTGGTGCCGATCTTCTGCCGTCCCGGCGCGCTCTCGGCGGCCAGCTCGATCATCCGATGGTAGGGCAGAATCACCTGCGCGCGATTCGACACAAAAAGCCGCTCATCCACGGCTACGCCCAGCGCCCGCAGCTTGGCCACTTCCTTGAGAAAGGCGATCGGGTCCAGCACCACGCCATTGCCGATAATCCCCCGGCAGCCCGGACGCAGCACGCCGCAGGGAATCAACTGCAAGACGAACTTCTGGTCGCCGATAATGACCGTGTGTCCGGCGTTGTGTCCGCCGGCATAGCGCGCCACGGCGGTAAACCGCTCGCTCAGCACGTCCACAATCTTCCCTTTGCCCTCGTCGCCCCACTGGGCGCCCAGCACTACCGCCGTCTTTGCTCGCATCTCGTCCCGTTCCCTGAAGCCTGTATTTTGAAGGAGTTACCGCAGCCCCGGCGGCCCTCCCTGAGGGCGCACAAATTTCCTGAGCTGCAAAACGAAGGCACAGCCCCAGCGGACGGCACCCGTTCTGATGATAAACCCTGCCTCTATCCCGCCGCTGCTTGCCTATCTTGCTGCATTCGATTACCGTGGTATGCATCTCTATTTGTCAGGTGCAGCCTTGTCTTCTTTATCATTCCGTCCCCATCGTGCTCTGCTCTACTTCGCCCTGTGCGCATTGCCTTCCGTGCAGCTTTGCCTCGCCCAGCAAGCCGTTGAACCGTGGAAGGCGCCGCACTTTTCCGTCGAGCCCAAGGCCCTCTATGAAGCCGCATCGGCGGTGGCTGCACCCGAAGGCGCGAGTATCGCCATCCTGGCCGACGATGAGAGCTACACTTTCGACGAATCGGGCCGCATCGCGCATGTCTGGCATATTGTCTACAAAGTGCTCACCCAGAAAGGCGCTGAGGGATGGGACTCTCTTTCCGTGGGCTGGGAGCCTTGGCATGATGCTCGCCCGGTGATCAAAGTGCGCGTTATCGCGCCCGACTTCTCGGTGCATCCGCTCGATCCCAACGCCATCACTGAGAAACCGGCCCGCGAGGGCGACTACAAGATTTACAGCGACGCCAAGAGACTGCATGCGCCCTTTCCCGCCATCGCCCCCGGCGTGGTGGTCGAGGAAGAGTTCTCCGAGAGCGAAACCGAGCCAATCTTCGCTTCCGGCCGGTTTGGCCAAATCTCCTTCGGCCGCGAGCGCATTCCGATTGCGCATAGCCACGTTCTCTTCGATGCGCCGGCCACCCTTCCGCTGCGTTTCGGAAATTTGCTGCTGCCGGATCTGAAGCCGGTGCGCGCCGAGGCCAATGGGCGCGTCACGTTCACCTTCGAACAGGGGCCGATGGAGGGCTTTGAGCCCCGCGAGCCCAATCTGCCTCCGGATGTGGCGCGATTCCCTGAGCTCCGATTCTCGACGGGCGCATCGTGGCAGGCGATTGCCGCCGCCTACGCCAAAATTGTGGAGGACCACGCCGCGACCGCCGCTGTCCAGCCGACTGTCGATAAGCTCATCGCCGGCAAAAAGAGCGCGGCGGAGAAGGAAGCAGCGCTCATTGACTATCTCGACCGCGAAGTCCGCTACACCGGCATCGAGTTTGGCGAAGCGGCGATTGTGCCTCATGATCCCGCCGAAACTCTCGGCCACAAGTACGGCGACTGCAAGGACAAGGCGACGCTGCTGGTGACGATGCTGCGCGCGGCCGGCATTCCGGCCTACGTGGCGCTGCTCAATGCCGGCTCCCGAATGGACGTGCCCGCCGATCTGCCCGGCATGGGTTCATTCGATCACGCGATTGTTTACGTGCCGGGGAATCCCAAGCACAAGGAGCCTGCGCTGTGGATCGATGCCACCGACCGCTACGCGCGCCTGGGGCAGTTGCCGCCCGACGATCAGGGCCGCCGGGCGCTGATTGCGCGCGCCGAGACCACCGCGCTGGTGAAGACCCCGGAGGCTACATCGAAGGAGAATGTGCTGCTGGAGTCCCGCGAACTCGACTTGGCGGAAAACGGCCCGGCAAACGCGTCGGAGATTACGCGGCCGATGGGCATCTTCGAGTCGCACTACCGCTCCCACTACGCGGACAAGCCCGACAAGGAGACCCGCGAAGGCCTCACCAATTACGTTAAATCGCAATATGCCGCCGAAAAGCTCGTCAGCGCCGAGCGGACCGACCCGGCCGATCTCTCCCGGCAGTTCGAACTGACACTCAAGTGCGAGAAGGCCAAGCGCGGCTACACCGGATTGGACGGCGCCCAGGCCGCCATCCGCCTCGACGGGCTCTTCCAGCGCCTTCCCGATGAACTGAAGAAGAGAGAGGATGCGGAAGAGAAGAAGAAGCAGGACGACAAGGACAAGCCCAAAAAGCCGCGCACGGCCGATTGGTGGCTGATCGAGGCCTCCACTGTCGAATGGAATTACCGGATTGTGCCGCCAGACGGCTTGGTGCCCAAGGAACTCCCCGCCGACACCACGGTTCAGGTCGGTCCGGCGCTGTTGACCGAGAAGTTTTCCAAAGAGAAGGACGGCGTCGTGGCAGCCCACCTGATCTTCGATACGGTCAAGCGCCGCTACACAGTGGCCGAGGCTACCGAGTTGCGCAACAAGGCCGCTGAGCTGATTGCCGGCCCGGCGATTTTGATCAACTTCGAGTCGAAGGGCGCCGCGCTGCTGCATGACGGCAAGGTAGGCGAGGCGCTGGCCGTCTATCGTACCCTGATCGCGCTTCACCCCAAGGAGGCGGTCCATCACCTGCAGATGGCCAACGTGCTTCTGGAGGCAGGCATGGGCGAGGCGGCGCGCGCCGAGGCCCGCGAGGCCGTCAAGCTCGATCCCAACTCCGCGCTGGCCGAGCGGATTCTGGCCTACGTCCTGAAACACGACCTGGTGGGCCGCAATCTGCGCCCCGGCAGCGACCTCAATGGTGCCGCTGAGGCCTTTCGCGCGGCCATCAAGCTGGAGCCGGACGACCACGAAACACAAGCCAACTTGGCCATTCTGCTGGAGTACGACCCGGCCGGGCGGCGCTACGGCGGCCAGGCGAAGATGAAGGAGGCTGTTGCCGAATACCAGAAGCTCGGTCAGGACAAGCTGGAAGAGCTGGGCATCAAGAACAACCTTGCCTTCGCTCTTTTTTACGCTGGCGATCCCGGCGGAGCCATCAAGGCGGCGCAGGAACTGAACCCCCAGCCGACCGCGCTGCTGGCCGCAAGCGAGGCCCTGCTGCACGGCAGCAAAGCTGGCTTGGCAGAGGCAAACAAGCGCTCCAGCGACGATGCGGCCTTCAAAGAATCCGCGCGCACCGCCGGCGAGATGCTGATGAAAATCCGCCAATATCCGCTGGCGGCCGATTTCCTGGAGGCGGGCGCGGCCGGCGACAATGCCGCCCAGACCATGGGATTGGCCAGAGTGCTGCGCAACGCTCAGCGCCACGAAGATATGCACTTCGCCAATACCCCCGCCGACCAGGTGAAGCGCGCCTTCCTGCTCTCCATGGACCCGGAGCTGACCGAGGCCAGACTGGAGGCCGTCTTCAGCCGCAATGCGCTGGCGGTGCTGAAGAACGAGGATGAGAAGGAGAAGAAATCTGCCCTTGATGCCGGCAAGAAGATGAATAGCTGGCTGGCCCGCGGTGACAGCTCCATGGACGTGGAAGTCGACTACAGGTTGCAGGAGTTCGATCCCAAAGGCGAAGGTAGCGATGACCTCGGCTACCGAGAAAAAGTGCAGTATACAAACGGAGCGAAAGGAGCCTTCTTTGTCGTGAAGGAGGACGGACAGTACAAGATACTGGACACCGATGACAAGCCGAACTCGATTGCGCTGGAGATGCTGGACCGGATCAAGGCCGGCGATCTGAAAGGCGCGAAAGCGTTGCTCGATTGGCTGCGCGAGGATCTGCACCTCGACGGCGGAGACGATCCGCTGGGAGGGGCCACCTTCCCCCGCTTCTGGACCAAGGGGCAGGCCGCCGACGCTCGCAAGATGAATCTGGCCGCCGCGGCCATCCTCATCGCCACCAAGCCCACCGTCGCTCAGGGAGTCGCGATCCTCGAAGAGGCCCTCAAGGATGCCTCGACAACCGACCGCGAAAAAACCAACATCCAACTGGCGCTGGCGGATGGATACGCTCTCCAGGAAAACTTCGCCAAGTTGCTGGAAGCTTCTTCAGAACTGCTTAAGCAGGTTCCGGAGTCCCGCCAGGCCTTCATCTACAATGTGCAGGCGCTGATATGGCTGGGCCGCTACGACGAGGCCATCGCCCTGGCCGACGAGCGGCTAAAACTGCTGGACGGCGACGAGGACGCGCTGGGTAGAAAGATGTATGTCGAATTCAACCGCGGCAACATTGCGGCTGCTCGCGGCTGGACGCAAAAGCTCATCGACCAGGGTAAGGAAAATGCCGGTCTGTTGAACACTTCCGCATGGTTTGCGCTCTTTACCGGCAAGGTGGAAGAGGCCGACATTGCCATGGCCATCAAGTCTACGCAACTGGCTAAGGACAATGCGCATATTCTGCATACCTTGGCCTGCCTCTACGCTGAAGTTGGCAAGACCAAAGAGGCACGCGATCTGCTCTTGCGCAGCATGGACGACCTATACCTGGACGAGCCGAACGACGACTATTGGTATGCCTTCGGCCGCATCGCCGAGCAATACGGCGAGCGCGAAATCGCCATCGCCGACTATCGCAAGCTGCAAAAGCCCACAGAAAGAATGGAAATCGCCGAGTCCACCTGGCGCCTCGCGCAAATGCGGCTCAAGGCGATGAACGCGGAGGGAGCCGCGCCCGCCAAATAAGCTCGGCGAATTCGCGGAGCGTGAGGTGCCCGGCGCCTCACGCTCTCGCGGAACGCGCAACAAGCCCTTTGGCGGCCAGCGCGGCCTCGGCTTCCAGTGCGTTTCGCACCGACGCGGCCAGCCGCGGCATCGCCATCTCTCTCTTCACACTGGAGAGGATCTTCCTGTCACTATCGAGTTGGCTCTTCTCTTTCATCGCACCCCCCTGGTCTAAGTAGAAGTTAGTTAACGACCGAATCCAATCCCCGAACCGGCCCCAGCCTCAGCGCAACCAGCACCTCCAGCAGCGTGGCCGAGTTGCGCACGCTCCCCGATAGAATCGAAAGCGCCTCCGAGATGGGAGCGTGCTGCGCCGCCAGCGCATCAAGGCTTTCGCTTACTTTGTGAAGTTTCTTGGCTTCTTGCAGAATTTCTTTGGCGGGCATGGACTGCGCGGCCTTCTGAGAACCTTCAAGGAAGCTGGACCGGCCTTTGTCGCTGCCGTCTCTCACCTTCGCTACGAATGATACTAGAAGCATTCGCTCCCATCGTCTGGTCATATTGGACCGTCACAACCCAGGCGCTACAATCCCGTCTCCCAGCAGCCCATCTCGCTGCGACGAGTTTCGGCCGGAAATGACCAAGCCAAAATAGCTCCGTGCCCCATCCATTCGCCTTTTTTCAGGCGAATGGGTGGGAAACCTTGAATCTTAACCAGCTTTGTTCATCGGGAGCAGCCCGACTTGCGTTTGCAAGTTACGTCCGCAATGAAACCGCTAACTTGCGAACTTGCTATCACCGCGAAGCGGTGGCTAACTTGCTGTTTTTGTTTACAAACCGCCTCATCCAACCATGATGTTTATCGGAAGCCGGCTGCCTCGGCCTGCGCCCCCGCCTCCGAGAGCAGCCTATGCGCCTCAAGGTAAAATCATTCCATGAAGCTCCCCCGCCACGCTGAAATCTGGCTTGCGCCGTACCTGCGGGACCGCCTCCGCAAGAACCTGCGGCCCACTCGGCCGAAGCGCGCCTGGGTTGCCATCACCGACCACTACGAACCGCTGTGCAAGGGCACATCCATTGAAACGGCGCTGGGCCGCGTGGCCCGCTGGCGCGACCAGTGGCCCCGCATTGCCGGCGACGCTCCCCGCGACGCCGCTGGCCAGCCTCCCCAGTACAGTTTCTTCTACCCCCAGGAAGAGTACCGCCGCGAACTGCTCGACGGCATCGCCGAGATCGTGCGCCTGGGCGTCGCCGACGTCGAGGTGCATCTCCATCACGACAACGAGCAGCGCGACGCCTTCATCCAGAAAGTAACGGAGTACTGCCGCTGTCTCACCGATGACCACGGCCTGCTTCGCCAGCAGGACGGCCGCACCGTCTTCGGCTTCATCCATGGCAACTGGGCGCTCGATAACTCCCGTCCCGACGGCAAATGGTGCGGCCTCAACGGCGAGATTGCCCTGCTGCGCGATCTCGGTTGCTACGCCGATTTCACCATGCCCTCAATTCCCTCACCGACCCAGGGGCGCGTTGTCAATCAAATCTACTGGTGTACGAACAACCCCGGCAATCGTCCCCGCTCCTTCGATCACGGCATTGAAGCTACGGTCGGCGGCGGCAGGCGCGGCGACCTCCTGATGATCACCGGCCCGCTCGGCCTGCGCTTCGCCGGACGCCTGATGCCGCGCCTGGAGATCGGCGAGCTTGCCGGCTATGACCTGCCCACGGCATCGCGCGTGCGCCGGTGGTTCGATCTGGCTCCCTCCATCGGAGAAGAGCTCTTTCTGAAGCTCTACACCCACGGCGCGCAGGAAAGAAATTTTGAGCCACTGCTCAACGGCGGGCTCGCCAGCCTCTTTCACTGGCTCGCGGAAGAAGCAGAGCGAAGAGGCATCGAGATTCACTGGGCCACAGCCTGGCAGATGTACCGGGCTGCCGACGCGCTGATACAGGGCCGCAATTCTGTTTCCGGTACAGTGGTTTCTGTCGCGGGAGCCTGCCGGTAAGCTATCCTTCGATGAGGGCCTGCCTGAAATGCGCCATGCCGTGGCCTTGAGCCCAGAAGATGATTTCATTGGAGGATTCTATTCAATGGCGGTGACGCGATCCATGGCACAAAGACCGTCTGTTAGATTGCCGGGCAATCAGGTCGAGGCGTCGCGAAATTCCACCCAGGAATTGAAAGATTATTATGCGATGCTCCTGATCGTTTTCTGTATGATTTTGATTCCGATTTGGATAGTGAAGTATCCGGGCATGGTGGACTATCCGAATCATCTTACAAGGTGCTATGTCCTCGCGCACTATCACGACAATCCCGTCTGGCAGCAGCGATATGTTCTCGATCACAGCCCACTGCCAAACCTGGTGATCGATCTTATCGTAACGCCTCTGCTGCGGATCCTCCCGCTCATGGTCGCCGGAAAGGTCTTTCTTTCGCTCGCGGCGGCGCTTTATGTTCTTGGTTGCAGCGCCGTTGGGCGGGCGGTGATCGGTAAGCCGAATTGGTTGGCCTTGGTCTGCGCTTTTACGTTTTACAATTCGCAGCTGCTATTCGGCTTTGTAAATTATGTCTTTGGAATCGGTGTATTTCTGTGCGCCTTTGCTTTCTGGTTGCGAATCCGCAACGCAATGACTCCTTTACGGTTCTTTCTTTGTAGTTTGCTGAGTTTGGCCGCATATTTTGCGCATCTGTCCTCGGTTGTGATTCTCGGCGCCGCGTGCTGCACCATCGCGCTGCTCGATTTTGTTCGCGATCGCAAGATCCGCGGCCTGATCGTCAAGCTCGCCTGGCTAGCCTCCCCGATTCTGCTTATGGCCGGCTTTCTCAAGAACTCCGCGACGGCCAAAACAATCGAGTGGTCGACACTGGATGGAAAGCTCATCAAACTTCTCGCGCCGATTCGCTCCTATAGCATGGCAGTGGATGCAGGCTTAGTTATCGTCTTGCTTGTCTGCGCCTTGGCGCTGCGAAAAGGATGCAAGGTCCACTTTGCCGCAGTGGTCAGCCTCGTGCTCTTCGCCTTGTATCTGATTACACCCGATTCCATATCGGATGTCTCCGCGATAGACGCCCGGTATGTTATGCCCGTCTACCTGCTCCTGATTCTGTCGATCGAACTGCGCTGGGGCCGGTGGCAGAAAGCCGCCCTGGCTGTGGCATTGGCCGCTATGGCGATCCGCACGGGCAGCATCACAGCCGATTGGCTCACCATCAGCCGCCGCAGCGAGCAGGTACTGGCGATGGGACAGATTCTGCCCCAGGGAGCGCGCATTTATGCCTTCATGCCCGAACTCAACGCCTCAAAGCTCGACCGGGGCTTTATTCATGTAATTCAGTTCTGGACCGTTTCGCGCGGCGCGGACATTTCTACTCTTTTCGCTCTTCCCGGTCAGCAGCCGCTGGTCTTTCGACAGCCTCCTTGCGACGGCCCTGAATGGGAAAAGTGCCTTTCCAGTTACGATTTTGTTTGGACATACGATCCGCCAGCCTCCGTGCGGCAGGATATTCTTCGCATTGCAACCCCAGCGGTTATCTGGGAGAAGGTCACATTGTGGCGCGTTGATCGAAAGGCTGTTTCATCGACTGGCCCTCAGCCTGATTTTGGGCTACCCTGAAGCTACGCCAGAATTGAAGCATAAGAAGTTTCGCCCGTACCTCCCTCCCGCGGGTCGCGCTCAATACGCCGGTGGAGCGAATCGGGTGTAAGTATTGAACGCTCTTATTCAGTGAGAGAACTCCCTTGCCATCCTCCTGTCTGCCCCTCCCGGCTGCAGCTCCGGACGGATGCTCAACCGCAACGCACTCAAGCAGAAGAGCATAACCGAGAGCATCCAGGCGCCGGCCAGTAGTATTTTCACGGGTTGAGGTAGCGGAGCATTTGTCAAGTGATCGCAAAAGATGGTGCCGCTAAAGATGGATGCCATCGTCAGCAACACTATGTGGCTCGTCGGCCGCTGGTGACGCAGCGCATCGACCCAATAAATCGTGAACGGGATGATGGCTACCGTATAGGCATGGCGCCAACTGATGGGCGAGACGCAGAGCAGGACCAGGACAAACAGAGACAGCGTGATGGTGCGCTCGGCTTAGGGAACCTCTGCACAAGTCTGCAAGCCGCGTGATATTTGAATAAACTATAGGTATGAAGCGAATGGCGCGGTTTCAGCAGACACTGGCATCACAGGCGAGTTTTGAGAAGCATGGTCGCAAGAG
>Ga0224555_1003636_pt1 | contig 15390 bp, 14 predicted proteins | sample 714S23034metaG_FD_180687 | JGI IMG/M metagenome (GOLD analysis project Ga0224555, IMG submission 180687) | Peat soil microbial communities from Stordalen Mire, Sweden - 717 S2 30-34 | ecosystem: Environmental > Terrestrial > Soil > Wetlands > Peat | place: Sweden: Norrbotten County, Stordalen...
CCTCATCGCTCGAAACGGTACCGAACACGCTACCGATCGTATTTGCGAGCGTATTAGACCGAACTTACGTCCGTGAAAACTAAAGAATCCCCTGACGAGCAGGGGGTTCTTTGTCGGTTAGTTGTGGTCGTTCTGTCTACTTTGGCCCGAGCTTGGTAGGGATCGGAGCACCGATTAGCTCGAAGGCGCGGCGCTGAAGCGGGGTCGGTAATGTCAGCTGCTCGATGCGGACCCCACCGGTGAATACGACGGTGTTGCGCGTCAAGGTCGCCAGGTGGTTGAGCAAGCTCGACAGGTCGTGCACGGTGTCGCCCGCTGCTGTCAGCTTGCGAGCGTCCTTGTTCCTGGCCCCACGCGAGCGCACGGCCGGGGCCACGGGATCATCGCGCCCCGGTGGCTCCTCATCGGTAAAGCACAGCGGCGCCCAGGCCTTGCGCAGGTGCCAGATGAGATAGGAGGCCAGCATGCAGATGAACACGTGGGCGCGGACCCGGTCCTCGGTGAAGTGGTAGATCGGCCGCAGGTCCAAGTCGATCGCCTTCAAGGAGCGGAAGTCACGTTCGACCACCGAGAGGCCCTTGTAGGCCCTGACCGCTCCGGGGGCATCGAGGCGCCCGTCACTGACGCTCGTGCGGATGACGTAGATGCCGTCTAGCAAAGCCTCGGCGTCTATCTCTGCCTGACGACGCGAGAAGCTGAGACTGTCGTCTCCGATCATGATCTCGAAATGCTTGGCCATCTTGTAATCGTTGAGGTGGCGACCGACGCGGATGCCGATCTTGTCGGCGCCTTTCAGGCGGCCCGATTGGACCGATAAGGCGATCTTTGCGAGCTCGGCCTCGGTGGCATCCAACATCTCTGTTCGCTTGCGAGCCCGCTCTTTTGCAAGCGCAGGGTTGCGGCAGGCGACGAGGCGTTCTCCGGGGTAGTCGGGGTGGGTGATCTCGGCGAGGTTCGTCTCATCGAACAATGTGAGCTGGAGCGCCCCTTGTTCTGCGAGCACCCTGATCGCAGGGGCCCGAAGGCACGTGATCCACGAGATGCCGCCGAGGGGTCTAAGCGCCTCGATGCGAGCTGAGGTGATCATGCCCCGGTCGCCGACCATGACGACCTCTTTCAGGAAAAAGCGGGTGCGCACGGCCTCGAGCGCAGAGATGAAGGCGGTCGGGTCCGCGGTATTGCCGGGGAACACCTCGACTGAGACCGGGCGCCCCTCGGCGTCGGTCAAAAGGCCGTACTCGATCTGGGCCTTTCCCGACTTGTGGTCACGCGAGTAGCCCCGCAAGGCAAGCGGGCAGTGAGTCCCCTCCATCCATGAGCTCGACAGGTCATAGAGCACCATCGATCCCTCGCTAAGGTGCCGGCGGGCGAGGGAGGTCTCGATGGTCGCCTGACGGGCCAAGAGCCAGTCCATGGCCGCGTACACCTCGTCTGTAGAGGTGCCCCCCGGGACGAGATCGGCACCAAGGGTCGTATCGGCCCACCACCGCGTGGTGGCGAGCTTGGAGCCAGGCTTGGCGGCCCGTGCGATGACGAGCGACAAGGCCAGGTCCCGCTCGGGACAGCTTGGGCCTAACACCTTGGCGAGATCGAGCTTGTGCGCCATGGCGAACAGCGCCGCGACATGGCCGTGGGGCAGCGACCGCTCGATGTCAAAGCCTTCGCCGGCGATCACATGGGCCTTTCCGGCCAATGACTCGCGGACCAGCTCGATCGTGTTTGCGGGCAGGTACGACAAGTTGGCGAGCGTCTCGTTTTTGACCTTGCCGTCCTCACGATAGGAATGGCGCAGGAGAACCGTCTCGTAAACCTTCTCCTTATGCTGACGACGTGTAGTTACGACATGCATGGCACCGATCTGCCTAGTCACAAGTATAGTGTCGCATATCAGTGCCGCACTGTCAAGTATACTCGTGTCTACATCACGGACCCGTAACAGTGCACTTCTTGCTGCTCAAGGAGCAAATCGGGGCTCAGATCAGCCGTAAGTTCGGATTAAGAGGGGAGTCGTCCATGTACATGCTGGAAGTCGCCAAGGAGCACCAGGCCGATTTAGAGGCCGCCGCCGAACGGGGGCGTCTTGTCAGCGAGGTACGCCATTCGCGTCAGCACCACGGCGAGGGCCTGTGGATCATCGCTGCAGTCCGTGACCTTGGTCGTCGGCTGTGGGACCAGACGCTGCTGCCCAGCTCGAAACGAGACCTCGGGGTGACAGAGGGCGCCACCGGCCACGTTACCCACTCCTGGGACCTGGCCGGATCAGGAGGCCTGCCGATCGTGACCGACCCCATTGCGGCTGACATGGGCCTGGCCACGACCCAGATGGCCGTCTCCCCAGAGTTTCGCACCGCCGGTCTCTACGGGCTTGAGCAAATCGCACCGGAGGGCGCCGCCACCGTCGACGGCCCCGCGACGTTCACCGGTTGCCCGCTCTGATTCGCGTAATGCAAAGTGCCCTGCCTTTGGAAGCCACCCAAGACCCGAAGTAGGAGAGATGATCCCCAGCCACATGCTCCACCAGTTAGAGCGCACCAGGACCCGCGGCGAGCAACGGGAAGCTGACTTCCGGACGAGCGAGATCGCCGCGGCGTTCGCACCGCTGGGTTGTTCGCTTACCAGACCGCTCCGAGCCTTGCACCGCCTTGCCCAGCACGGCCTCGGCAGGTTGGCGATTGAGAGGACCGTGCCGCCCGCCAGTGGCAACCGGCTCCCCGAGGAGGCCGGCTTGGCGGCTGCTGACTAGAGCCAGTAGTTATCTTCCAGCTGATGGACGTTCGACGGGTTCATCCCCTGGCTACTCACGACAGGCGCGACATAACGTCTCATTTGGGTGCTCGCGCCACAAGCTTGGCGGGACCAGCAGCCGTTCCGAACACGGATGTTTCGCCAAGGTCCGTGCGGCTAGGTGAAGCGCCGTAGCCTGAGCTAGAGCCCCAGCGGTTCTGTGGGCTGGTTCCCCCAGGCGTCCCAGGCCGTTGTAGGCCGTTTCTGACGGGTGCTGTTGAGCAGGGAGCGTGTTGGATTCTGGCGAGTGGCACATTTGAACAGTTGGAGGACTCGAGAGCGAGGGGCTTCGCCTGTGCCGCCAACCGGCGGAAACATCTCCGATCGGTCAACCTGTTTGCCACCACGCGAGGTGAAGGTGTTGATGTCCGCCGAGGCGAGAGCGCCGTCAGGGCTGGTTTGAAGGAGCCGATCGAGGTGCTCGAACATCGCCACCCGAAGCGGGCATCTGTGACGTCAGGCGGCTCGAAAACGATTGGAGTTGTAGCACTACAAACCCCACGTCACTGGGCTCACCGTTCGAGGCTGAAGGACCTGCCTGGCGCTCGATCGAGTTGGCTGACGTCGAGATGCCCGGCCTGCTGCAATCCCGGCTCCGCGGGTACATTGCCGGCAGGAGGTTGACGATGAACTACGGCAGCTTGGGTAAGACCGGTCTGCAAGTGTCCAAGCTCGGTTACGGCGCCTGGGGGATCGGAAAGACCATGTGGCTCGGGGCCGACGACGACGAGTCGTTGCGGTCGCTCCGCCGGGCGATCGACCAGGGTGTGAACTTCATCGACACTGCCCTCGGCTATGGGGACGGTCATAGCGAGAAGTTAGTGGGCGAGGTCGTGCGAGAGGCAGGAGGGGTTGTTCATGTTTCGTCGAAGGTGCCTCCAAAGAACCTCAAGTGGCCCGCCCCCAAAGGTGTACCAGCCGGAGAGGCATTCCCGGCGGACTGGGTCGTGGAGTGCACCGAGCGAAGCCTGGCTAACCTTGGGCTCGAGACGATAGACGTGCAGCAGTTCCACGTCTGGTCGGACGAATGGGTGGGCCAGGGTGACTGGATGGACGCGATCGAGCGCCTCCGTTCGCAGGGCAAGATCCGCTATTTCGGCGTCTCCATCAACGACCACCAGCCTGCCAGCGCATTGGCGCTTGTCAACTCGGGGGTCGTCGACAGTGTGCAGGTCATTTACAACATTTTCGACCAGAGCCCCGAGGACGAACTATTCCCGGCGGTAGTAGCCGAGAATGTCGGCGTCATAGTCAGAGTGCCCCTTGATGAGGGGGCTTTGACCGGCAACATCAACCCGAAGACCGAGTTCCCCGAGGGTGACTGGCGCAACAGCTACTTTGGCGGCGACCGAAAAGAGCAAGTCTGGGAACGCGTCCAAGCAATCACGAGAGACCTCGGTGTACCGGTCGACCGCCTCCCCGAAATAGCGCTGCGGTATTGCCTTTCGAACCCCGCCGTCTCGACGGTCATCCCCGGCATGCGTTCTCTGCGCAACGTCGACGCTAATGTTCGTGCGGCTGAGCTGGGCCCGTTGTCTGTTGAGGAGCTCGAAGTCCTTCGCCACCACCGCTGGGTGAGGAACTTTTACCAGGCCCCTTAGATCTTCTCCCAGGCGCCTCGGGAATGTACGAGGCGGCACGACCACGGCGGGCAACTGGGGATCATTTTGTCGGCTTACTGTACGTGAGTGATAGTTGTTGGACCGAGAACTGGAAGCCAGAATGTCTCGACGTAGGCCGATCGCGGGTCGTGTCCGACCTCGTCGATCACCGGGTCGGGCCAGGGCTCGACGCGAAGGTGAGGCCGCCCTTCGGCAGGCGAACGCCCTGGCTCATCGGGGCATGGCGCGGCACTTGGGTCGAGTAGCACAAGCATCTGTTTGACCTCCGTAGTTGCTGAACGATGCGATCGCCCAGATGCTGAACCCGGTGGTTCCCGTGCTACATACCGTTTCCCGCGCGCCGTTCGGAGCGGTGCAGCGGCTGTCGGCATCACTCCGTGGCGCGTGAGGAAGATCCTGACCGAAGGGGCCGGGCCGCACTCGCGGCACCGGGAGACGCTCACGGCGGATAGGCACGCCAGCGTCCAGCAGCTAGAAGGACGGGCGGTCGAGAGGCCATCCAGGGTCGGGGTCCGAGTCCCTCAGCGCTCCACCTGCCTTGGGGCCAGGTGGACAAAGGGGAGATCAGGGACGAAACGGCACGCCCGAGATCCCGGGTGGGTCGGGTCCCTGGTAGGGCCGGGTGTGAGCGGATGTCGGCCTGTGCCGGTGTTCACCTCGGGCTCGGTCGCCTGACGCTGCTCGAAGACAGAGGCGGCATTGCGAGGGTCCGCCTCTGTCATTTTCATCCAAGTCCCATATGTAGCCACATCCCCGGGTCTTCGACGCGTCCTCGTGCAACTGACCTGCTGCCACGCACCGAACGTGCCGGCGGCATCTGGTGCGTCAGTTCGTGGCGTTACCCGTGAGCTGGGGATCGTGGTGGAACTCCGGCCACGAGCCGGCTTCCGTCGCAAGTGCTCCGTCGGAGCCGGCGAGCTCGAAGTGCTCGACGACGGCCTGACCTTGTGACGTCGTGCCACCGACCTTGTAGCCGGCAATGGTGATGCCGATCGTCGCGTTCGAGTCGTCGGTGACAAGCGGAGAGTCCTGCACGCCGACCACCCGCTCGAGCACGTCGATGACGGCGCCCGTCTTGCCGTCGAGGATCTCGACGCCGTGAAGAGTCGGGACCACGAGGTCCTGGTAGCCGCCGCCGAGATCGACGCTCGTGATCCCGCCGACGACTGCGCCGAGCGCCTGGGTGCGCCACAGCATACGGCCGGTACGACCGTCGAGGAGGTAGACGGTGCCGTACTGGTTGTTGTCGTAGGACGTGCCTTCGGCCACCTGGTACAAGGTGTTGCCCTTCGCTTCGACGAGCGCGGGGCTGTCGCTCGTCGTGCCGTCGAGCGCCGTGCTCCAGGCGAGCGCGCAGTACGAGGTGACCGCGATCACTTTGTCGGTATCGGAGGCCCCCGGGAAGAACGTGCCGGTTCCCGCGACGATGCCTTCGGTGCGTCCTGCGAGGAAGGGCCCGACCGCGGGCGAGCCCTGGACGACCTGGTTCGTGTTGTACTGGCAGTCGAGGCCGCCGTTCGGCGCCTTTGCCCCGGCGTTGCCGGTCGCGGCGAGCACCCGGATGTGCCCGCCGTCGGCGTAGGCGACATTGAAGGCATGGCCTGCAGCCGAGGCCCCGCCCTCTATGACGTCGGTCTGGCCGTTGTTATAGAGGTCGGCGAGTGCCGCGGTGGTGAAAACCGGGGCGGCCTCGAACCAAGGAAAGCCCGCAAGAGCGTGGCCCGAGCTTGCCTTGAGGGCGTCGAGGTACTGACCGAGCGAGCCGGCGACGACGGCGGTCGAGCCCTGCAGATCGCCGACGGCAAGTCCCGCTTCGACACCACGGGTAGTTGCCACGCTCGGTGTGTAGCGGATCGTCGTGTGCCACAGCAGGGTGCCGTTTCCTCGGAAGGCGTAGTAGCCACCTGCGTCGGGATCGGCTGCGCTGCCCGCGCCGAGATAGACCGTCGAGCCGTTCACCGATGGCGACGACTGGATCGGGATGTTCCCGATCCGCACCGGCCAGTTGGGGATCTCCTCGCCATCGGCGAGGTTCAGCGCGTAGAGATAGCCGCGCAGGTCGCCAACGACGGCAACCGGTGTTCCTTCGAGGTCTGCGAGAACCGGCGAGGACATGGCGATCGGGGCGGCAGCATCGACGTACTCCTTCCAGGTCGGCCTGAAAACGACGGTTGCGTCGTGAGGATGGCTGTGGCGCCCGACCGATGCCGCAAAGGACGAGGTCGTCGCGAAGGTGAGGGATCCGGTTGCTGCGAGCACCCCCAAGCCTGTAGCAAGAGCTGCGCGGCCACGCGTCCTCTTCTTGATCTTGGTCATGGGCCTTTGCTCGGGTTGTGGCGCCCCGCGCGCTCGAGCCTGCGCACGGCTGGCGATGGTGGGCACTCGCTCGGATGCTCTTGCCGGTCGAACTCGGATATCGCTAGGTCGGGCCCTGCCGGAGCTGCCCGTATTTCACACCCGCACAGGCGGGGTAAAAGCTTCATCCGCTCTGTGGAATCAGAGTATCGCGTGTGGTGTTCGATCTGGCGCGCCCGTGTGGGAAGCGGTTCGGCCACGAGCCCGCGAGGACCTGGCGACGGTCCTCTTGAAGCGGCTCATCCCATGAACTGCTCCGTTCCGTACTTTGCATGATGTTTGCGAACGTGGGCGCCTCTCCGCCCGCGACCGAGCCCGAGGCGAGCACCGGCACAGGCCGACATCCGCTCACACCCGGCCCTACCAGGGACCCGACCCACCCGGGATCTCGGGCATGCCGTTACGTCCCCTGCTCTTCCCTTTGTCCACCTAGCGCCACCACCTGCCTTGGCGAGAGAGGGAGAGACCCCCCAAACAGCACGAAAAGGGGGGACAAGACGCCCCGACCAGGGACGCCGCGAGACGGCACTCAGGACCACGGACGAGGCGGGCGGCGGGCCGGCGCCACGAGCGCCCGGCCCAGCCAGCCCAGCCGGGAGGACCGCAGGGGCGGGGGTTGGGGGGGCACGGCTTCTTATCCACCAGCGTTCGGCGTGCGATGCCCGCGCCGGGCGCTGGTGGTTCTGTCTGTAACGGCCGAGCGTCCGGTGGTCGTTGCTGCGCCGCACGTGTCAGCCGACAGCGCCCCCGTGTCCAACGATGTTGCAGCGGAAGTGCGCCGCTCTGCCATTCTCGACGGTGTCTGGGCCGCCGTTCGACTTCTGCACGACGTGGTCCGGTGCCGAGAACCACGGGTCCGGGTAGACGGCCGCGGGGTCGATAGCTCGCGTGCCGCCCGCCGCCTCGAGCAGGCACCGCGGCATCATGCACGTCCAGCCGTCTTGCTTGTTGATGGCGCTCGTGACGCTCTGTGAGAAGCCGAAGTGGGTCGGCCGCGGCCCCACAATGTGTCCGCACAGCGGGCACGGCTCGCCAGTAGTCGGGTCGAAGGTGTTCATGACGCCGTCTCAAGCGTAGCGGTGTAGGCGTTGCCGGCCTCATCCGTGAGCTCCCGCTCGACGGGACCCTCGGACGTCTGCTCGGCGAACGTGGGGCCTGGGCCAGCCGTCGGCCACGACAAGCGCCCACGTTCGCCCACGTGGGCACGTACAGAGGCAGGACCTCGTTTGGTGATTGCTCCCGACATTGACTGACGTTCCCTTTAGTCAGTGCAAAGCTGAGGACGCGAACAGGTAGAGATCGAATACCGCGATGCTGCTAGTGCCGACCATGAGGGCGAGAACGATCGTTTGGTACGGCCGCCTCAGTGTGGCCTGGCGGCCCTTGGTGGCTCCCGAACTGTCGAGGGTGTAGATCACGGAGTCCTCCTCAGAAACTGAGACCACGGCGCAGTTACGGGGAGATTCTCGGCTGGCAGCCATGAACCCGTGCTCTCTGAGGCCGGCCCGACATGCTCGTCTGAAGCCGAGAACAACTCGCGGCGACGGTCGACCAGTACGAGCGCCTGGCGTGCGATCACGAGCAACGTGAGGCTAAGGCCGGTCAGCCATGAGAAGCGGTCCACATGGTGGTGAAGCTCCAGCTCGAAGGTGATGACCGACAGGGCCAAGAGGACGGGCACATATGGCGTCACGAGCGAGGCGAGCGACGCCTCGGTCGGCAGCTCGGACGGGACACGCACCGTCTGACCGGCATCGCCCGACGCGCCCACGGCGATGGCGAGGTAACCGACCACCCAGCCGATGTCGACGAGGTTGCCAGTCGAGAATCGGCCGACTTCGACGAGGTAGGCATAGGTGCTGTCTGAGACTGCCATTGCGAACAGCCCTACGAGCACCCACAAGAGCGGTCGGCGTCCTGTGGCCGTCATCGAACGGACGGACAGGAAGATGAGGAAGATAATCACCATGTCGCCGAACGGGTAAGCAAGGGCCACGATCCCACCGGCGGTTGTGAGGTCGGTATGGCGCCACAACGGTCCGAGCACGAAGGTCCAGCTCAACAAGAGCAGTGCGGTACCGATCGCGAGGCCGTCCAGGGTCGCTCGCGTCTTATAGCTCCCGGCGGCACGCATGCCGGGATGACACAACAGCGCCGCTGCCGCCAGCGGGATCGCTCCGAGGTAGCCGACATCGGCCCACGACGGCACGGGCACCGCTGTGTTGAGGACGAGGTCGTAGACCCCCCAGATCACTTCGGCGAACGTCCAGGCCCCAAGGGCCGAGCCGAGCAGCACCCAGAAGCGGCGCTCGGAGCCGCTTTGGCGCCTTCCCGCCAAAAGGCAGGCCACACAGGCACTGAGAGCTGCGAGTGCCGTGACGATGTCGTCGAAGTAGCGAACCCCGTTGTTGCCGCCGACGTGCAGGACTAGCCACAAGAAGAACACGAAGGTGATCGACAGCGCGCTGGCCGTTGCTACGAGTTCCACACGGCGCCGATCTATCACTCTCACCTCGTATTTATCGGCAAAACCGCCCAGTTTCTTGAACAAATCTGGTCATTCGACCCTTGCGACTTGAGTGACCGATTCTCGGTAAAACGCAAGAGGGCGCCACTCAACGGTCAGCGGGAAGACGGAGGAGACGCAGAACAGGGCGGAAGGCTTCGGCACACAGGCGCCCACGTTCGCCCACGTGGCGACGAGAGGGCTACGGGTGGTAGTCAGGTACCACCGAGAGACTCTGCGATCATCACTATCAACCGACGAGCTTCAGGCTGGCAGACTTTGTCGCACGAGCCGGTGAGGAAGTTGCTCGGGAGTCGTGCTCACAGAGCCAGCTGGTGAACTCGGCCTCCGGCAGGGCATGGGAGAGAAGGAACCCTTGGCCCAGGTCGCAGCCGAGCGACTGAAGTGCGGTCAACTGCGCCTCTGTCTCGATACCTTCGGCAAGCACTTTGATGCCGAGGCTGTGACCCATGGTGATGACCGCGGTCACGATGGCCAAGTCATCTGCATCCTCAGGGAGCCCGTCGACGAACGAGCGGTCGATCTTCAGCTGGGCTATGGGGAACCGCTTCAAGCGGCCAAGGGAGCTGTAGGCCGTCCCGAAGTCGTCGATCGCGAGGCGAACGCCGAGCTCGTGAAGCCGCCTCAGAACGTCAGTGCTAGCGGCCACGTCCTTCATATAGACGCTCTCGGTGATCTCGAGAAGGAGCCGGCCCGGATCCAGGTTCGCTTCGCGCAAAGCCGTCTCGATGGTGTCTACTAGCCCGGGATCGCGAATCTGGCAGCCTGAAAGGTTGACGTTCACTTGGAGCGTAGATGGCCACTGTGCTGCGGTTGCACATGCGGACGTGAGAATCTGGGCGCCGAGCGGCACGATCAGCCCACTGTCCTCGGCTATCGGGACGAAGACTGTCGGCGGGATCTCGCCCATCTCGGGGTCATTCCACCGCGCGAGGGCCTCCGCGCCGACAACGCGCTGAGACCCGATCTCGACGATCGGCTGGTAGTGGGGCCGGATAAGGCCTTCATCAACCGCGCGGTGAAGACGATCCTCGGTTTCCAGCCGGGTGATCGCAAGGTTTCGCATCTTGGTGTCGAAGATCTCGATGCGGCCCCGGCCGTTCTCCTTTGCGTGGTACATCGCGGCATCGGCATCTCGGAAAAAGACCTCAGGCTCGAGGATGTTTCCGTCTATCGCGATCCCAACGCTGGCGCCGACGCGGACCTCGTGCCCGTCGACGTGCATGGGGGGCACAAGCGTGTTGAGGATCCTTTGCGCATACCGCATGACCTGGGCCTCGTTGGGAAGTCCATCAGACAGCACGACGAACTCGTCGCCTCCGAGCCTGGCAACCGTGTCGTCAGGTCGAACTACGGTGCAAAAGCGCTTCCCAATCTCGATCAAGACTTGATCGCCCACGGAGTGTCCAAGGCTGTCGTTGATGTACTTGAAGTGGTCTATATCGACCATCAGCAATGCGATAAGAGTTCCAGATCGGCGCGAGCGAGCGACTGCGTGTGCCGTTCGCTCCAGTAGCAGCGTGCGGTTGGGCAGATCGGTGAGCGCGTCGTGGAGGGCATTGTGTGTGATCTGAGCCTGCACCTGGCGGCGCTCGAAGCCAATGGCCGCGAGCCGTGCTCCAAGTCGAGCGACCTCGACGTCATGGGGCGTGGGCTGCGGGTTGACTCCCGAGAGAAAGAGCACGGCTCCTATGGATCCCGAAAGCGCCGACCCGCGGATCGGAACACCCCAGAAGGCCCGAAGACCGTAACGGGTCGTGAGCATCTCGGCCGGCGGCCACGCGGGGTCACTTTCGAGGCTACCGATCAGACGATCATCACCCGGTCCCGACTCCAACCACGGACACCCGCCCGCTCCAACGGCCAGCCGAGACATGTCGCGCGATACCTTGGCCGGCAAGCGATTCCCCGTGGTGAAGCTCGGGATCGGCTCGCCACTCAGGATGATGAGACACGGCCAGTCCGAGACGTAGCCTTCCATCTCGCGTGCGATCTCCTTCAGGCTGTGCTCGAGGCGGGCGCCGCCGGCGATGTCGTCCAGGAGCAGGGCCTCTGACTTGAGCAGTCGTTCGGCGCGTCGACGTTCGGTAACGTCACGGGCGTTTATCACCACTGCGCGTACAGCAGGATCGTCCAAGAGGTTGTTGCTGACTGCCTCGAGGTCAACGTAGATACCGTCGGCCCGACGTGCCCGGAAGCAAAGGGAGGCGCGAGTACCCGGGAGCTGCAGGGTCTCTCGGAATGTGGCTACAGCGCGGTCTCGATCATCGGGGTGGACAAGGTCGAAGACGTTTGAGCCGAGAGCGTCGACGGGGTCGATGCCGAGGATGCTCTTGGCCGCAGGACTGCCGTATGTGGCGATCCCATCCTCGTCCACGGTGATGATGACGTCGGCGCTGTTCTGCACGAGGGCACGAAAGCGCTCCTCGCTCTCTCTTAGCGCGGTCATGGCGGCCCGCTCTCGCTGGCGTAGCTCTTCGCGATCCCTCGAATCCGCCACTTCCTTGAGTGCCCGTCTGACAGCGAGCCCCAGGCGACTCAGGTGCTCCTTGGTCACGTAATCCCAGGCGCCTTGCTTCATCAGCTCGACCGCATGTTCCTCCCCGAGTGTCCCGGTAACGAAGATGAAGGGCACCTCTGGTGCAATCGTTCGGGCGATCTCCAGTGCCTGCTCGCCGTCGAAGCCGGGCAACGAGTAGTCCGCGAGAATGAGGTCAGGCGGCGATTCGCTCAACTGCTCGGCGAACGACTCTCTCGTGTCGACCACCTTGACCAGAGCGTTGATCCCGGCTTGCTCGAGGGCCCGGGCAATCAGCTCGGCGTCCGCCGGCATGTCCTCGAGGATGAGGACGCGCAGCTCGCCGTCTTGGGCGGGTGATGCCCTAGCGGCTGTCGCTGATCGGGTCACGCCGCGGTCCCAGAGTCGACCGGGGGTCGGTTGAGGATCATCCAGTACAGGCCGATTTCCTCGACAGCGCGCTGAAAGTCTTCGAACTCGACCGGCTTGGTGATGAAGCTGTTGACGCCGAGGGCGTAGGTGTTGACGATGTCGCGCTGTTCCGAGGACGAGGTGAGCACGACGACCGGCATTGTGTGGAGCTTCGGGTCAGCTCGGATCTGGCGGAGCACTTCGATGCCATCGACCTTCGGCAACTTGAGATCGAGAAGGAGGAGGCGAGGGCGCTCCATGTTGGCCCGGTTCGCGTACTTGCCTCGGGCAAAGAGGAAGTCCAGGGCCTCCGCCCCGTCCTCGACGGCGACGATGTTGTTGGCGAGCCGCCTTTTCGTCAGGGCCCGCATCGTGAGCTCTCGGTCCTCGGGGCTGTCCTCGACGAGGAGGATCTCTGCCTGGTCACTTGTCATGAGTCATCTCCTTGTGGGGGCGGGGCAGGGTGAACGTGAAGCAGGCGCCCTCGTTTTCGCGTCCCTCGGCACCCACGGTCCCGCCGTGACGGGTGATGACGCGCTTGACGATGGCGAGCCCGATGCCTGTTCCGGGGAATTCATGTCCGTGAAGACGTCGGAAGACGCCAAAAAGCGTGTCAACGTACCTCATGTCGAATCCTGCACCGTTATCGCGGATCCGGTAGAGGATGTCGTCGGCTCGCTCGTCGCAGTCGATGGTGATCTCTGCTCGTGGCTTCGAAACGGTGAACTTCAAGGCGTTGGAGACCAGGTTGGCCCAGACTTGGCGCAGGAGCGCCGGGTCACCGAAGCCTTGGGGGAGTGGTTCGATCTGAATACGGATCTCGCGCCCTTGCTCGAGCTCCATCAATTCGTCGGCGACCGATCGGGCGAGACCGTCCATGTCGACCATCGAAGACTGGAGGTCGTGACGACCGAGTCGAGAGAATGCGAGGATGTCGTCGATCAGCTGCCCCATCTTCTCGGTGTTGGTGCAGATGATTCCGAGGACCCGTCGCCCTTCGTCGTCGAGGCGCTCGGCGTAGTCCTCGAGGAGGATCTTCGAGAAGCCGTGAATGGCTCGAAGAGGCGCTCGCAGGTCGTGCGAAACGGAGTAGCTGAACGCCTCTAGCTCCTTGTTTGAGTTGGCGAGCTCCGTGGTCCGAGCGGCTACTTCCTCTTCGCCCCGGCGGCGCAAGACTCCGGCAGACACGACGTTTGCGACCGTCTGCAAGAAATCGGCTTCGTCTTCGGTGAAGTGTCGCCCGGTTCGTGAGTGGCCACCCAACACACCGAGAGTGCCATGGTCCCCATATACGACGACACTGAGCCCGCTCACCACGCCACGCTCGATCAGAAGCGGCATCGGAGTGAACCGCGTCTCGGTGCTCATGTCCTGCACTGACACGGGACGGCTCTGCGAGATGACATAGCCCGCATATGACCGATGCCCTCCAGCGGGAATCTTCGCCGTGCCCACCAGGCCCCTTGGCCACCCGATGGCCGCCCGCAGCACGAAGGTGTCTTTGCTGGGAGATAGCTCGAGGTACTTCGCCAGCTCGACGTGTAGCGCCTCGGCGACGGCCCTTACGGCTTCGTCGAGTATCTGTTCCTCGACCGCTCCGCTGAGGACGAACCGGCTGAGGCGGCTGATTGTCGCTTGCTGCAGGACCCGGTCCTCCAAGGCCTGGCGTTCGTTGAGCTCCGGCGTCACGTCACGCCAGGTACAGGCGAGTGCGTCGTCGAGCCTGTTGGCACGAATGTCGTACCGCCGCACTTTCAGCTCGCCGCCCCACTCGTCTTCATAGGAGAAGCCGTCGAGGACCAGTGGCTCCCCCGAGTCGAGGGTATGGCAGTACATCTCGAACAGGCCGGATGACCTATGCGCTGGCCGCACGTCGAGCAGGCGGCGCCCAATGAGCGCTTCACGGTCCACGTGTGCGTTCTCGCCCATCGCAGTATTGGCGTAGGCGTACTCGAAATCCGCGATGTGCCCATCGGGGTCTCGGACCGGAGCGATGATCGCAAAAGGGTCGAGCATCGTCTCGAGGCTCGTCTCGAAGGTGGTCTCCCACCGCTTGCCGGCTAGGGATCGGGCGCTCTTTCGACCGGCGCCCCGACCACCGCCACTGGCCAAGACGCTCATCGCGTGTCCCTCCGCAACCGCCCTCGCGAGTTCTGGGGTCACTGGTAGAGCGGGACTCGCTTCGCTTGCCGTCGATCTGCCCGGTCGGGCCGGGAGGGTTTCGGTCCGCGCGACGTGATGCAGGGACTGAACTGGCGCTCGACCATCAACTTTGCTGACGGCGTCACGGGATCGACCGTTGGTTGCGGGAACTTCCACAGTGGAATTATCGGCTGCGCAACGGCCGTTGCTTTAGGGCTAAAAATTTCTTCTCGAGAATGCAACGTTCGCGTAGGGGCGTCGGCGCCGGGAATCGAACTTGTGACATGGTGCCGTCAAAAGCCCCCGGCCGCTAGCGAACACGCGGCCTCCGCGCTGGGTCGGCCCAACGGGCTTACCTCGCCCGGGCGATGGACGTGGCGGCCGAACTGGATATCGTATTCGCGGAGCTAGCGCCTGCACTTGACCGGGAGTGACATCAGATCGTCGTCCTTCCACCGTCGGAATGGAGCACCCAGCTGCTGGGCTAAGAGTCGCAATGCTCAAGCTCGCGCGGCCACACGGCTCGACGCCGGATTCAACGCGACGCCGGACTTCGTGACGCGTCGAATCTGCTACCAGCTAGGCGGCGACCGAGGTCGGGTCATCGGTGGTTCCAGGATGCCGCGGGCCCATCCCCTTTCGTGTAGCAGCAGTCACCTGCTTCCGATACCGGAGCCCACGAGCGCGACGACTGCCTCCGGCAACAGTGGGCGAGCGAAGAGGAACCCCTGACCTTGGTCGCAGTCCAACCCGGCGAGGGTGTCGAGCTGATGGCTCGTTTCGATGCACTTTCCGACTACGGAGATTCCGAGCGCATGGGACATCGCGGTCACCGCGGCGACGATTTCGCGGTCGCGGGGGCTCCGGCCGATCTGCGCCACGAAGCTCCGGTCGATCTTCAAGATGTCGACCTTCAGGCGCTGCAGGTGCGCAAGGGTGGAGTAACCGGTTCCGAAGTCGTCGAGGGCGAGGCGCACGCCGAGCCTCGACAGGGCTGACAGTGTCTCTTGGACGTCGCCCCACTCGTCGAC
>Ga0224555_1003637_pt1 | contig 15390 bp, 11 predicted proteins | sample 714S23034metaG_FD_180687 | JGI IMG/M metagenome (GOLD analysis project Ga0224555, IMG submission 180687) | Peat soil microbial communities from Stordalen Mire, Sweden - 717 S2 30-34 | ecosystem: Environmental > Terrestrial > Soil > Wetlands > Peat | place: Sweden: Norrbotten County, Stordalen...
CCTATTTTGTTATCAATCCTGACTTCTGACTTGTCTGTTTTTGGAAACAATGGAAGACTTCGTTTGGGTCAAGTTATTTTGAAAGTTTTCCTTAGTTAAATTTTTTCATTTTTTATTCTCCTGCCGAGTGCAGGATTTTTTGATATAGTTCATCGCTTACTCTGAATCTGGCCTTATTAATCAGGTCGTCCGGAAGTGGTTTTACTTCTGTTATAAATCCTTTCTGCTTTGCAAGTAGTAAAACACCTAAAAGCCCCACAATATGCAAACCGTGAAGTTTAGCAATGTTCCGTCCCAACGCTTCATCAATTAACAGCCAGTCAGCATGTAAGTTATCAGCTAATATAATAGCTTCAGCTTCGCCTAAATCCAAATCCTAAAGCAATTTATAAAGGTCTTGACTCTGCTCAACTGTAACAATTTCTATCCAATCTGCTTTTTTGATGGGAGATAAATCAATCCCCTGTTTTTCCAGTTCCAGTAATTCGGTCATTACGGCATCAGGGACAATAACCTTCTTATAAAGCTGTTTAAGTAAGTCAAGCTTTTGAATAAGAAACAGGTTACTTAAAGGTGAAGTATCACTTACTACTATCATAAGTACGGATAGCCTTAATATCATCTTCCAAATCAGCAATGCTATAATTCATAGGAACGTCGTGATTGAAAAGGAGCTCTTGAAAACGCAAAACATTTACACCCGCCAATTTGCGGGCCTTACCAAAACTCAATTTGTTTTTTGCATATAGAAATACAGCCAACTCTTCTTGTATTTGAGTTGCACTCATTTTAGTTGCATTAAGGATGTCGTCTGTTATGGTAAGCATAATCTGATAAATTGGTAATGCTAATATACGGATTTAAAGCTTACAGACATAAAGTGTTTATGGGCTGTATTTGGCCTTATTGGGCGGCGGTTCTCCCGTTTCGGGAGCCAGAGGGTCTGCGGGGAGGTATTTATTACTTTGTAACTACCACTTTCCCAGTAACTGTGCCCGCATCCGTTTGCACGTAAACAAAATACATACCTGCCGCCTGGTTGCTTAGGTTAAGCGTGTTTTGTGCAGTACTTAAAGTATGCTGCTCAACTTTTTGGCCCAGCATATTGTAAACTTCTGTTGGGTAATCGCTTTGGGTGCCGGGTAATTGAATAATGAACTGGCCGGTGGATGGGTTGGGGGAGATTTGGAGTTGGTTGGACGTGCGGGATATTTGTGGGATTGAAGTTGGTGAATTGACTTCGACTAAATTTCCATTTGTAGCACCAATTGAAAATTCTCCAGTTGTACTGCCATTAAAACGGTTTACAACTGTCTCTTTACCGTTTAAAATGTTATAACTGATAATCGTACCTCCATCGCTGCCTCCTCCTTGCGTAGTCATTGCATATAATAATCCATTACTGGCTTGCATCAGCGAGCCCGCTGGTGAGGCTCCATCACTGTCGCTGCCAAAGTTGTATAAAACAGCTTCATTGCCAGTTAAAATATCATAGTTAAAAATTGTGCCTAAGCCACTAATTCCTCCTTCAGTGGTAACACCGTAAAGCAAACCATTACTTGCATTCAGCAATGTGCAATGTGGATACGTACCGTCATTGTTACCTCCAAAATCATATACTTTATTGTAGATACCCGTTGATGTATTGTAACTAAAAATTACACCCTTATCATTATTGCCACCCATTTCGGCAGTTCCATAAAGTAGTGAATCAGCGGCTTGTACCAGCGAACTTTCTGGAAGCGAACCATCTGTATCATTATCAAAACTGTATAAACCCATTTCAGAACCTGATGAAATATTGTAGCTGAAAATTACTCCGCTATTATGATTGCCTCCATAGGGCGCAGTGCCATAAAGCAGGCCATTGTTGGCCTGTATTAGTGAATTTGCGGGAAGGCGTCCATCGCCTGTGCTTCCAAAACTGTGTAAAATAGTTTCAGCGCCGGTCACTATATCTAAACTGAAAATAGTACCGCCACCCCCAAGATTCCCACCATCCTGCGTTAAGCCGTAAAGCAATCCATTGTTTCCCTGAATTAGTGAGCTTTCAGGATAGAAGCCGTCGTTGCCATTATCTAAAAAACTATGAGCCACTCTTTCAATTCCTGTTACCATATCGTAACTGAAGAGCACGCCTGCATTACCAGTTCCACCATTGTTGCACATTCCATAAAGCAATCCGTTATTTGCTATCATTAGCGAACCAAAAGAAATTGCGCCATCCGTGTCATCAAAACAGTGTTGAACAATTTCAGTTTCATTGCTGGTGCTGTAACTGAAAATTGTACCGTTGTTTGACATTCCACCGTAAGGAGTCATTCCCCAAAGTATTGGACTTTGCGCCTCGCAGAATGTAGAAGTTATTACAAAGCACAATAGCGGCAATAAACATTTTTTCATCTTTCTAAACGGTATATCCCAAATATAAAGGAAATATCCTTTAATAATTTAATTTACCCTTAAATCATCACCCATCCCAAAAATCATAACAAATCGGCGTTCTATTGCCTTTTCTTTCCCTTCAAGCAATAAACCACCCAAAAACCAATCAAAATCGCTAATACGCTGTCCCCAAACCCAGAACTTTGGGGCCATTTTGGTATTTGAAGTTTGTTTGACTAACTTTGGAGAAATTTGAGATATGGTAGTGTCAGAAATAACTTTATACAATGTATTGAAAAATAAGTTGGGTGAAACTGAGGCGCAAAGCGTAGTAGAGGGCATTAAACAAACCGTTAGAGAAGAGTTTGAGAATAAAAAAGATATACTGTTAACCAAGCAGGATAAAGTAGAGCTGATAGAAAAAATGAACAGCGACAAACAGGATATATTAAAATGGCTTTTCGGCTTTTGGATTACTATTCTGTTAATGTTTATATCTAACGTAATCATCAAAAGGTAATAGTCGCTCCGATAATTTCCGGCTACATTGCCGTGATATGCCATTAAGGCAACATAATACTCCAATTCGGATAGTTTCCACTCTAAGAACCCAAAATTTCCTTTTTCCTGCTTCCCCCAACCGTCCAATTGTTTATCAACATAGGTGCAGTTGTGGATTAATAGGGGCTTTATACATTCGCAACCGCAATAAATTCACGCGGAATTAGTATTAAGAGAGTATTAAGTAGTGAGTATTGAGTATCAAGACAATGCAGAGCCCCTTCGTTTAAAGGGGAAACCTCAGGTCTAAATACTTAATACTTGATACTAAATACTAAAAAAAATACTCACTACGCAGATACATTGCGCAGTAAACACACAACTTTGGCACATGGCAACTAAGCAACCTATTGACGCAGGATATGATGAGAGTGACGTAAAAACCCTCGACTGGCTGGAGCATATCCGCATCCGCCCCGGTATGTACATAGGCAAAACGGGCGATGGCAGCAGTATTGATGATGGTATTTACATTCTTTTAAAAGAGGTGATAGATAACTGTGTGGACGAGTACCAGATGGGCCACGGCAAAAAAGTGGAGGTATCGGTAACCAAAGAAAAGGTGAGCGTGCGCGATTATGGCCGGGGTATACCCCTGGGTAAGCTGGTAGATTGTGTTTCGCAAATCAATACGGGTGCTAAATACGACTCTAAGGCTTTTAAAAAGTCAGTGGGTTTGAACGGGGTTGGTACTAAGGCGGTTAATGCGCTTTCAACTTACTTTAAAGCTTACGCAGTACGCGAAGGGCAAAAGAAGATTGCCGAGTTTGAATGTGGCAAACTGGTTAAAGACCACAAAATTGAAAAGACCGATGAACCCAATGGAACCTATATTGAGTTTTTGCCCGATGGTAAGATTTTCAAAAACTTCCACTACATACACGAGTATATTGAGCAGATGATTCAGAACTACACGTATCTGAACACCGGGCTTAGTTTTTATTACAATGGTAACCGGTATATTTCTCAACGGGGATTGTATGATTTGCTTTCGCGCAAAAAAGATGTTGAAACGCTTTGCTACCCCATTATCCATTTGGTAGGAGAGGAGATTGAAATGGCCATGACGCACAATCACCAATATGGTGAGGAGCATTATAGTTTTGTAAATGGCCAATACACCGTTCAGGGAGGAACGCACTTGCTGGCATTCAGAGAAGCGATTGTAAAAACAGTGCGCGAATTTTATAAAAAGGATTTTGATACAGTTGATATACGCGAGGCTATTGTAGCTGCAATTTCGGTGCGTATTCAGGAGCCTGTGTTTGAGTCGCAGACCAAAACAAAATTGGGCACCGATAAACTGCATGGGGAAGAACGCACCATGAAACAGTTTCTGCTGGAATTTGTAAAAGAAAACCTGGATAACTTCCTGCATAAAAACCCTGAAACGGCGGATGCCCTGTTAAAACGAATTTTACAAAGCGAACGCGAGCGCAAGGAAATTGCCGGTATTAAAAAGCTGGCCAACGAGCGCGCCAAAAAAGCCAACATACACAACAAAAAACTGCGCGATTGCAAAACGCACCTCACTGATTTAAAAGCGGAAGAGAGGCTAGGCACCACGCTGTTTATTACCGAAGGGGATTCGGCCAGCGGTTCTATTACCAAAAGCCGTAACCCTGATTTGCAGGCGGTGTTCTCGTTACGCGGTAAGCCATTAAACTGTTTTGGGTTGACTAAAAAAGTAGTGTATGAAAATGAGGAGTTCAACCTGTTGCAACATGCATTGAATATTGAAGATTCGATTGATGACCTGCGCTATAACAATATTGTGGTAGCTACCGATGCCGATGTGGATGGTATGCACATACGTTTGCTGCTGCTTACTTTCTTTTTACAGTTTTTCCCTGACCTTGTGCGTAACAACCACGTAAAGATTCTGGAGACACCGTTGTTCAGGGTGCGGAATAAAAAAGATACTTACTACTGCTATAATGAAGAGGAAAAGCAGGCTGCAATCAAAAAACTAAACGGCAAAGCGGAGATAACGCGATTTAAAGGTTTAGGTGAAATATCGCCAGAAGAGTTTGGAGGGTTTATTGGCGAGAATATTAAATGGAGCCCCGTTATTGTTGAAGACAAAACCAAAATAGAAACTGTGCTTGAATACTACATGGGCAAAAACAGCCAGCAACGCCAGGATTTTATTATTGATAATTTAAGAATAGAGAAAGATACAGTAGATGGAGTGGCTGAGGAGATACTGGAAATGGAAGCCTGACAAATGTGTTCAGGTGCGCAAGTGTTCATGTGTTCATGTTTTGCGTCCGGACTGAACTGATTTGTATTTTAAACTTGAACACATGAACACGTTAACACATTAACACAACAAAAAGATGTCAGAAGATATTAAAAATAGTGAGGCACGGGGTGAGGATGCCGCTTTGCATGTTGATGGGATGTTTAAGAACTGGTTTCTTGATTATGCATCGTATGTAATTCTTGAACGCGCCGTGCCGGCCATTGAAGATGGTTTAAAACCCGTTCAACGCCGTATCCTTCATGCCCTGAACGAAATGGATGACGGCCGCTTTAATAAGGTGGCTAACGTGATTGGGCAGAGTATGCAATACCACCCGCATGGCGATGCATCTATCGGCGATGCATTGGTGAACATGGGCCAGAAGGAATTACTGTTTGATTGCCAGGGTAACTGGGGCGATGTGCGCACAGGAGACAGCGCTGCTGCACCGCGTTATATTGAAGTGCGTTTATCGAAGTTTGCCAGGGACGTTGCCTTTAACGGGCAAACTACCGGGTGGCAGCTTTCGTACGATGGACGTAAGAAAGAACCGGTAACGCTACCTATGAAATTCCCTTTACTTTTAGCACATGGGGCAGAAGGAATTGCAGTAGGCCTTTCGACAAAAATATTGCCGCATAATTTTATTGAGCTATGCGAAGCCAGTATCAATCATTTGGAAGGTAAGCGCTTTAGGCTAATGCCTGATTTCCCGACCGGTGGTTTTGCCGATGTAAGCGAGTATAACAAAGGCGAGCGCGGCGGTAAGGTAAAGGTGCGCGCTAAAATGGAAGTGGTAGATAAAAAAACAATCGCCATCCGCGAAATACCTTTTGGCACTACTACCGGTAGTTTGATTGATAGTATTTTGAAGGCGCAGGATAAAGGCAAAATTAAAATTAAGCGCGTTTCAGATAACACCGCTAAGGATGTTGAGATTTTGATTGAGCTTGTGCCCGGTACCGATCCTGATGTTACTATAGATGCCCTTTATGCATTCACCGACTGCCAAAGTTCTATTTCGCCCAACGCATGTGTTATCGTTAACGAAAAGCCAGTGTTTATTGGCGTGGATGAAATTCTGCGTTTAAGTACTGAAAGGACCAAATCGTTATTAGGAAGAGAGCTTGAAATAAGGCAGGCAGAACTGAATGAGAAATGGCATTTCTCCTCACTCGAAAAAATATTTATTGAAAAGAGGATTTACCGCAACATTGAAGAAAGTGAAACCTGGGAAGCTGTGCTTGCAGCTATTGATAAAGGATTGAAGCCATACAAAAAGCTGTTCCGCCGCGAGGTAACCCAGGAGGACATTGTAAAGCTTACTGAGATAAAAATCAAACGTATTTCCAAGTTCGATTCGTTTAAAGCTGATGAAGAAATCAGGGGCATTGAAAAGGAACTGAAGCAGGTAGCGACTGATATTAAGCATTTGAACGAATATACCATTGCTTATTTCCAAAACCTGTTGAAGAAATACGGCAGGGGCCGCGAGCGCAGAACCGAAATAAAAGGCTTTGAAGAAATTGAAGTTAAGCAGGTAGCTGCTACCAACGCCAAGCTGTATGTAAACTATGCCGAAGGTTTTTTAGGCACCGGGTTAAAGAAGGACGAGTTTGTATGCGAGTGTAGCGACCTGGATGATATTATTGCGATTACCCGTACCGGTAAAATGATGGTAACCCGTATTGGTGATAAAAAGTTTGTGGGTAAGGATATTATTCACGTAGCAGTCTGGAAAAAGAACGATGAACGCACTGCTTATAACCTGGCCTATTACGATGGCGGCAGCAAAAGGGCCTATGTAAAGCGCTTTAATGTTACCGGCGTTACCCGCGATAAGGAATACGACCTTGCACAAGGCACAGCAGGCACTAAGGTTATTTACTTTACAGCTAACTCTAATTCCGAATCGGAAATTGTAAAGGTGCAGCTGCATCCCAATTCCACTGCGCGCATAAAGGAGTTTGAATTTGATTTTGCTACCCTCGATATTAAAGGAAGAAGTTCGATAGGTAATATCCTTACCAAATTTCCGGTACGGAAAATTGATTTGGTTGAAAAGGGGCAGTCATCTATTGGTGGAGTGAAATTGTGGATGGACGAGAAGTATGGCCGCCTGGTAAATGAAGAAAAGGAAAAGGCAAGATATTTGGGTGAGTTCAATACCGGTAACCAGATATTGGTGGCGTTTAAAGATGGCAATATTGAGTTGACCAACTTTGAACTGACGAACAAGTATGATATGGATGATATCATCTTCCTTGAAAAATTTGACCCGAATAAAATTTACACCGCCGTTTACTACGATGGCGACAGCAAAAACTATTACGTAAAACGCTTTAAGGTTGAATTGAAGAGCGAAAAATATAAAACGCCGGTAGTAACAGAGCACAATAATTCGAAACTGCACGTATTCTCATCGCGCCCGGAAACCCGGGTTAAGTTTAATATTACCAAAGGCAAGGCTAAAGAGAAAGCTGAAGAAGAACTGAATGTTGCAAGCATGATTGATGTAAAAGGCTGGAAAGCTTTAGGCAACCGTTTAACACAGTTTGATGTGGCAGGTAAAATACACGAGGTGGTGAAAGACGATGAACTGCCAGATGAAGTTGATATGGGGACTACCATTGACCTGGATGTAAATCCTAAGGCAAGCAAGAAGGGGTCGCAGGGGGATTTGTTTTAAAGCCCCTTCCGTCCCCTAATGAGTGTTACATGAATAGTTGACTGATTATTAAGTATGTATGACTCATTTACAAGACTTGAGGGACTAAATAGGGACATTTTGTTTGAGAAATTTCTCCTGAACAAACATAGAGAATTTAAAAATCAAAAGAGCCGGAGGTAAACATTTTCGAACAATATCGGCTGGCAATACGCATTCTTTTTTGGGGTTATTGCAAAATCCACAAGGGTGAAGTTGTATTGCCCTTTTGGAATATGACCGTAACATACCGGATTGGACTGAAACCCATACAGTTAGAAGAAAACTCCTCCCTCGGCCTCCATATCAAGAAAAAACGTCTTGACCTCCGCCTCCGGCAAAAGGATGTTGCATTGCTGGTCGGCGTAACGGAAGAATCCATAATGCATTGGGAGACTAATAGATACCCGCCGCAACTTCAGTTTTATCCTGGCATCATCAAGTTTTTGGGTTACAATCCTTTTGCAGTTGACGCTGAAAAGCTTGGGGGAAGGATTAAGAACTATCGGATTGAACATGGATTGAGTCATAAGAAAATGGGCAGGATTGTTGGGGTGGATGGGGCGACAATAAGCACATGGGAGACAGCGAAGCATGAGCCGCAGGGAACGAATTTGACCCGATTGAACGAACTACTGAGCAATTTAATTTAAGGACTGTTTAGAAATAGACAGTCCTTTTTAATTGTGCATACAAGTGCCTATGATTAGTTTTTTTATAACTCACAAATCAATATGAATTTTTGTCCGAGTTCGGTTACTCTATAACCGTAATCGTCTGGGTCATACTCGGCACCAATTTGATGCCACCTTTCGCTTAAATCATCAACCCCGCCTGTTTGAAATTCCTCTATATAGATTTTGGGGGGCAATTGTTTAACTAATCCAAGTCTTAAAAGATTTGTTGCCTCATATTCTTCAAGGTCAAGCCTGAATCCTCCTTGTTCTATTTGGTCAATCTCTTTTCGCAGTTTTTTAGTTTCATTTTTAGATGAAAACTGGTCTTGCTTTATTGCTTCAGCTAATTCAAATCTAATCTCTGAATGTTGTTTTTCTCTTTTTATTAACTCACCAAGTTCAGTAAATTCTTCAATTGAAATTTGACTTAGAATGTAAGGAAATATTTGGTTCTGCAAGTTATTTTTAGAATCAACCATATTGACTAACATTTTTGCCCATTTGTCTTGCAAGGTTTCGTTATCTTCTAAAGAAGCTTGGTCAAGCAAGGGGACTAAAATTTTAATCGGAATTTCCTTCAACGTTATATTCTTACTTTCAACATATTCTCTGGCTTTTAATAAAATATTTACCTCGTTTTTGAATCTAAGGTATCTTACGTTTCCAGAAATAAGAAGCCCAACTTCTTCCACTGTCGGGAAGATAAGTTTACCCAAAAAATCTTTGGCGAGCTCTAATCCTTTCTCAATTGTGGAAGATTTAATATTTATATCCTTATCTGTCATGCCTTCTTTTAAGTAAGTCACCACTATCAAGCCAATATTTGTTTTTCCGGCTTCATAAATGTATCAAAATATTCCAATCATTTTACCCTAAAAGCCAAAAAGCCATGAGCGGCGTTTGAGCGAAAAGAAGAGCGGGTTCGCCGAAGGCAAAAGATGTATTTTGTATTAGCGCTCCGGCTTCCGGTGCGCTTGTATTGGGTTAAGGATTGAGGCGGCATCCCCTGAAGCTTTGTGAAGGGATATAGCCGAAAGCCTGGGCGGGCAGTCTTACAACGTAAGTCTGCCGCAACCCCAAAATGTTATTCTATTTTCTTATCCTTCTTAATCGAATCTGACACCAATTTAGTAATTGATTCCTTTTTTTGTCTCATTATATCTTCCGAAACTGCGTCATACTCTACTTTCACGCGATACCCTTTAGTTCGCTTCTCCGTGGACGCTTCTTTAGCAATCTCTTTATCCAAATAATGAAATAATTCGTCGGCTTCTAAAACGAATACTTGCTGTTGAAATTGAGCCGGAATTTTTTCGTTTACTTGCTTTTGCATTATCTCTGCCGCTTTTTTATCAACTGGCACGGCAATAACAATTTCATATCCGGCCAAAAGACACTTTTCAATATTATGCGTTTCCCATTCTTTAGTAGTCGTTACTCCTATCTCACAAGCGATTCGCTTTTCACCCCGTTCCAAAAGCACATCAACCCGCCCTTGTCCGTCCGGTGTCGGTTCTTCGATTGTAGCCTTGTAACCCCGTGCCTCTGCCATTTTTTTAATCAACGTTTGCAAATACCGGTGTTGACTTAGCTCTTTCTGCTTTACAAGGTTCTCCGTTGTCTTTGCTTTTTGTTTTTCATCAAGCGTGGGAATTTCAATAACGGTATCGGGTGTTTCCGATACCGTTATTTGTGGCTGTTTTTTAAGCGGCTCTACCGCTTTAATTTCTTCCACCGATTGCCGTATTTCTTCGTGCTGTTGTTCTCCCCGCAAATATTCAAGGCTCTTTTCAACTTCTTCACGCGGCGTTCCGTATTTTTCGCGTGAAAGGGATATAACAATTTCCTTTCCCGCAATACCTTCTTCGGTAGGTTCCTTTAACTCTACAGTATCTATTGTAAAATCATACTCTGGCCGTTCAATACGCACTATGGCCTGACCTACGCCCAAGTTCTGCAAGTCCGGTGCTTCAAAAGAAGAAAACCCGTCCTCAAACCGCTTTGCATCTATATCTCCAAGCCGGAAACAAACCCGCGTTCCGGCGTTTGATATGACCGCGCTTGCAAGTTCATTATCCTGTTTTTGAAGCTGTATCATATCCTGATGCGCCAAAATACAAGCTAAGCCATACTTGCGCGTTCCTGAAAGAATAAAGGACATGGAGGGAGTAATGAAATTCTGAAATTCGTCTATGTATAGAAAAAAATCTTTGCGGTCTGCTTTGGCTTGCGCCTGCCGCGCCATTGCCGCCTGATATATTTTTGAAACAAAAAACGTTCCTAATAAATAACTGTTCTCTGTGCCTATTAATCCCTGTGAAAGTTTTATGAAAAGAATTTTTTGCGTGTCCAAAATGTTTTCAAAGTCCAAACTTTTCTTCTGCGCTACCATGTTCCGTATAACCTTTGGCCGGAGGAACGAATCAAGCCTTGTAAGTATCGGGCCAATGGAACTGCTTTTTAGCAGGGGATATTCCTTCTGCCAATAGTAGACAACGTTTGGGTCTCCAACCGACTTTAAAAATACCTCTCTGTATTGTTTTTCAATGAGGAACCGGCGTAAATCTATGAGTGTGCCGCCACTACTACTTTCAAGAAACGCTAAAATTGCATTGGCTAAAACGCTATGCATCTGGTCGCCAAAGCTTGTAGACAGACGGCGAAACACTGCAACTAAATCAGACGCAAGAATGTCTTTTTCTACTTCGGAATGTGCACTTAGAATATTGAACCCTACCGGATATGCCACGTCTGCGGGGTCAACAATAACGACATCGTTTTGCCTGTGCTCCGGTATATACGGCAATATGCTTTCAATCAAATCACCGTGTGGGTCAAGGACGGCCACACCATTGCCTAACATGATGTCCTGAACGATACAGGACTGCAATAGGGTGGATTTGCCGGTGCCAGTGGCACCTATCAAGTGCATGTGTTTTAATCGCTGTGTGGGGCTTAGCGTGGCAATCCGCTCAACTCCTTGGTGAACGTTTCTGCCAAGAATGAACTCGTTACCCTCCGCAATTTTCGGCGCGGCTTTAGTTTTCCGTATATCCCGCTCTAATTTCTTTGAACTAATGGCGAAAGGATAGTGAACAAAAGTTGAAATTTCCTTTGCGTTTAAAATCATGCCGCCTCTACGGGATTCGCGCAAAAGAACGTCAAGCTGATGGTCTGCAAGCGGGTAGCCGTTGTTATTAAGCGGAATGAGCATGTTGTAAGTGGAGCGGGAAGACTGCACCAGTGCGCCGCCAACTCTATCTAACACGCCCCATGCCTCGCCCTCGGTTGAACCATGTCCAATAACCCGAATGACTACGCCAAACAACGGGGACGAAATTTTTTCCTGTGCAAGCTTTGGCATTTCCGGCGCGTCCATAAAAAATGAATCGCCCCTGTTATCGCTAACAGCGCGTAACATGCTTTCTGCCCACGGATTCACCGCGCCTTTAAAGAGAATTTGCACGGCGGCTTGTTCTCCCTCTTGCAAGTGTTCCAACACTCCATACAGTCCGGTTAACGGGTCGGGTTCAAATTTCAAATCAAAAGCAAACGGGCGTGTAAACTCCTGTTGCAACCCCAAGTCCACGATTGCAAAAAATGATTCTTCATTAATAATCTGATGAAGGGTTGCCGTCTGGTCTTGCAAAATACAGGTCGGGAAATATGCCTTTAGTTGGCTTTGTATATGCAAGGCATCAGGCTCGGCGCATACGAACTGCAAACGGATGGAAGTATGTGTCGCAATGATTTCAAAACTTACCTGCACCTGGCAATATGAAAGCATGACCAAAAACTTTTCAATTTCGGGGGCTTTCAGTTTTTCGCCCTGCGGCATGGAGATTGAAAAACCGCGCAATGCGTGGACGGAAATATATCGGTATGCCTGCGGTGGTGCTGATTCATAGGATATTTCAGGAAGCGTTTCTTTTCGAGGTGAAAGCGCACCTTTTATGGATTCGGATAGATAGCTTAATATACTGTGCCGTTTGCCATCGTCAACGTATGGGGTTTCGACTTGATGCCCCCAAAACGGCTCAAATATCGGCTCTAACTCAACAGGCGAATCAAATACATACCAACCCCTGCCGTATTGCTCCCATTCATAGAATTGCGCCGTAAGTTGCTCGGAAAGGGAGGCTGCCATATCAGGGACTTTTCAGGCAAATTACTTTTTAGAAGTATCAGGCATTCTTCTTTCTAATTCCGTTAAAGCCCGAACCCCTTTGCTGTTTGTCATTTCATCTATGGCCTCAAGCATACCGGAATGAACGAAGCTTTTAAACATGGCCTCTGTATCAATTTGATAGTATGATTTTTTATCAGTCATTGGAGCAAGCGCCGGAATCCTACGCAATAGTTTTTTCGTAACATCCGGCTTGTCCACGTGCCATGAGGACACAAAGAAGCCTGACCCGAAGGGGGCAGCGCAAATGTCATACACGTGTTCGCCCCTGACAACGTGAAGATACTCTCTGTTTCCGCTCAATATGCCACCTTCGGAATACTGGACGCGGGAAAATGAAATACCTGGGATTTCGCGCTTTTTGATGGCCGCTTCACAGGACTTGTAGAATTCCTCGGTTGAGAATTTCAGGTTGTCAAAACCCTGCTGCCAGGGATGGTGATTTTCAACGGTGCTGTCAACGACACGATAAGCGAGGAACAGGACGACGATAAGAATAAGGATAGCGAAAATCATATTTGGGGATTATGGGTTAGGAAATATGAGTATGTCTTGCGAGTGCAAAGTAAAAAACTTTGACATTAATTGACAGGACGGGACAAAAAACATACAAGTCGGTCAATATTTATGGTTTTGCTATCAAACTCAGAGGTTTTATTTTGAACCCTTTTTCAAATCCGTAACACTACTCACGACATCGAAGTAAACATCATCAAATTGTTCAAAATGTTTTTCGCCGCAATGTATTTTCATTCTTTCCGATTCGCGAAGCAACGACCTATCCTTAACGGCTTTTGCATCTTTAGTTTCTGCAACAAAATAAATTTTTGTTGCATCTCCGTCTTCTTTCTTTATCAATGCCCAATCAGGATTATATGCGCCTATCGGTGTCTTAATTATAAACCATGAAGGCAATTTGATATAAAAGAGAATATCTTCTCTTGTTTCGCAGTCTTTGGCAAAGTCTATTTCGGGTTTTGAAAGGGAATCAATTTGAATATAGTTGTAAAGTGTTTTTTCTTGATTTTTTACAACAACTAAATTCTCTACATATTCCTCTATTTCCGAAGTGTCAAACAATTTCATTTCATATACTTGACCAGCTATCTTTTCATATTTAATGCCTTTTATTTTTAACTTATCGAACTCTACTTTAATGTGCTTTACTACAGTGTCCATAAACAACTGAGGATTGTTAAATATTTCTCCGAGCCTGTCTGAAGAAAGAACAATTTTCGAAATTGTGTCTCGTGTTAACTCAGTCTTCGACTGGATATATCCAACAAAGTCAGGAATTTCATATCTAACTTCCGTAACAATTCTATCTTTTGAACTTTTAACCACGCCCCCTACCTCAACGAGTTTATTATTTTCATTTCTTACAAACTCCGTTTCAGTTTTAATTCGTTGGATTTGTGGTTTTGGAATAGAGGGCATTACCTTGATGGTGCTGGAAGTATTGCGGATAAGGACACTGGTATCGTAATCAACATTATATTCGGTTTTATATTTTATTCTTTCCCACAGGTCAACAAAATTTTGGTCTAACTGCCAGTTCTTTTTCAAAAGAACCTTATCTCTATTCCTTGCGTTCTTAATGCGTCCTTCAAATATTACTCCACAATCATCCTCAATCTCTTTCTGTAAGGCGCGAGCGAAATTATCATAGCTTTCATTAGCAATAACGGTAAGACGGTTAATATGTCTTTCAAGATTTCTATTGCCTGTTTGGTCAACACATAAACGTAAGCCTCTACCAATTTCTTGTCTCTTTTTTAATTCGGATTTGCTTTCATTAAGAGTGCATATCTGAAAAACATTTGGATTGTCCCAACCTTCCCGTAAAGCGGAGTGGCTGAAAATAAATCGCAATGGCACTTTAGTGTCTAATAATCTTTCCTTATCCCTCATAATAAGCTGATAGGTTTCGTCATCAGCTTTAGTGCTTTTTCCTTCCTTACTATCTTTGAAACGGCCTTTATCCTGTGAGAAATAGCCATCGTGCATTTGCTCAACTTTGAATGAATACAATCCTTTATACTTTTGAGTTGCCGCTAACTTATTAAATGCTTCTTCAAACCACAGCGCAAACTTTCCTGGCATTTCGTTTCCTGCTTCGTCATAGGAACGATAATTTGCAACCCTGTCAATAAAGAAAATTGAAAGCACTTTAATTCCCAATGCTCCTAGTTCCTTTTCCTTTTTGAAATGATTCTCTACCGTGGCACTGACCATATCTTTCAAAATATAATCATTTAACCCTCCCGTAGATTCTCCTTTATAAACAGTAGTGCCACTAGAAAATTCAATAAAGCCTTCTTCCGAATCAATGTAATTGACAATATAACCATCGCGGTATGCCTCAACCCGTTTTGACAAATCATATAGATTCTCTCCATTTTTGACAAAAACGGATTTCTTTACCACTCCGGTTTTCTCATTTGATAGAATAGAAAGCTTAGCGCTGGTTGAGGTTTTATTGAGTTTGAAGTCATCCAAGCTGACAAATGCCCCGCTGTAATCATTTTGAGAAACAACCGAATCAACCTCTATCTGCTTTACCAAACCCAAATCGTAGGCTCTTACGGGGTCTAATTTATAGGCAAGATTATATAGGTTTAAGTGTGTT
>Ga0224555_1003638_pt1 | contig 15389 bp, 20 predicted proteins | sample 714S23034metaG_FD_180687 | JGI IMG/M metagenome (GOLD analysis project Ga0224555, IMG submission 180687) | Peat soil microbial communities from Stordalen Mire, Sweden - 717 S2 30-34 | ecosystem: Environmental > Terrestrial > Soil > Wetlands > Peat | place: Sweden: Norrbotten County, Stordalen...
CGTTCACGATGAAGGTGCCGTTGGCGCTCATCAGCGGAATGTCGCCGAAGAAGACCTCCTGCTCCTTCATGTCGCGCAGGCTCTTCACGCCGGTCTCGGGGTCCTTGTCGTAGACCTTCAGGCGGATCGTCACCTTCAGCGGCGCCGAATACGTCATGCCGCGCTCTTCGCACTCCGCCTGGTCGTACTTCAACTGCAACCCAACCGGGTCGCCGCACTTGGTGCAGAAGTCCGGCGTGTTCTTGTTGTACGTCCCGCAGAAGCTGCACAGCACGTCGCCCGGATGGAACGGGTCGGTGATCACCATGTGGCCGCAGTTGGTGCAGGCCGTGCGCAGGTGGTTCAGCCCCTTCAGGTAGCCGCACTTGCACTCCCAGTTGCCAATCGAGTAGTCGACAAACTCCAGCTCCGAAATATTGCGGAAGTCGGTAATCGGAAACACCGACGTGAACACCGACTGCAGCCCGTTGTCCTCGCGCTCCTGGGGCAGCTTGTCCATCTGCAGGAAGCGCTCGTAGCTGCGACGCTGCACCTCAATGAGATTGGGGATCTGGATGGACGTGGAAATCTTGGAAAAATCGAGGCGGCTGCGGACCGCGCGCATTTCGCTGGACATGCTCTTCTCCTGAGAACTTCTGTTCGAGGCCTTCTGTGGGTCGCTGCCGGTGCGGGGTACCCGCCGGCCGCGCTCGAAGGTGGAGGGCCGCAATCCAGCCCTCCGAATTTTTTTCGTCTACGCCTGTTTCGCCTCCCCCACCTCAATGCGGTTTGGCCTTTGCGTCTGTTACTCGTTTCGTCTCAATCTCTCAATCCAGCAAAAAAATTTAACTATCGCTGGACTGCTGGAACTGCTATAAAGTCCGCGTAAGCTTGATTGCATCTGCCTTCGTGGGGTAGGCGGAAGACGCAGAAATGCGCTCGCAGGGACAGAATGCCCCGTGAGCGCAAATACCGGCTTGTGCACTGTTTCTGTATTTAAACTGGATGCCTGCCGCCCTTTGAAGCTCGCCTAGCCTCAAGGTTTTGCTGCCGCTGCTGTTCCCGTGTCACCGTGCATGTCCGCCGCCAGACTTGCAGGTGGCCGGCCCCGTAGCCCGCGCACGCGGGATGGACCGGAAGTGTTGCACTAGATAGTGATGCCAACCAGCCGTGGCTGGATTGCCAAATTTGCCTGAGATGCCCAGGCATCGCAAATGCGAATTGCCGATTTATTAAGTTGCCGAGGTGTCCGGAAGCCCTGTCTGCCTACTAGCACACCAAGGCAGAGGCGGTTCTCCATTGGTTAGGATACCGCTTTCTGCCCCGGCGCGCAAGTCGGACGGGTTGACTACTTGATTTCGACGGTCGCGACGCCTTCGAACTTCTTGGCGATGGCAGCCGCGTCTTCCTTGGAGATGTTCTCCTTGAGGGCCTTGGGAGCGCCGTCCACCAGGTCCTTGGCTTCCTTCAAGCCCAGGGCCGTGACTTCGCGTACTGCCTTGATGGTGGAGATCTTGTTCGCGCCCGCATCCTTAAGGATCACGGTGAACTCGGTCTTCTCCTCCACCGGGGCCGCTGCCGCAGCTCCGCCGCCTGCCGCCGGTGCCGCAACGGCTGCCGCCGCCGAGACGCCAAGCCGCTCTTCCAGCTTCTTCACCAACGCCGAAGCCTCAAGCAGGCTGAGCGAAACGATCTGATCTTCCAACTGCTGAATGTCTGCCATGTCATTTCTCCTAAATAATTCAATTCCGAAACTTTAGTGCTGCATTCTGCGGACTTGCCTGCCCGAAGCCCAAAATCCTCTTCGGTTGCCTCGATCCCGCCGGGTTTCCGTTGCGCCCAGACCAGCGCCCCCGTCAAAATACGAAGCGAAAATTTTTACGCCTCTGCGGGCGGTGCCTCAGCAGCCAGATCTTCAGCCGCAACCTCAGCGGCTGGGGCCTCGACCACAGCAGCCTCTGTAGCCGGCGCTTCTACAACCGGAGCCTCGGCGACAACAGCCTCAGTCGCTGGAGCTTCTGCCACCGGAACCTCGGCTGTAGCAGCTTCGACCACCGGCTCCGCTGCAACTGGCGCTTCGGCCGCTCCGGCAAACTTGCCCTTCTCCACGCCCTGGTTGATTACCACCGCCAGATCGCGTCCGACAGCGTTCATCACCGTAACCAGCCGCTGCGCCGGAGACTGGATCAGGAAGAGCAGCTTGCTGAACAGCTCTTCCTTGCCCGGCATGGTGGCCAGAGCCTTGATCTCGTCCACCGAGAGCAGCTTGCCCTCGACGATTCCCAGCTTGAAGTGGAAGAACTCCGAGTTGTCCTTCACCCAGCCGGCCAGCGCCTTGGCCAGAGCCACCGGGTCGCCCGAGGTGTATGCCACCGACGAGACGCCCTTCAGTCCTTGCAGCGCCGCCTCGATCTTGGTCCCCTCGCCGGCGCGCGCCACCAGCTTGTTCTTCACCACGTGGTAGCTGCCGCCTGCTCCGCGGATCGCCTTGCGCAGCCCGGTATCCCTGGCCGCGGTCAGTCCGCTGAATGTGCCCACGATAGCCGAAGTCGAGTGCTCCAGCTCGCTTGCGAGCGCCTTCACCTTCTCCGTCTTCTTTGCTCTGGTCAATGCCATAACTGAATCCTCTTTGCTTTCGCTCCCCGCTCCTCGCTCACGCGCCAGAGTGGGCCTCTATCTATAGACTGCTTCTAAACCTTGCCCGCCAGCTCCAGTACGGTCGAGTCGAGCTGCACGCCCGGTCCCATGGTCGAGCTGATCGTGATGCCCTTGACGTACTTGCCCTTGGCCACCGACGGCTTGGCCTTCAGCACGGCGCTGATGACGGTCATTGCGTTATCCACCAGCTTCTTCGGCTCGAACGACAGCTTGCCGACCGGAACATGCACCAGCGCGGTTTTATCCGTGCGGAACTCCACCTTGCCGGCCTTGATCTCCTTGATCGCGGCGACCACGTCCGTGGTCACCGTGCCGGTCTTGGGATTGGGCATCAACCCCTTCGGCCCCAGCACCTTGCCCAACCGCCCAACCGACTTCATCATGTCGGGCGTGGCAATCAGCGCGTCGAAGGCTGTCCAGCCTTCCTTCTGAATCTTCTCCACCAGCTCGTCGCCGCCGGCAAACTCCGCTCCGGCCGCCAACGCGTCGGCGATCTTGTCGCCCGACGCGATCACCGCGACGATCTTGGTCTTGCCCAGCCCATGCGGCAGCACCACCGTCCCGCGCACCATCTGGTCGGCGTGCTTGGGGTCGACGCCCAGACGGATATTCAGGTCGACGGTCTCGTCGAACTTGGCGTACTTGGCCTTTTTGATGAGTGGGACTGCATCGATCAGGGTGTAGGGCCGCCGCTCCACCAGCGCGCGCGCCTTCACCATATTCTTGGACAGCTTCTTTGCCATTCTTCCCTCGTCTCCCACCGCGCGAACCCAAGCAGCGCCGTTTCTCGCTGAACCCATCCGGAATTGCTTGTCTTTCGGAATCAACTGCTGGCTGGATGAGCCGTTCGACCGTGGTGCACATGACTGGCCCCCGCACGGAGCGGTGGCACTCTTTCAAGTATGCCGGATATGCTGAACTTGTGCAAGCGACGCTACAAGCGTGTAGAAGGTCAGTTTGAATCCACAGGCTCAGGAGGATTTTGTGGGGGTTCTTCGGCGGTGACTGGAGGTTCATCGAGAAGCATGACCACGTTTCTTCCAAGCAGAAGTAATTTCTTTGATTGCCTAAGAAATTCCATGCCAACGAGTGGGCCGCAATTGGCGTTAGCCTCCAATGCGATCAGTCCACTCGTGACTTCTCCTTCATGGTCTATGGAACCGTGGGCCAATAGCTTTGGGCTCATGCTTCCATCTGCTAGCTCATACTGGGTTGTGCCAAAAAGCGTGAGAGCGAGCGGTAGCGCTTGCACGAGAGGAAGCATCAGGAAGCCTGAAAAGCCAGTGTCAATCATGGCTTCAAACTCCTTTGCGAAGTCCGCAGACAGTCCCCAAACCCGAATTTTTATGTGCGGGTGGCCCGCCTTATCCAAATAGCCAGTCTTGGGTGCCATATCGTCCGTATTGATAACTGAGCTGGAATGCGCCTGCATAACCAACACGAATGAGATGGAAAATGCCTTGCATGTCATCCTTGCGGGCCAACTCGAACGCAGCTTCAGGTGTCGTGCCAACGAAGGCAGTTCCTTTCCCGACGTTGATCGCGACATATTCTCCCAGGTGTTCTGTCTCGTAGGCAGCTTGAAACTTTTCCCGGTAGATGCGCTCACCCGCTTCGGCAATTGCTTTCGGATTGTTCAAAGGTATATTCATGGCTCTTCATCTCGATTGTATCGGACACCTAGCGTGAGATGCTCATTATCTTCACATGATGTGTAATCGGTCAATCCCAAATTGGCATTAGGCAACACGTTGCAAACCATCCAGAAGCGACGTTGGCTCCATCAGTCATCCATCTGAATACTCCAGTACGCCTTTATACCCAAATTCTGGACAGCACGAGTTCAAACCCGGCGATGGGGCCGGTGCCCTGGACGGATGTTGGCTGCGCGAGGAGTTCCGGCTGCTGGCCGGGGCGGTAGATGGTGACAGCCTTCTCCAGCGGGTCGATGAGCCACGCAACATCTGCCCCATTGGCGATCCACATCTCCATCTTGGCCTGTAGGTCGTGCAGCTTGTCCGTCTCCGACCGCACCTCGATGACGAACTCCGGGCAGATTGGCGCAAACCTCTTCTGGTCCTCGCGGCTCAGCGCGTTCCATCGCGGCCAGCTTACCCAGTGGCAGTCCGCGGCACGCACCGATCCGTCGGGAAGCGTGAACCCGGCGTTTGAGCCGAAGACCTTGCCCCGCCCGTCCTGCCGCGCCCAGATGCTCAGCTCCACGGTGACATCGGTCTCGACACCACCCCCTGCACTTCCCGTCGGCGACATCACGATAAGCTCTCCCTGTGCGTTCCGCTCCACTCGCAGCGGGTCGTTGGCCGCGCAGAAGCGCATCAACTCCTCGTCCGTCATGGGACGGTCGAAGCGGAGGCAGACCGGCAACTCGGCATCTGAGAACGCGAGATTCATAGCGATAGTCTACTCCGGCAAGCCCCCAACTCAGGCCAAATTCCCCACAATTGCGCGGGCGGCGTTTCGCTACGCCGCCCCTCCTTCGCACGCACTGTTCGCGCGCACTATTTAAAGTTGCCGCCCATCTTGGCCAGGTCAGCAAACGACACATTTCCGCTCATGTGGATGAAGGTCAGTTCCTTGGGCTCGGCGGCGATGATGACCATCTCGCTGCCTTTGTGGTCGGCGGTCTGGCGCGAGCAGATGTCGGTGGTTCCGTCCTTGTCGCGCACGCGGATGGAGCAGCTCCACGAGCCATCGTCGAGCTTCTTGCGGTAGACCTCGACGTCCTCCATCTTGTACATCCCCGGCTTATCGTATTCATAGCTGCGGATCACGATGAAGTACATCTTGCGCGCCAGATCGCCGCCGCCGTTGCCACCGGGAATCATGCCCATCATGCTGGGGTCGAGCGTGACCTCTGAGACATCCTTGGCTCCCTTGGCAAACTTCTCCGTGCCGGCAAAGAGATCGTCCTTGGCCGGTTTGCCGGCGGGCTGGGAGACCTCCGTCGCCTGTATCGTTGCGCCGGGATCGGCTACCTCCGCCTGCTGCGCCAGCGCCATCGGAGACGCCGCCATCGCCATCGCCAAAACCAACTGCATCGTCTTCGTCATTGTCTTCCTCCTCTATCAATTACTGAGTCCTGCTCGCAATTGCCGAATCCCGCTCGATTGAAAGATCCACTAATTCCCAATTCGTATGCCTGTGTTCCATAACTGCTGCCGTGTATGTTCCAGCGTGCGGTCGGTGATGCGCATCGCCAGCTCGAACTGCTGCTGCGCGAGCGCGGCCTCTTCGCGCTGGTGCCGTTGGTGCGCCTCTTCGGCAAAGAAGACGCCAGCCAGCAACGCTGCCGCGATGGCTCCGCCAGCCCACAGCCGAACGCGGCGCGGCATCCATAGCACCTTTGCGCGAACCGGCGAGGGCGCCACGGCGCGCGCCATTGTGCGCTCGGCAAATCCCTCCGGCGGATCGACCGCGCGCATGGCGAGCGTCAGTTCCCGCTCGAACTTTGCGAGCGCATCCTCGCGCCGCTTCAAATCCTCGGTCTGCTTCAACTCTTCAGGCTGGTTCACGGACATACTCCTTCATGGTGACTGCGGCCTTGCGCCGCAACAGCTTAAGACCTTGGTGCAGGTGGCTCTTGACGGATGCAACCGACTTGCCCAGCAGCAGCGCAATCTCGTCGGGCAGCATCTCCTCTTGGTAGCGCAGCACCACCACGACCCGCATCGGTTCAGGCAGCGCGTGCAGCAACTCGTCGATCCGCGCCTGCAGGCTGATGCTGCCGATCGGCGCATCGTCATCCATGCTCCGGTCGTCATCCCACTCTTCCGCACCGGCCTCGGGCCGGTGGGCCCTGCGGCGCAGCGTGTCGATGGCGCGGTGCGTGGCGACGCGGCGAAGCCAGTAGCGGATGTGATCTTCGCCGACCAGCCGCTCGCCGCTGCGATGCAACTCCAGAAAGACATCCTGCGCGACCTCCTCGGCGGTCGAGGGGTCGCCCGTGATGCGCAGCGCAATGGAGAACACCATGCGCTGGTGGGTCTCGATCAGCCTGCGGAACTAGTCGTCTGCAATCGCCATCTACGCCCTCATCCTGCTTATACGCAGAATGGAGCGCAGTGGGGTGCAAAAAGTTTGAGATTGTAAATTATCTGGATTCTTCCCGCGCAACGCCTGATGCAAACCGTACATCGCGGGGGTTTCATCGGCAGCGGAAGAATGCAACCGATCGACACAACCTACGGGGCGGTCATGCGCACGCTGACGCCGTAGCCTTGCAGCGGGATGGTGGTGTCCACGGTGTCCGTATCGGTCTCGATCACCGTCATCACCTGCGAGTCGTTGCACACCACATATACCTTGCCGGTCGGCGTCGAATTCGCCGTGGCAATGTACGCCGGATGCCCGTTGATGGGGATCGTCGCCGTCACCGTGTTCGTGGTCAGGTCCACCACCGACACCGAGCAGGTGGTCGACACGTTGGGTACCGCCACCGCCGCGCAGGGCAGTCCCGCAACCCCCGCGTTGGCCACATACGCGCGCGAATAGTCGCTCAGCACAGACACCATGATCGGATTGACGCCCACCGGGATGGTCGCCACGATCTGACCGAAGGTCGTCGCGTCGATCGGGTTGGCCGCGTCGCAGTTCGGGTTGATCGGCAGCGCCGACGCCGTGCACAGCGGAATGTTGACCAGCGTCACAGAGCCATTCGACGTGCCCGTCCCCTCATTGGCCACCACCAGCTCATTCAGGCCCGCCGCCAGGTCCGCCCACACCGGGCGCACCCCCACCGGGATCGTCGTCACCGGCGTATCCAGCGCGTTGGTCTGCGCGTTGATCACCGTCACCGTCCCGTCCGTCTGGTTCAGGATGAAGGCGCGCCGGTCGTCGACCGACATCACCCCATACACCGGCCCGCGTCCCACCGGCAGCGTGGTCGAGATGGTCGGCGACGAGGTATTGCTGCTGGCGTTTTCGATCGCCTCCACCTGTCCCGCGCCGCCGCTGGTCGACTGGCTGATGCCATAGATCCTCGACGCTCCCGATTGTCCCACCACATACACCGGCGCGTACCCGGTCGCAACGGGCAGCTCCTGCTTCAGCGCCGGCGGCGTTCCCAGCAGTTGATCGATCGCATTCACTCCGGAATCGGGGATGTAGATCGAATTCGACGTCGCGTAGAGGCTCACCGGGGTCGCACCCGCCAGCAGCGTCGACTGCAACACCTGGCTCGAGATCAGCGTGGTGCTGATCTCGAACGTGTTCACCGTCGTGTCGCTGTTCAGCGTATAGCCCGTGGTTCCGCCCGCGTTCAGGGCCAGGTAGTACGGATCCACTCCCAGCGTTGCCGTCACCAGCACCGTGTCGCCGGCGAAGTCCACCATCGTCAGCAGTCCGTTCGATGTGGCGCTCGGGCTGGACACCGCAATCGCATACTTGATCGGCTGTGCCGCCGGCCCCACCACGCCGATCGCGCTCTCCACGGGACGGTATGTGTTCCCGCACCCTGCGATCATCGCCAAAGATACAGCCAGCCCCGCCGCCAACGCAGCGCGCCCAGGCGACGCCGCTGGGCGCCCCGTCCCATGAATCCCGCGCCGCCTTCCAATTCCTGCCAACTGCACTTCCACTCGATGCAAACCTTCTCCCACGTTCCCGCCGATGCTGACTGCGCTCAAGGCTCGATTGTAAATCAACCCGGCCCCCTGCGCTCCCGCCGCCATCAAAACTACCCCGCCGACCGGCGTCCCTTGTCTGGTTTCTCCTCGAACCTTGAACCTCGAACCTCGAACCTGATCTTTATGCGTCCGCCCTCCCGTGCAGCCAGCCGATGTTCACATGCAGCCGCAGCAGCGTATAGCTCAGCATCTCGTGGAAGTAGCGCAACGCCAGATCGTAGTCGTCGATGTGCCCCAGCGTCCCGCGCGGCGAGGTGTAGACGATCAGCCCCGCGTCCTGGCACAGAGCGCGCACGCGGAACAGGTGCGTCCCGTCGCTCACCACCACAATGCTGTTCAAATGCCTCTCCCGCGAGATCTCCGCCAGCCGCCGGACCTGCTGCTCGGTGTCCACCGACTGGGTCTCCGCCACAATCCGCTCATACGGGACCCCGTTGGCCAGCAGGTAGTCGCGCCCCACGCCGCCCTCGGTCTTCCCCTTGTCCAGGTTGCTGCCGCCGCCCAGCGTAATCACCAGCGGAGCAATCTGCTCGCGGTAGAGCTCCACCGCGTGGTCCAGGCGCGCGTGCAACACCGGCGAAGGACGTCCGCCGTACTCCGCCGCTCCGAAGACCGCGATCGCGTCCGCCGGCCGGGCCTCGTCCTTCCCCGCAACCGCGTTGATCTCGACGGTGAGCCAGCCAAACCACCCCAGGGCCCCCAGCAGCACCACGCCCAGAGATCGTCGCAGCAACAGTCGCGCCGTCGTCTCCCGCCGCTTCGCCGAACGAGGGCGGCGCTTCGGCAGTCTGAAGCCACGCTTCGGCGAACTGGCGGATGTGGAACTCATGGGACAGAGAATCTCGAAGGCAAGGCTACAGCATTCCCGACCAGGCCCGGAAGGGGCAACTGAACCTGCAAGGGGAACTGCAATATTTATCGCAGCCCCAGTATCCCTCTTCCCGCCGCCCGAGGCCAGTCCCCTCCGTCTGCACCCGCGAACATAGTACACACCGGAACCGCCGTCGGAGGTATGCTATGTTCTTGCGTTGTTCTCCATCGCATCCCAGCTCCAGCCTCTCGCACAGGAGAATCATTTGACGGCCGAGATACTCCGCATCCACCCGGACGAGCCAGAGCCCGAGTTGATCGCTCTGGTGGTTCGCTCGCTCTCCGCCGGCCACGTCGTCGCCTTGCCCACCGACACCTTCTACGGCCTGGCCGTCGATCCCATCAACCTGCACGCCGTCGACCGCATCTACGAGGTCAAGAGCCGCGCCCGCCACAAGCCGCTCTCCCTGCTCATCGGCGAGACCGCACAGGCCTACGGACTGGCCCGCGAGATCGACTCCGCATTCGACCGCCTCGCCGAGCGATTCTGGCCCGGCCCGCTCACCATCATCGTCAAGGCGGGCACTCGCCTGCCCCTGCGCGTCACCGCCAACACAGGCAACGTCGCACTGCGCGTGCCAGAGAACGCCATCGCCCGCGCCGTCGTCGACCTCCTCGGACTGCCCATCACCGCAACCTCCGCCAACCTCCGCGGAATGCCCGAGTGCACCGACGCCGCCAGCGTCAGCGAGCAGCTCGGCAACCTGGTCCCGCTGATCGTCGACGGTGGCCCCACCGCTCGCTCTACGCCCACCACCATCGTCGACCTCTCCGGCGGCGGTAACTCCTGGATGATTCTGCGCGAAGGCGCCATCCCCACCCACGAGATCGCCCTCGCCCTCCAGCACTAAGCAGCTTTGGATGTCTGCCGCGTGTAGCTCTTGATGGTGGGCAGAGATTTAATCGCTCTGCCCGACTTTTGTTGTGCCAGCCTGATCTCGTAGAGGCTCTGCAGGTTCAGCCAGAACTCCGCGCTGGTGGCAAAGAAGTGCGCCAGCCGCAGCGCCGTGTCGCCGGTGATCGAGCGCCTTCCGTTGAGAATCTGCGTCACGCGGTTGGTGGGCACGCCGATCTGGCGCGAGAACTCCGCCGCACTCATCCCCATCGCCTTCAACTCCTCCGCCAGATGCTCCCCAGGATGGTTCGCTTCCATCGCCCTCTCCTTTTGTGATCGTTCCGTTAGTAGTCGCCCTGCCGCAATCGCCCGGTTAGTGATAGTCCACAATCTCTACGTTCGACGGCCCCTTTGCGCCATCCGGACTCACGCCTCCGGAAAGACCGCCCGCCGCAACTCCGCGACCAGACTGCCAAGCCGCGCCGCATCCGGCGTACCATCGCCCACCAGCAGCACTTCAATCTGCCGCGCAATGCGCGTTCCCTCGCCGTAGCCATACATGCCCAGCGAGCCGGCCAGTTTGTGTGCCACGCCGCCAGCCTCTTTGCGCAGCTCTTCCGTAAGCGCGCCCGCCGCGGCGCCCACCGCAGCCCGTTCCAGAAGGGCCATGCGCTCCTCCACCAGAGGGCGGCTGCGCAGCCAGATCGCCGCCAGCAGCGATGCGGTTTTATCGTCGGTTTCGGCCTCGGTCATATCGGTCCTCGAAGCATCTCGGTCGCATGCGTCATCGCCGCGCGCTCTTCCACGCAAACCTGTGCCCTCAGTCCGTCCAGCCGAGCTTCTCGCAGATCTGGTCAGCCAGCGTGAGCGGGTTGAACGGCTTGAACAGCACAGCCGCGACTCCCAGATCGGCGAACCGCCGCTGGTCCACGCCCTGCACCTTGGCGGTCAGCAACAGCACGGGAATGCCGGCCAGCTCGGGGTTCTGTTGCATCATGCGGAATGTGGTCGGCCCGTCCATCTCCGGCATCATCACATCCATCAGGATGGCGTCTGGCGCCGGTTTGCTGTTGACCGCCGCGAGGATGCCGTCGGCCCCATTGCTGGCGGTGACAACCTCCCACCCGGCCGTCGCCTCCAGTGAGAGGGCCGCAACCTCGCGTATATCTTCTTCGTCGTCGATGATCAGGATCCTGCGCATGGCTCTACTACTCTCTCATACCGTCAGGTGGCTGCTGCGCAGGTTGTGTTGACCGTCCTTCACTGTGCCTGCCTTGCTCTTCAGCACGCGTCCCAGCTCGGCCAGCAGAAGGCTCTCGTTGTACGGCTTCTGCACCCAGCCCTGGGCCTCGCCCACCAGCAGTGGTCGCTCGCTGGGAGAACTCACGCTCAGGATCACCACCGGAATCGCCGCCGTCGTCGCCGAGCTCTTCAGTTGCCGCAGTGTCTCCCAGCCGCTCAGTCCCGGCAGGTAGTGGTCCAGCAGGATCGCGGAGATGGTGGGCGCCGGCGCGTCTCGCATGGCCTGCTCATGGGCCAGCGCAATCACCTCTTCGCCGCTGCCCGCCTCGATCACGTCGTAGCCGCGCCGTTGAAGCTGTTCACAGACCACCGTGCGGATGCCGGGGTCGTCGTCGCACACCAGGATCAGCCCCTCGCCGCGTTCCACCACGGGTGTCGCCACCGAGGGCAACACGCTGTCGCCAATCCGCACCGACCGCATGAATTGAACGCAGAACGTGGTGCCGCTGTTGCCATGGTTCGGCTGCGCCCAGTTTTCGTTCGGCTGCGCCCAGATCAGTCCTCCGTGCTGCTGAATGATGCTGCGGCAGATCGCCAGTCCTAGCCCAGTGCCACCCTTCTTGCTGGAATCCGTCGACTCAACCTGTTGGAAGCGGTCGAAGATGCACTCCAGCTTGTCTGCCGGAATCCCCCGCCCGCGGTCGATCACCTTCAACGACAGAGCGTCGGCGTTGGCGTCAATCTCCACCGAGACCGTCGATCCCTCCGGGGAGAACTTGATCGCGTTCGACAGCAGGTTCGTCACCACCTGCAGGATACGGTCCGGATCGGCGTCGAAGTAGATCGAGTCGTGCGCCGCGTAGCTGTTCAGTTCCAGGCGGATCTGCGCCGCTTCGGCCAGAGCGCTCATCATCTCGACCGCTTCCCGCGCCAGATCGTATAACGAGCAGCGACGCAGGTTCACCGGAGACCGGCCAGACTCCATCCGCTCCAGGTCCAGAATGTCGTTGATCAGCCGGATCAGCCGTTCCGTGTTGGTCGAGGCGATGCGCAGCAGGTTCTGCGAACGCGTGTTCACATTGCCCAGCAGTCCCGACGACAGCAGCCCCAGAGCCCCGCGGATGCTGGTCAACGGCGTGCGCAGCTCGTGAGACACCGTCGAGATGAACTCGTCCTTCGCGCGGTCCAGGTCCGACCGTTCGGCCAGCCGGTTCTTCTGCTCCTCGGCGTTTTCGCGGCTGCGCTGCAGCGATTCGCTCAGTCCGCCCAGATCGCGCTGTTGCTGGCGCACCTTCCGGGCCAGCCGCAGCGCCAATACGCCCAGCAGACAGATGCACGTCAGAAATAGAACGCTGAAGATAGTGAGTGAAAAACTCATCGTCGATAGCCTCATGGTACCCGTGATTCGACGCTGAGAGATGAAATCTACAGGTGGGGCACCTACCGTTATACCCCTCTGTTGCCTTATGCGGTAGGCGTTTCTTTGCTCCGTTCCAGCACACGGCCCCACTGCTTGCCGCGTCGCTCCGCCGCCGCTCCCTTGTGCAGCGCGTAGCCCGCCACCAGCGGCAGAGCCAGCGTGGCCTCGGCGTACACCATCTGCTCAAACATCGTATCCACCTTGCCCCAGGAACTCGCCTCCTTCAGCGTCGACCCCGAGAGAGCCCCGTCCCGTACGTCCGCCACCGTGATCTGCACCGCGTACTTGTGCATCGGCACGTCAGCTCCCAGAACCTCCGCCGCCACCACAATATCCTGGGCAAAGTTCTTGGGAACGCCGCCGCCGATCATCAGCAGCCCGGTGGTCGGATTGGCAATCTTCAACTGCGTCAGCTCATCGAAGTCCTTGGCCGAGTCGATCGACACCGTCGCCTTGCCCTGCCGCGCGTGCCGGTGCGCCACAAACCCGAACCCAGCCGAGCAGTCCGAGAACGCCGGACAAAAAATCGGCACATCCTTCTCGTACGCCGCCAAAATAATCGAGTCGTTGTTCCCCTTCTCCGGCGTCCGCCCATTGGCCTTCAGGTACGCGCCAAACTCGCGAATGATCTCCCGCGAACTATATGGCCGCGGCTCCAGCGAGTCGATCACCTTCTGCGTCGTCTCGTCGCAGATCCGCAGCTCCTCCTCGTCGATGAACGTGTCGTAGATGCGGTCGATCATCAGCTCGCGCAGCTCCGCGTCGCCGTTGCCGTACTTGTACTCGTCGCCCGCAATGTAGTGCCGGAATCCCAGCGCCTCGAAGAAGTCCTGGTCCACGATGTTCGCGCCGGTCGAAACAATCGCGTCCACCATGTTCCTGCGCACCAGCTCGACAAACAGCTTCTGCAGTCCCGCCGAGACGAGCGACCCCGCAAGGCACAGAATCACCCCGCACTCCGTGTCGCGCAGCATCCTCTCGTAGATCGCCGCCGCCCGCGCCGTGTCTCGCGAGGTGTAGGCCATCGAGGCCATCGCATCCACCAGCGCGACTACGTTGTGCTGCGTGATGTCAATATGCTTTACAGCCGTCGTGAGCAGTTCTTTTTTCGTCGTCATAGTGTGCGATTCTTCCTTCGTTGGCGTAGTCAGCTACAAGAATATCGCGTCCCACCCAATCCCAACGCAACCCCCAATGAATTTCACCCACCCAAATCGTTATTCTGGCGAAGCCAGAATCTCTGTATTGGCTGTTGCCTTTGCCGTTGCCTGTCCTTTGTTTGTCATTCCGCAGCGCAGCCGGGGTCCCCGGCGAGCGGTCTTTGCTCGCTGGGGTGGAGCAGCGGAGGAATCCGCTTCTCGCTCTTAACCTGCACGCTGTTACATCTCGTCCGTGAAGATCGCCTCGATGCTGCTCTCAAACAGCCGCGCGATGCGGAAGGCCAGAGGCAGCGACGGATCGTACTTCCCCGTCTCAATCGCATTGACCGACTGGCGCGACACCTCCAGCCGCTCGGCCAGGTCCGCCTGCGACCACTCCCTCTCCGCGCGCAGCACTCGCAGCCGGTTCTTCATTGGTAGCGCCTCCGCAGTGCCAGCAGGGCCATCACTAGGGTGCCTAAGAAGATGAACAGCGCCGCTCCCAGCGAAGCATCGGGCACCACCTTGTACAGCGCCAGCCCGGTCCATAATAGGCACGCAGCCAAAGTCCCCGCCGTGGCCCATGTGATCGCGTGACGGCGATAGGCAACTTGCACCTCGTCGCGGTCTGTGTTCAGAAACTGCACAATCAACACGTACAGGAGTAGCAGAAAAAGAGGCGGCAGAGAGGCCATCAATAAGGCAACTGGCTGCGACGGCGTGTGGTGTGCAAAGTAATATCGAACCAGAAAGTGAGCGGCTACGACGGCGATCATCACCGGAATAGTGCGGCGGCGAAAGCGTGACTTGGCTTGCGGACTTGGCTTGAATGGCATGGTCTACTCCTCAAAATAAAAATCTTGCTGCATCTCTGTCGCGCGCAGTCGCTTCTTCATCGGTTCCTCCAGGCGAGCACACCCCAAGCGATGGATTGGAACAGCAGGAAGATGGGGTATGTCCAGATGGTGAAGAAAGGGATGATATGGATATAAATCTGGAGCCATCCCCAGACCGAAGTGAGTACCATGATCCCGCCAACGCCCCAGAGGATCGACTGAACGAACAGATGACACTGAAACTCATCTGTCTCTTCGGCCAAGTAGAGACCACCGCTAACGATGGCTCCAATGATCGCCGTCGCTGGCAGAAGAGCAATAATGCACGCGAGAGCTCCTCTTGGATGGAAACCGTGCAAAGACAGATCGGCGAGAACAAGACTAAGCACGACATAGAAGAACATTGCCCAATTGAAACGGAAAATGTACCGGCGTACTGCTGGAGTTTTTTGCGACCAGTTCATAATTGAGCTTCCTTTCCTTTACCGGTACCGCCGCTGTAGAAACGGCACACCGATGCCCACGCAGAGCCAGAAGACGGTGTATGTGTAGGTGGGGTTAAAGTGCCGGATGTGCGTAAATGTCTCCAGCGATCCCCACGCCGACGTGAACACAAGCACTCCGCCCAGGCCCCATAGCAGGAGCTCGACCATCAGGCTGCGCTGGACCTCGTCTTTGTCCTCGATCAGGTAAAGTCCAATTGCGATGATGTTTCCCAGAATCGCGACTGCGGGCAGAACGGCCAGGAAGTAAGCCAACGGCCCA
>Ga0224555_1003639_pt1 | contig 15386 bp, 13 predicted proteins | sample 714S23034metaG_FD_180687 | JGI IMG/M metagenome (GOLD analysis project Ga0224555, IMG submission 180687) | Peat soil microbial communities from Stordalen Mire, Sweden - 717 S2 30-34 | ecosystem: Environmental > Terrestrial > Soil > Wetlands > Peat | place: Sweden: Norrbotten County, Stordalen...
CAGGACCACCAGGGCCCACCGCGGGACCGGCGGCAGCGTGCCGCTCCTGGCCGCGCCGAGCGACGAGAGCAGATACACCAGCGCCACCGCAACAGTGATCAGGCACATCTGCCCACGCAGCGCGCCGGCCACCCAGTGCCCGGCCTGATCCCGGCTTCCCAGCCGGCCGCCCAGACCCGGCCTGGCGCGCAGGATCTTCCAGGCCGCGGCCGCGCCCAGGCCGGCGATCAGAATCGCCGCCTCCGCTCGCGCGAGTTCCCGCAGGAACGCCATCGCCTTGCCCGGCCCCCTGAGCCTTCGTTCTATTCTAAGGGCTGGTGTCAAGAGCGAAGAAACGGCAAACAATGGGCGCCGGCCCCCACTGCATCGCAAAGCGGGAATGTGCCGGCAAGGAAAATAGACGTTTTCTCACAGAATTCCCAGGCGATCGCGGCGGAGGAAGTATCGCAGTTCCAAGGTGCGCTACGATGGTTACCCGAGATCCACATGCACGCTTCGATCGCGGCTATCGAGTACTTTCTCCCCGCGGCGACCATTACGTCCGCGGAACTGGCCGCCGTGTATCCGGACTGGCCGGCCGACAAGATTGAATCTAAAACCGGAATTCAGACCAGGCACATTGCCCAGCCGGGCGTATGCGCCTCCGATATGGCCGTGGAGGCCGCGCGGAAGCTGTTTGCAGCGGGCGCCTGCGACCCGGCGGCGATCGACTATATCCTCTTTTGCACGCAGACAGCGGACTATATTGCGCCGGCGACGGCCTGTCTGTTGCAGCAGCGGCTGGGGATCGGCAGATCGGCGGGGGCTCTCGACTTCAACCTGGCCTGTTCCGGATACGTCTACGGGCTGGGGCTGGGGGAAGGATTGATTGCGTCGGGCCAAGCGTCGAACGTGCTGCTGATCACGGCCGACACGCTGACGCAGTTCATTCATCCACAAGACAAGAGCCTGCGGCTGCTATTTGGCGACGCCGCGGCGGCCACGCTGCTGCGCGCGACCAGCGGCGATGAGCCTTCCATCGGCCCGTTTGTCTATGGCACGGATGGGGCCGGCGCCCCGAATCTCATGATTCCCATGGGCGGCATGCGGAGCCCGCGTTCGCGCCAGGAGCCCACCGCGGTGGAGGACGATTTCGGCAACGCGCGGACCGGCGAGAATCTTTTCATGAACGGCGTGGAGGTTTTTAACTTCACCGCCGAAACCGTTCCGGCGAGTGTCAACAAGCTGTTCGAGCGAGCGAATCTGGACGATTCGAAGGTGGATCTGTATCTGTTCCACCAGGCCGGAAAGCCGATTCTGGAGTTCCTGCGAAAGCGGATGCGCATTCCGCCGGAGAAGTTCGTGATGGACATGGCCGACTGCGGGAACACGAGCTCGTCGACGATTCCGATTGCTCTGAAGCGGAGCGTCGAGGCTGGGCGGCTGCAACCGGGAGCGCGGGTCGTTCTGGTTGGGTTCGGCGTGGGCTACTCGTGGGCCGCAACCGCGGTCCGGTGGACGTAGCCGCCTGTGGCAGAAGTCCCTTGAGTCATTCGAAGAAACCGCGCCCTGTGGTCGCGGCTCAATAACAACGCGGAGAAACGCTCCCTGTGTTCGCAGCTCTGAAAGACGGTCGTAACAACGCGCAGATCGCGCCCTGTGGTCGCGGCTCGGGAACACAGTCGCGGTGCGGCAACGTTTTCTTCGCGGCCAGCCGCTGCTAGACAGTCGGGCGCGGGGCAGCGAACCCGCCTTCCTCAGCCGCGCGCGCCGATTCGCTGAACGGTCTGGAGGCGCAGCACCAGGGAGGTTGCCAGGCCGGCGACATGGGGTTCCTGGATGAAGTTGCCGTGGTCGCCCGGCACGTGCTCGAAGTCCACGCCGGCGGGGCTCAGCTTGCTCCACGTCTCTTCGGCGATCCGGTTGGCGTGATGACCGTTTTCGATGGCCAGGAACACGGTCGCGCGGTGCGCGTAGGGTTGCGGGTCATAACGGGTGACGGCGTAGAGGTTCACCCAGCGACGCTCGATGAGGCCTGGCGCCGCCTTTCCGCCCTTCGAGGCTCGCAGGACCAAGCCATGCCAACGGGAGACCAGATTATCCTTGATCCGCCCATGCCACGTGGCGATGACTTGTTTCCGTTCCGGCCAACTCTTGCCCAAAAAACGGAGGATCAGCGCAGGTGCATCGGCCCACCGCACGGGGCTGCGGAGGCCGGGCAGCGGAGGATCGAGCAACGCCGTGAAGGCGACGGGCTCGCCACGGGCGGTCAGGAGCCGGGCGATCTCCTGAGCCACGAGCGCGCCGAAACAGAAGCCGACCAGATAGTACGGACCGTGCGGCTGCACGGCGGCGATTTCCTTCAAATAGGTGGCGGCGATGTCCTCCACGCGTTGATCGATCTGCACGTCCGCGCAGGCCCTGCCGTCAGCGACCTCTTCGGCGATGGTGCGAGGCTCAATCCCGAAGACGGACTGGTCGGCCGGTAGACGCCGCCACAGATCGCGCAGAACGATGAGGTTGCCCCCCGCTCCCGGAATCAGGAATAAGGGAGGTTGCGAGCCCGCCGTGCGCAGAGGCACGACCAGCGGCATGTCCAGCGCCGGATCACTGTCAAGAATCTCCGCGATCTGCTCAACCGTTGGCGCCTCCACGAGCACCTTCAGGCGCAGTTCACGGCCGAATTGCTTCTTGATTCGAGCAGCGACGCGCGCGACGTCCAGCGATGTGGCGCCCGCTTCATAAATGTCCTCGCGAGGCCCCAGCGTGGGGATGTCGAGGATCTCGCACCAGATCGCGACGAGTTGCTGTTCGATGAGCGTGCGTCGATGTGTCTCGACTTCGTGCACCATAATCTCTCCTCCGATTTGTCGGATTATCTCACAATTAGCGCTTAATCCATAGTTAAATATGATTACCGCGCGAACGGAGCGGGACATCAGGCGGCCGGAAGCCGGCTATGACTCCACGGCTCTTCAAAAGACCGCTGGGTGATACGTCGTCATCCTCTTCGAAAACGTTACTCGCGCAAGTGAATGGGCCGGCGCCAGAGCCTCGCCAGTGGACCGCCCGCCGCTTCGGCGGAGTCTATGGTTTGGCCGTAATCGATGGATTGGCCTGTGTTCTCTGGCGCGCCCGGAGGGACTCGAACCCCCGACCTGCTGGTTCGAAGCCAGACGCTCTATCCAACTGAGCTACGGGCGCGCTCGATCACCATCCTAACAGCAGCAGAAGTTCTCTTGTTCAAACCGCAGCCGTCCGATATGGCCACTAGGTGAAAGTCATGATTGTCGAATGGAAGCCGAGTTTCAGCTGCGGCGTCGATTCGATTGACGAACAGCACAAGGCGTGGGTGGGGCTGACTGTCAATCTGCAGCGGGCCATGGCCGAAGGCCGCGCCAGAGAGGAAGTGGACGAGACCATCGAGAACCTTGTCTTCTACGTGCGCTACCACTTCGCCTGGGAAGAGCAGTGGTACGACCAGCATGGATTCAAAGGACTGGCCGCACACGCGGCGGAGCACGAGCTGCTGACGCGGGATACTCTCCAATTGCAGACTCGCCTGCAGGAGGGCAAGCTGATCGCAGCGATGCCGCTGCTGCGTCGGTTACAGGGCTGGCTGCTGGCTCACATCGACCAGAGCGACAAATCTGCCGTGGCCGCGGCTCTGCGCGATCAGAACACAGCCCAGCCCGGTCAGTGCTCGCGTGCTTTTGAGAATGTCGCCGATTGAGGCGCGTGGCGAGGGTTAGAATTCCGCGCCGGCCTTACGCTCGAAAGACCGTCCGAAAAACACGAAGAAGCCACCCGAGCGTTGCGCCGCTGAGCTGATGCGGGCTAACACCACGCTTCAGCGCGGCTGTCGGGCAGTGACCGCTTCAACCCGGTTCCTCCCAACTGCCCAGGTCAGCCGCTTCGTCCCAATCCTGTTCCTGCGTCTGGCTGAACATCGTCCGCAGCCGTTCGGCGGGCGTGCCACGGGCGGACCGGATCGCCGCCGCGATCGCCGGCTGCTGATCGAAGCCCGGCGCAACCAGGAACATCAGTGCGACGAAGGCCGTGGCCGGTTCCGGATCGGTGAAGCCGTGCGCGCGCGCCCGGGCCAGCCCCAACCGCACGCGCCGGCCGATCTCGGCGTCGCTCAGACCGGCCAGCGTCTCCGGCTGCTCTTCACTCAGATGGCCGGCGATGTGCTCGACCAGTTCGTCGTCCAGGGGCTGCGGATTCATTTGCCTTCAGGATAGACGGTGCCCGGCGCGGCGATTCAAGCGCCGAACGGATCCCATCCGCTGGCCGGCAGGGGTTTTCCGGCGAACCGCATGTGGCCCGGTTTGCCCCGCACGCAGCGGCCGATTTCGGTGACCGGCACCGCGCCGAGCGCCGCCGGTATGCGCCGCCCGGCGGGCGCGGAGAACAGCAGTTCGTAATCTTCCCCGCCCGAGAGCGCCTGCTTGAGGGTCGCGCCCGGGAAAATGGGCAGGCCGCCCGGCAGTTCCGCCGCGCACCTGGATTCGGTGCATAAGCGGAACAGGTCCAGGGCCAGCCCGTCGCTCAAGTCCATGCAGGCGGTCGCTCCGAGACGCGCCAGCTCGCGCCCGGCCGCGATGCGCGGCTCGGGGCGCAGATGGCGCTTCCACGCCCGGCCCTTCCGCGATTCCAAACCCATCGCCGAGCCTCCCAGCAAACCCGTCACGTAGAGCCTGTCGCCGGGCTTGGCGCCGCCGCGCCGCAGCGCGCGCCCGCGTTTCACCGCGCCGAGAACTACGATGTCGCAAACCAGCTTCTCCGCCGCGCTCAGGTCGCCACCCGCCACCACCACGCCGTGCTGCCGGGCCAGAGTGTTCAGGCCGCGATAGAAGCCGCGCACCCAGTCCAGGCCGGCCCAGGGCGCCAGAGCAAGCGAAACGAAGGCATAGCGCGGTGTGCCGCCCATGGCCGCGATGTCGCTCAATCCGCGCGCCAGGGCCTTCCAGCCGCAGTCCGCCGCGGTGTGCGTCGGGCGGCGGAAATGAACGTCTTCCAACAGCAGGTCCGTCGTGACCAGAAGATCCTCGCCGGCCCTCGGGCGGAGAATCGCGCAATCGTCGCCGATGCCCTCGATGAGACCCGGCGCGCGGCCTGCGTTCAGGCGCCGGATCAGCCTAACCAGGTCAGTTTCCCGCATCCGCCGGCGCCTCATCGCCAGCTCCGGCCGGCACATCCACCTGCGCATCCGCGTGAGCGTGGGCCAGCACCAGTCCCGAGGGCAGCTCTTCGCCGAAGACCTGCGCCAGGCTGTCGCTGTCGCGCTGTTCGCCTTCGAGAATCCTGACGAGCGCCGCGGCGTCGGGCGCCGCCGCCAGTGCCTGGCGCACGAATTCGAGCCCGCTCGGAGGCAGATCGCGCGCCAGGTCGCCGGTCCGCTGGCCCAACCGGGCCAGGCACTCGGCGGCCTGCGGCAGTCGCGCCAACGCCTCGATCCAGCGCTGCGCCGTCGCCGCCGGCAGCACCTGGTTGTGCGGAGCGTAAAACAGCCGCCGCGCGCCGATTCGCGCCATGCACCAAAAATCGCTCGGCGTAAACTCGCCACCGCGGATGCGTTTCACAATCGCGCTGCCCAGCTCGCTCCGCGTGCCGGCGGGCAGCAGTTCGAGGCTCGCCGCCGCGCGCCACATCTCCCGCAGCAGGCTCGAATTCAGCCGCGGCGCTTTGCCTCGCGGCAGCAGCGCGAAGCTCAGCCGCTGGAACACGTCGGCCTGCTGGCTGCGGTTCAATCCGCCCGCCACGCGTCCCCAGAAAATCCACCACTGCGTCTCGCACTCGACCTTGGAGGCAAACTGCAGCCCCTGCGCCCACACGCGCCGCGCGCGCTCGATGCGGTAGTCGTCGCCGGGATAGCCGAAGCCCGGCCGCAGGCACAGCCCGCATAGGTTCAGCCAGCGCACCTCATGCGCCGGCGAGCGGCGGCGGCCCTCGTTCAGTTCGAGCAGCAGATCGCCCAGCCGGCGGATCGTCTCCAGCGGCCACGAGTTGCGGCCCAGCGCCAGCGCCTGCTCCAGCCGCCCCGGAAGTCCCTCCGGCGGCAGCGTCCCGTGTTCAAACGTTTCTCGGATGAATTGTTCTGCCTGCGAAGCCGCTTCGGCGCTGATCAGAGCGACCGGCCGGGCCTTCTTCGCCTGCTCGGCCAGCACCGGCTTGCGCAGTTCGAACTGCAGCCGCCAGCGATGCTCGCTGATCTTCGACTCGGCCCAGATCTCGAGCGTGCCGATTTCGGTGAGATGCGCGCCCAGCCGCACCGGCACCAGCCGCTGCTCGGCCTTTTTGCCGAATCGGATCACCGCCTCGAGCGGCGCATGCTGGTGCAGTTCCACGCCCGCCGCGGACGCGGGAAATTCGACAATGTCGCCCGTGGCATCGTCGGCGCGCTCGAGTGAGCTGTACAGCCGGAACGAGACCGGCTTGTTGGCGACCAGTTGCAGACTCTCGAGATCCAGCGACAGCGTCGCGCCTTCTTCGGCGCCGCGCGGAACCAGGCATACGGTCCGCAGCGTGGCCGTTTCGGCCGACTCCACACCCAGGAAATACGCGCGCGGCAATCCTCCGCGCACCAGCACGCCGCTGCCCGTCCCGCGCACGTAGCTGTAGTACGCCGCGCCCACCGCCACCGCCAGGTCGAGATCGTTATTCTCCAGCACCAGCGGGCGTTTGCCGTACCAGCTCTCGACCACCTCCGCCACTCGTTGCCGCAGAATCTCGGGAATGAAAAAGCCGCCGTTGAACAGGATCGCGTCGGGCGCGGGCGACTGCGCCGACGTGAGGAACTGCGCCAGATGGCGCGTCACAGCCGGGTCGCTCACATACGGCAGCCCGCCTTCGCGGAACAGGCTCTTGGCGTCCTCCTGCGGCTTTTCGTCGAGCCGGCAGAAGGGCACGAACCCCTCCATCGCCAGCTCCAGCGCCTCTTCGCGCATAATCGACGTCTTCTTCGCGCCGCCGATCAGCGCCGCGCCGGAGCCCAGCACGGTGATCTCCACCGCCGCCAGATCGGGCGTCGAGAGCAGCCGTTCCTTGGCCGCCGAGCACTGCCGCCGCAGCGCGCTGCGCTGGCGCAGTGAGAGCTGCGTCTTGAGTTTCGACTCCACCAGCCACGACAGCGTCAGGTCGAGATTGTCGCCGCCCAGCAGCAGGTGCCGGCCCACCGCCGTGCGCGTGAATTCCACGCGGTCCGCCGCGCGCGCCACGCGGATCAGCGTGAAGTCGCTGGTTCCGCCGCCGACGTCCACCACCAGCACCGTCATGCCGTCGGTCAACGATTTCTGCGACTGCGCCAGATGGTTCGCGATCCAGGCGTAGAACGCCGCCGCGGGCTCTTCCAGCAGCGTCAGTTTCTCGATGCCGGCCTCGCGCGCCGCCGCCACCGTCAGCTCGCGCGCCTCTTCGTCGAACGACGCCGGCACCGTCAGCACCACGTCGTGCCCGGCAATCGCGCCCCGCCCCGAAGCTTCCCAGGCCGTCGCCATGTGCTTCAGGTAGCGCGCCGAAGCCTCGACCGGCGACAGCACCCGGCCCTGCTCCTGCGCGTCCCACGGCAGAATCTTCGCCGTCCGGTCCACCTCGGCGTTCGACAGCCAGCTCTTGGCCGAATGCACCATCCGCGTCGGCACCAGCGCGCCCTGCTCGCGCGCATACTCGCCCACACTGCCCTCTTCTTCGAGGTACAGGAACGACGGCAGCGTACGCCGCGCCTCGACCGCGCCCGACGCGATCTTCTGCGGAATCGGCAAGACGTGAACCGGCGGAAAATCCGAGCCTTCGGCTTCGCGCGGATCGATGAACGCGAGCGCCGAGTTCGTCGTGCCCAGGTCAATGCCGATCTTCATGACGGTTGACTCCCTCGCTGCCCGCAGTACCAAGTTGCAAAAGCTGGCGCATCAAATGCGCGCTCGCGTGCACAGATCCGCAATGGCTTCTGAGCCGCGACCGTGAAGGAGCGGATGCGCTCTTGCGGGGCTTCGCGCGGATCGATGAACGCGAGCGCCGAGTTCGTCGTGCCCAGGTCAATGCCGATCTTCATGACGGTTGACTCCCTCGCTGCCCGCAGTACCAAGTTGCAAACGCTGGCGCATCAAATGCGCGCTCGCGTGCACAGATCCGCAACGGCTTCTGAGCCGCGACCGTGAGGGAGCGGATGCGCTCTTGCGGGGCAGGCTTCAGCCTGCGACCGGTACTCAAGCCGGCCCCGTTTCAGAGCCCGCCGCATCTGCCCTGCGCCCGTCCTACTCAACTTCCAGCTCGGCCGGCGCCACGATGGCCAGATTCTGCTTCGGCGTGAACGCCGGCAGCGTCACCGAGTCGGCGCGCCAGCCGCGATGCCGCAGCATCCCACCGGCCGGTTTGCCCTTGGCCGGCAGATTGCCGACGAAGCGGATCGCCGCCGCGTCCTTGCCCAACTGGCCCGCGCTATCGGGCTTCACGAAAGTGCCTTCGACGCCGTCAATCACCGGCGCAAACCGGAAATATTTCCGCAGCGCCTCCTGCCCGCCGGTGTGCACGTTGCGCGCGGCCGCGCCCACCTGCTCATCGCTGTACGGCGCGATGTCCTCGAGTAGAAAATCGAGCAGCCGCGCGTCCCGCTGCAGGATCCCGAGCAGTTGCAGCGCGCCGTCGGACGGTTGCGCCGTCTGCGCCTGGACCGGCTCTGCCGCTCGGCGTGGCATGCTCAGCGGCGTTTTCGAATAGCCAAAAGCCCTCGCGATGTCTTCCGGCAGCGATCCTCCGAGGACCGAAAAAAAGGCCTGAAAGGCCATTCCAATGCGACTCAAGGCGCGTGTACCTCCAAATTGTCAGGATACACCGTGGGTCTCGCGCGGCCTGTCGCTCCGGTTACTTGGCACCCTGAGTCAGAAAGAAGTGGAACAGGTCATCCACAGCCGCACCGGGCCGCAACCATTACCGAGCCGCGTTGTGACCGAACCGTGACCGATAGGGAGCGCTCCCATCGAACACTTTTCCGCATCTGCTAAACGCCGCTCTTGCGCGCCGCCGCGCTGAAGCCCGTCTCGTGGCGCAGCCGGACCATCTCCCGCCGCGCCACGCCGGCCCAATATCCGGCCGGTTCCAGACGCAGGTAAATGCGCCAATGCCGCAGCGCGCTCAGCGGCTCGGACGCGCTCTGGTAGAGCAACGCCAGGTTATAGTGCGCGTCGGCGTAGGACGGGTCGATCTCCAGGGCCTTTTTGTACTGTTCGACGGCCTCCATCGGCCGCCCGGTTTCATCGTACAGGTTGCCCAGATTATAGTGCGCCAGACCATAATCGGCGCGCACCTCCAGCGCCTTTCGGTAGCTCGCCTCGGCCTGTTCCCACTGCCGTTGATTGAAATACACCGTCCCCAGGTTTAACCATGCGCCCGCTGTGCCAGGGTCTAGTTCCACGGCCTTGCGATAAGCCGCCAGCGTCTCCGTTAACGGCGCTCCGCTGTGTTCCAGCGCGACGCCCTTTTCGAACCACGACTCCCCCTGCCGCTTCCGCGCCTCCGCCGCTAGCGCCTCCGCCTGCTCCGCCGGCGCCGTCGGAAACTCGATCAGCCGGCGCATCGCATCGCGGTCGAAGTCCAGCAGCAGTTGCCCGCTCAGCGGTTCCATCTTCCGCCCCGCCACCTGCACCGCGATGCGCCGCCCGTCACAGTAAATTTTCAGCTCCGACAAAGGGTCCCGCACGCCCGCCAGCCGCGCCAGCAGCGAATCCAGAATGCGCCGGATGCGCTCCGCGCGTACCCGGCTCTTGCGCAGTTGCGTGAGCGTCTTCAGCGCCACCAGATCCCGCAGGAAATAGTATCTCCGCCGCTCGACGAAGCCGTGCCGCTCCCAGGTGGCCAGCACCGTTTCGGAGATGTGCAGCAGCCGGCACACGTCCTCCCGCGTATATTCGCGGGCTATTGTCGCCTCCGTCACTGTCGCGATTCTAGCACGCGCCCGGGCCTCTTCCGGAACCGGATTGACACTCCCGGCCGGGCGTTGCATACTGGAGTCAGATGCAACTCAGTTTCAGGAAGGTATCCGGCGAATCCGGACTTCGGAGTCTGGCTGAGCTGGGGCACGGAGAAGCCGCCACGCTGCTCCACCTCGATCTGCCGCACGATTTCGCTAACCGATTGATGGAATTAGGTTTCCTTCCCGGCAGCCCGGTTTGCGCCGCGTTCAGCGCCCCCGGCGGCGATCCGCGCGTTTTCCGCGTCGAAGGCGCGGAGATCGCGCTCCGTCGTGAAACTGCCTTGCATATCATGATTTCTCCGGCGCCCGTCGCGGCGCTGTAAATAAAATCGCATGGCTACTTGTCATGGCGACACAAACTGCGGGAAACCGGCGCTCCTCGACGCGGTTAGCGGCGCAATTCTCCCGAGCTCCCGCCTGGTCGCGGTCGTCGGCCCACCCAATTCAGGAAAATCCACTCTTTTTAACCGTTTAACGGGCCTCCGCCAGCGCGTCGCCAACTTCCCCGGCGTCACCGTCGAGCACCGCCTCGGCAAGGCTCAGGTCCACGGCCATTTCGATGTCGATCTGGTCGATCTGCCTGGGATTTATAGCCTCTCGCCACGCTCCGAGGACGAGCGCGTCTCGCATGACGTGCTCTACGGCCGCATGAAAGGGTTGCCCCGCCCCGACGCCATCCTGCTGATCCTCGATTCGACCAACCTCAGCCGCCACCTGACGCTGGCCGCGCCGATCCTGTCCCTCGGCCTGCCGACGCTGATCCTGCTGAACCTGGCCGACGACCTGCGCGCGCGCGGCGGAAAAGTCGACGTCGCCTCGCTCAGCGCCAGCCTGGGCGCGCCGGTGGTCCTCATCAGCGCCGCCACTGGCGAAGGCATCGAAGCCGTCGAGAAGTTTCTGGCCGGCCGCATCGCCGTGCCGCGGCCCGTCGAATTGCCCATCCTCCAGGACGTGCCGCGCTGCCGCCAGTGGGCCCGCGGTGTGTCGGAGAGCGCGGGCTACCGCCGTCCCGCGCCGCCCGAGTGGAGCCGCCGCCTCGATCGCGTCTTCCTCCATCCCATCTGGGGCCCGCTCATTTTCGTCATCGTCGTCGGCGCGGTCTTCCAGACCATTTTCACCGGCGCGCGCCCGTTGATGGATGGCGTGCAGGCGCTCGTGCAGATCTCCGGCGCGTGGCTCGGGCGGCTACTCGGTCCCGGCCTGCTCAAGTCCTTGATCGTCGATGGGCTGTGGAGCGGCGTGGGGAGCGTTCTCGTTTTCCTGCCGCAGATCCTGCTGCTGTTCCTGTTCATTGGAATCCTCGAAGATTCCGGCTACCTGGCGCGCGCGGCCGTCATCGCCGACCGCACCATGGCCCGCGTCGGGCTGCAGGGCAAAAGCTTCATCCCGCTGCTTTCGGCCTACGCCTGCGCGGTCCCGGCGATCATGGCCACGCGCACCATTGAGAACAAGCGCGACCGCATCGCCACCATCCTGATCGCGCCCTTCATGACCTGCTCGGCGCGCCTGCCCGTCTATACCCTGATCATCGCCGCCTTCCTCCCCGACCGCCCGTTCATCGGACCACTTCTAGGCACGCGCGCCGCCGCCCTGCTGGGCCTGTACGTGCTCGGCTTCGTGGCCGCGGTGGCCACCGCGCGCGTGCTGAAGTCGTCGATCCTGCGCAGCGAGCGCACGCCCTTCGTCCTCGAGATGCCGCCCTACCGCTGGCCCACTCTGCGCTCCCTCGGGCTCCGCGTCACCGAGCGCGCCCAGGTGTTTCTCAAGCGCGCCGGCACCGTCATCCTCGGCGTCTCGTTCCTCCTGTGGATGCTGGCCAGCCTGCCGCTGATCCACGGCGTGCCCCCGCCCATCGAGCACTCCCTCGCCGGCCGTCTCGGCCACACCATCGAGCCCGTCATCCGCCCGCTCGGATTTAACTGGAAAATCGGCGTCGGCCTGGTCTGCTCGCTGGCCGCGCGCGAGGTCATTGTGAGCACGCTCGGCACCATCTATGGCATGGAGCCGGGCAAGGACGACGTCAGCCTGCAGCACGCCTTGCAGCGCGACCTCAGCCCCGCCGGCGCAGTGTCGTTGCTGGTCTTTTTCGCCTTCGCCATGCAGTGCATGTCCACTCTGGCCGTCGTACGCCGCGAAACCGGCGGCTGGAAATGGCCAGCCATCCAGTTCGCCTATATGAGCGCTCTGGCCTACGTCAGTTCTTTCGTCGTCTTCCAAACGCTATCCCGATAGCGCGCACTTCTCCCCGCAGCAGCCTTCTCCGTTGCACTGATCTGCGAAAACCGGGGACTGACGGAAACCCCTTCTCGCGCGGGGGACACCGAGGCCCACTCACCTTCGAACACGACCACCGAGCCATCTCCCGAGGGCGACACCAAGGCGTCCGCCGAGGACGCCGCAGGTGTGTCCCCGCGCTACCGCTGCGCCGCCAAACCACGTCTCTGTCATAGGGCGCACAATTCTCTCTATCCAACCTCTGCCTCCTCTGCGCCGTGTGGACTCCGGCCAGTCTGTCCCCCGTGTTTTCCCCGGTCGAGGAGGCTCGCCTCCGCCCTGGGAGGCACGCGCGATAGCGCGCCGCGCCGCCAGGGCGCGACAATAGACACGATGCGTGAGTCACTGCGAAACGTCGTCATCATCGGTTCGGGCTGCGCCGGCAACACCGCGGCGATCTACACGGCGCGCGCCGGGCTGCAGCCGCTGGTCGTCATCGGACACGAGCCCGGCGGGCAGCTTTCCATCACCACCGAGGTCGAGAACTTTCCCGGCTTTCCCGATGGCGTGCTCGGCCCGCAGCTCGTCGAGAACATGAAGCAGCAGGCCGCGCATTTCGGCGCCGAATACCTCGACGGAGTGGTCGAGGAGGCCGATTTGTCGAAACGGCCCTTCCGGCTGCGCCTCGATGAGCAGTGGGTCGAGACGCGCACGCTGATCGTCGCCTCAGGCGCATCGGCGCGCTGGCTCGGCTTGCCCAACGAACAGAAGCTGATCGGCCACGGCGTCAGCTCCTGCGCCACCTGCGACGGCTTCTTCTACAAGGGCAAAAAGATCATGGTCATCGGCGGCGGCGATACGGCCATGGAAGAGGCCAGCTTTCTCACCCGCTTCGGCGAGACGGTCACCATCGTCCACCGCCGCGAGGAGTTTCGCGCCTCGAAATTCATGCTCGAGCGGGTTCGCAAGAATCCCAAGATCCGCTTCCTTCTCAACGCCGTCGTAGAGGACGTGTACGACGTCGGGCAGGGCGTCGTCAGCGCCGTTCAGCTGAAGAACGTCAAAACCGGCGACGAGTGGCGCGAGGACGTGGACGGCCTGTTCCTGGCCATCGGCCACATCCCCAACACCAAGCCCTTCGTGGGCCAGCTCGACCTCGACCCTGAAGGCTACATCGTCAGCCACGGCGGAGCCCGGACCAACATCGTGGGCATTTTCCATGCCGGCGACGTCCAGGACCGCGTCTATCGCCAGGCCATCACCGCCGCCGGCGCCGGTTGCATGGCCGCCATCGAGGCCGAACGCTTCCTCGAAGCCCAAGGCCACTAGCGGTCCTGAATGGTTGCGCGCCGTGGTTGTTACCGAGCCGCAACTGTTACTGAGCCGCGACTGTTAAGGAGCGGTCTTTGCGCCGTTGCGTGCCATGAACAATGGGACCGGTCCTTCGCGTTGTTTCTGAGCCGCGACTGTTAAGGAGCGGTCTATGCGCTGTTGCGTGCCGCGCCTGCAAGGCAGCGATTGTTCCGCAACGGCGCAAAATCGCACACTCGCACCATTGGCTGCCAATCTCATTCAAAATAACCGCGACGCCTGACGCAAATGCTCCTCAAGCCCCGGCCGTGACGGTCGATATGAATGTCGAGGTCCACCACCAATGAGTTCCGTAGCCGCGACCAACCCCGGTCTTTCCAATCTGTTGCAGACCCTCAGCACAACCTCGCCCCAGCTTTCCTCCCTGCTGTCCTCATCTTCAGTGCAGTCCGCACTGAAAAATGCATCGCCCCAGGACATCGTGAAACTCAGTGAACAGGCGCTGCAATTGCAGCAGGTCAGTTCGCTGTTCGGAAGCTCGATCGGCACGCAGTCGGTCGGGGTCACGTCGAACCCGGATTCGCTGTTCCCCGCACTGTCATCGTCCAACGTGGGCGCGGCCTCTACCGCGATTATGCAGGCGCTCGAATCGACGAATACCGGCGCGGCCACGACCGCTGCTGCCAGCGCAACTCAGCCGTCCACAGCGTCTCAAATCGCCGCCGCCAGCAGCACCATGCAGGCCCAAGAGCTGGCGTCACTCTTCAGCGCGACGCCCACGACCGGCTCGCTTCTCAATACGCAAGGCTAAATTCACCCGAGCAAGCCGCCCGCGCGCAGGGGCGTTTTTGAGAGCCTTACCCCACGAGCGCGGGCCTGCCCTTGCTCCGGGCATGGTCCTCGCCACGACCGTTTCCGCGCCGGTGCAATGCGCGGATATTTTCGGTAAGTCCTTTAGAAAAGTCGGAATATGCGTTGACGCGCGGTATTTGCTGGGAAATACGCCGTGCGCCCGCAAGATGGCGCGGTTCAATTCGACTAAGTCCTTTAGAAAACCAGGATTACACGGCTACTTGCGGTATTTACTGCGAAATACGCGGCCTAATGCGCTAAGTCCTTTAGAAAACGCGGAATACATGGTGGCGCGCGGCTTAATTCGAGTAAGTCCTTTAGATAATTGTACTTACACGGCACCGCGCGGCGCGCCCGCAACCAGGATATTGGCATAATTTGCCTAAGTCCTTTAGAAAACGCTGAATACGCGGAAACGCAAAAACCCGTGTCAACCCCGTGCCAGCCCCGTGTCAACCCCGCGTTAACCCCGCGCCGATGACGCCAAAACCCGGCGCGCGCGGCGGCCCATTTCCGCAGGCGGCAGGGAGGAAAAACACTCTGATTTAGCGGGACAACTGCCGATGTGGCTCAGTAGAGCGTCACGATGCCACAGCGACGCCGCTGGAGGATGCGTGTTCTTGAACCGGACATCGGCCGTGCTGGCGTTGGCGGTGACGATTGCCGGCTGTCAGCGCGATCACCCGGGAAAGCCGGGACTGCTCACGACGGCCGCGCAAGTTCAGGCCCTGAGTCGCGCGGATGCGCTGGCCCGTCCGCCGGTGCGCATTGCCGGCACTATGGCTTATCTGGATAACTATACTCGCAGCGCTTTTGTGCAGGACGGCACGGCCGCGGTGTGGGCGGTCCTGCAACCCGATAGTTCGGCCCCCAATGCCGGCGCCCGCGTGGTGTTGGAGGGCTATGCCACGGCGCTCGGTGCGGACCGGGCGGTAATTTTCCCCGAGTTCAAGAACGTCGTAAGCGGCGCGGTGCTAGCCGCGCGCCGGGCCACGGTGGACGATCTGCGGCGGATGCCCCGGGATTTCCGGCTCGTTCAGATGCACATCCGGGTGGCGGA